>Ga0070741_10003253_pt1 | contig 40860 bp, 40 predicted proteins | sample Coa_R1_4_FD_66440 | JGI IMG/M metagenome (GOLD analysis project Ga0070741, IMG submission 66440) | Surface soil microbial communities from Centralia Pennsylvania, which are recovering from an underground coalmine fire - Coalmine... | ecosystem: Environmental > Terrestrial > Soil > Unclassified ...
CTGCAATCGTTGGCGTCGTTCCCCGTCACCGGCGCAACGAACGTCCTGAACACCGTCGAGGCGCCCGCAGACGCAGCCGCGAGCGCACTCACCACCCCAACCACCAGCACACCAACGAGCACGCGAAACCGTGCCATCTCGCCCCTCCTCCCGATTCGACAGAACCCTTGTGCGGACAGTAACCCGCAGCTGGGTCTGGCTTGACGATCAGCCGCGCAGGCGATCGCGACCAGCGAGGCGTACGAGACGAAGCGAGCCTGCCTGGCGGGGATCAAGTCGGTGCGGACGAACGCGCCGACGGCGGCCGCGGACGATCAGACGTGGGGGGTGCTCTTTGACGTTCCGCGCGCAGGCGGCGCACTTCGCGTCGGGCCGGCTCTGGACAAGTGCGAGCTCGTCGCTGCGGTCGGTCCGCGCGATGCCGAACGCGCCCGCCACGGTGCACGAGGGGATCGCGGGCATCCGCGCGGGCGCGCACGCGAGCGACGAGCACCTCGCCCTCGCCGAGGACGTCCTCGCCCACCTCGGCGCGGTCGTCCGGGTGCCCGAGCGCTACATGGACGCGGTCACAGCCGTCTCCGGCTCGGGGCCGGCGTACTACGCGCTGCTCGCGGAGGCGATGATCGAGGCTGGGATCCTGCTCGGCCTCTCGCGGGAGATCTCGACGCAGCTCGTCGTCCAGACGATGCTCGGAACGGCGCGACTGCTTCGCGACGAGAAGATCCACCCGGTCGAGCTGCGCGAAGCGGTCACGTCGCCCGGCGGCACGACGATCCGCGCGATCCGCGAGCTCGAGAACGCCGGCGTCCGCGCGGCCTTCCTCAACGCGATCCAGGCCGCGATGGAGCGCTCGCGCGAGCTCGCGGCGGGCGACATCTGAGGCACTGCTCGCGTTTCGAGCAGAGTGACCGGCGGTGGCTACGCCACCTCGAGGAGATTGCGCTCGCCCGGCTCGGCGAAGTTCTCCGCCGGCGGCAGCGCCGGGGCTTCGACGCCGTAGCCCGGCCGAGGTTCGGGCGCCTGGCCCCCAACTCCCCCGCCGAGTCCCGAGCCGCCACCTTCCGCGCCCCCGGCGCCTCCACTGCTACCACCGGTCGCACCCCCACCGCCGGACCCCGTGCACGCGTCGTGGTGCTGCGGTTCGCACGTGCCGGCCGTGCCGCAGCTCTCGCCGTCACCGCTGGCCATGCACTCTTGCGGGGTTCCGGACCCCGCGCACCGCTGAATCGGTAAGGCCAACCCCTGATCCAGGAACCACCGCTCGATGTCGGCTTCCGATAAGCCCATCTCCCGCTGCATGAACATCTGGATGTCGATGTCCCTTATGACGGTATTCCCCCCGTATCTATCACCGTGCCCCGACGCGTATGCCCCATTCCTTATACGGCTCATGATGTCCATGCGGCTCATGCCCATCGCGCCCGTGCGAGGGCTCACGCTCGGCGACGAGGACGCGGAAGTGTTCCACCCGAACGCGTGCCCATCGTCGTAGTTCCCGGTGTCTGCGAAATCGCTCGGAGGCGTCGTAGTTTCGAACTTCAGGCCGTTGTTGACTGTTCGGTCGGCCGCCTGCTCGATCACCTTCATGGACGCCCCCTCGCGCCTGGCCTCCTCTTCCTGCCGGGCCAAGTCACGTAGTGCCGGCCATTGATCTTGCGGCCGTGTGAAAGCGGCGAGCAACTCCCCGGCCACGTCTGGTTCGCCTCCCATGCCGGCCGGGTCTCCGGCCGACGCCGGCGAGTCGCCCGCGTACGCGTACCCGTTGCCGAGGCCGGCGGGGTCGCCCCAGACGCCGACCGGGTCGCGCTGGAGGAACCGCCCGAGATCCGGGTCGAGGTTGCGCGCGCGGTAGTAGTACGTGCCGGTCTCGGGGTCGAGGCGGCGGCCGGTGAAGAGGAACGGGTTGCCGAGCGCGCTCGTGGGCGCCTCGAGGTCGTCGCCGCCCCAGTCGATGGTTCCGTTCGGGCCGGGTTGGAAGACGGTCTGGTGGCCGTAGGCGTCGTAGAGGTAGCCCTCGACGAGTTTGCCGGTCGTGTCCGTGAGCCCCTCGACGGAGCCGAGCGGGTCCTGGTGGAAGTAGAGGCGTGTGGAGCCGCGGTCGAGGACGAGCGGCTCGTCGATCCCGCGGCCGTACACGTACTGCTGCTTCACGGTCGTGCCCGAGCGCTCCTCGATCTCCTGCCCGCGGCCGGAGTAGTACTGCGTCGTCCCGTCGAGGCCGCCGCCGAAGCCGGTCAACGACTTCTGGATCCGGCGGCCGAGCGCGTCGTAGGCGTAGGTGGCCACGGCCGAGTCGGACTTGCGCGTCGCCGACACCAGCCGGTCGAACGCGTCGTAGGCGTAGGTGAAGGTTCCCGGGTCGGTCGTGTTGCCGTTCGCGTCCGACTGGATCGCCGTCGTGGTGGGGCCGTCCGTCCTCGAGATCACCTCGTCGAAGGAGGAGTGCTTCCGGGTTTCCGAGTCGACCTGCTTCCAGTCGCCGACGCCGTCGAGGGTGAACGCGCGCTGCACGGGCGTCACGGTGCCGGCGTCGGGGGTGACGCTCCCGCCGGAGGGGACGCCGCGGTTGAACGTCAGTAGCCTGCGGGCGGAGTCGTAGGTGTACGCCTCGCTCTGGTCGCTCGTGTGCGTGCGGGTCGTCGTCAGCGGGCTGCCGACCCGATCGTAGGCGCGCTGGAAGCCGAGGAGCAGCGCGCCGCCGGGCGCGAGGTGGCGCAGCTCGACCGGCCGGCCGAGGCCGTCATAACCGGTGTCGGCCGTCCCGGCGTCGTTCAGGAACGTGAGCTGCGTGCCGTTCGCGAACCGCCGGCGAAGGACCCGGCTGCCGACGAAGTCGTAGGTCGCGATGGGGCTTCCCGCGCCCGAGTCGGCGACGGTGACCAGGCGCTCGTCCGGGTCGTAGGTGTACAGCTTGGCGCGGGCGTTCGGGTAGGTGAGCTTCGAGCGCAGCCCGTCCGCGCGGAACGCGTCGTCGACGACCGCGGCGGGGTTCGTGCCGATCGTCTGGCGCTCCTCGATCTGCCGCCCGAGCGAGTCGTAGCTGACGCTGACGACGGAGTCGTCGGCCGCGCTCGCGGGGTCGTTGCCGTCGGTCGAGCGGGTCTGCCGCGACAGCCCGTCGTACTCGAAGCCCTGCGCGGTCGTCCCGACGACGCCGGCCGCGCGGGTCACCGAGACCCCGACGAGCCGGTCGGCATTGTCGAACGCCCGTTGCAGCACGGAGCCGGTCTCCTCCGTCAGCCCGGTCAGGTTCGAGTCGACGTCGTACGCGTATGCGATCGACGTCGGCGGATCGCAGCGGTCGGCGAGATGAGGGGCCGAGCACGCGCCCTTGGTCTCGGTCACGCGCCGGTCGAGGTCGTCGTAGGCGTACGACGTCCTGTTGCCGTTGTCGTCGAAGCGCTGGCTGACGAGCGAGTCGGCGTCGTAGCTCGTGTTCTGCGTGATCAGCCCGTCGCCGCCACCCTGCGACTTGTCGGCCAGCGGCAGCGAAGCCTTCGCACCGAAGACGGTCGCTCCGATGTGGACGCCGTCGCCGCGGCCGCCGGCCGTCAGCACCGTCTGCGACTGGGTCAGCCGGCCGAGGCCGTCATAGCTGTCGCGGGTGACGTTGCCGAACGCGTTCGTCGTGTCGACCGTGCGTGATCCGTCCGGGAAGGCCCTGCGCGAGATCGGCGGGCCGGCCGGGCCGTTGGCGTCGGCGGTCGCGACGAGGTCTCCGCGCGAGTCGTACCGGTGGTCCGTCGTCTGGCCGAGGTTGTCGACGGTCTCCTGGAGCCGATCGAGGCTGTCGTAGAAGCTCGTCGCCAGGAAGAGCTCATTCGGGACGCCGGCCGCCGAGGCCACGTCCGTCCGCCGCGTCTCGATCACGTTGCCGTCGTCGTCGTAGGCGTACTCGAGGACGTTGCCTGCCGGATCGGTGACGCTCAGCGGTCTGTCGGCGCCGTCGTAGAGCGTCCGCGCGACGGTGCCGTCGTCGGCGATCCGGAAGGTCGGCCGCGAGCTCCGGTCGAACTCGGTCCGGCCGGCGACGCAGCCGAGCCAGCCCGAGGGCGGCGCCGCCAGGCCGGGAACGGAGCACTTGTCGCTCGGATCGAGATCGATCTTGCCGGCGCCGAGGCCGGTCCCGCCCTTGCGCACGTCGGCCGGACGGACCGTCGACTGCGAGTGGACGAACAGCGATCGATCGATCTCGTACGGGCGGGAGAGCTCGTCGAACCGCGTCGCGGTCGCCGACAGCAGCGACGTGCTGACGAGGTTCGCGGGCTGCAGCGAGCCGGCGCTCGAGACCCGCTGCGGCAGCGGGTCCGGCCCCGGGGAGCCCGGGCTCGGGCCGCCGACCGGGCCGAACCGCACGGTCCGAACCCTGTTTCCGGCCGGGTCGTACTGGAAGACTGTCTGGTCGCCGACGCCGTCGACCACGCTCGTCCGGCGGTCGAACCCGTCGTAGACGAATCGCGTCCGGTGCCCGAGCGGCGAGTCGACCTCGGCGAGGTTGCCGTTCGCGTCGTGGTGCTCCGTCGTCGTCGCGGGGGTTCCGCCGCGCACCGAGTAGCTCGTCGGGTCGCTCGATCCGAGCAATGCGGCCACCGGCGGGGCCGTGGCGCCCGCCGTCCGCTGGTACGGCAGGTCGCGCTCGTCGTAGATCGAGCTCGACGCGTTCCCGGCCGGCTCGATCGTCAGCACGCGGTTCTGGTTCGCGTCGTAGCGGAACCTCGTGCGCAGGAAGACCGCGCCGCTGCCGTTCTTGACCTCGCGCAGCGCCTCGACGCGGTCGTCGAGCAGGTCGTACTTGTAGACGGTGTCGACGAATGCCGGCCCGCCGGCCGGATCGGGGTTCTGCGCGTTCGTCGGCCGGTCGGCCGAGGGCGGGTTTCCGTCCACCGACGACGTGTTCCCGCGGTCCTCGACCTGCTGCTCGACGACGTTGCCGTTCGAGTCGTAGAAGAACCGTTCCAGGTAGGCGAAGTCGGTGAGCGCCTGCGGCTCGGCCGGGTCGGGCGAGAACACGCCGTGCGCGGATGCGCGCTTGATCTGTACCGGCTCGTCGAGCTGGTTGTAGACGTAATCGGTGGCGATCCCTCGCCCGTCGACCTCTCGAGTGCGGTCGCCGACCTCGTTGTACGAGTACTGCGTGCGGATCGATGTTGGCGTCGGATCGGTCTTCGAGTCGCGGCTCGAGCCGGCGGCCGCGTCGCGCGTGACGAGCCTCAGGTAGCCGCCGGTGGTCGGATCGCCGGACGGGTTCTCGATCGTTCCGTCGCCGTTCGGGTCCCGCTCGGAGTAGTAGTCGTAGGTCGTGACGTTCGCCTCGGGATCGATCGTCCGCGTCCGCTGCCCGAAGCGGTTGAAGACGGTCTTTTGCACGATCGGCTGGGTCGTGACTCCTTCGAGCCGCGCCTGCTGCGAGCAGCTGTGCGTCGCTTGCGTGATCGTCGGGCCGGCACACGCGGTCGCCAGGCGCACCGACGGCAACGAGGCAAGAACGACGTTGCCGCCGACCTGGGTCGTGACACCGTCCCCGTTCAGGTCGCCGGCAGGGGACGAGCACATCCCGGCGGCCGAGAGCAAACTCTTCGCCTGGGCCGCGCTCACCCCGATCTTCGCGCCGATCGCGGCGAAGTCGCACGCCTCCTCGTAGTCGAACCGGTTCGTCGTCGTGTACCGGGCCGCTGATCGTGGGCCGCCGTTCGGGGGAACGTACGAGGCGTCGGTCCCGCGCGGGTCGGTCACCGTCCGCACCTCGCCGAAGATCGGCTCGTAACTGTAGGTCGTCTTCAGCTGCGTCTGATCTCCGCCGCGCGTGGCGTCCGGCTGCCGCGTGACCGCGAGCAGGTTCCCCTGACGGCGCCGGTCCGGGTTCGCCGAGTCGTAGCCGTACGTCGTCGCGTCGCCGGCCGGGTCGGTTCGCGACACCAGCCGGTCCTCCCCGTCGTAGCTATACGTCGTGTCGACGTGATCCGGGCTCGACGGGTCGACGTGCCGGTTGAAGAACTGGCGCCTCAGCAGAACCGCGCCGAGCGAGTCGAGCTGGAACAACGTCTGGTTTCCGTTCCGATCGGTCACCGTCGTCTGCGAGACCGCGGAGTTCGGGTCGGACGGATTCCCCGGCAGCGACGCATACGCGAAGTGCGTCGTGCCGCCCGCGGGAACCTGGCTCTGAACATTCGCCCGCCCGCCCCCGTCGTCCTGGGAGAGCACCCGGTCGAACGTCGGCGACCCGGCCGTCGTGTCATAGGCGATCCGTTCCCGGTCGATCGAATCGTTCGGCGCCTGGATCGCCGTCAGGTCGTGATTCAGGCGCTGGTCGGAGTTCCCGACGATGTACGAGTAGTGCGTCGTCCGGCCGCTCGGGAAGTCGTTCCCGTTCGGCGTACCGGTCACCGCCGGCGACGTGACCGAGGTCAGATCCTCGTTCGCGTTGCCGTACCCGTACTGCACGACGCGGCCCGTGAAGTCCGTCATCGACGTGATCTCGCCCAAGGGGTTGTACTGGAACGTGATCGCACGACCGAGCGCGTCGACCACTCGGGAAAGGTTGAAGCCGTTCGTGTAGACGAACGACAGCCAGTTGCCGTTGCGGTCGGCAATCGAGGTGAGCGGCGCGATCCCGCTCGTCTGATCGGGTATGCCGTAGGCGTGGGCGGTGCCGTCCGGATCTCGCTCGACGAACGACCCGTCGGGCTGCTTCGTCAGGATCGAGTAGACGCCGGCGGGTGACGTGTAGGAGCCGTCCGGGTTGCTGACGTAGAGGTCGGCCCGCACGCCGAACGCTCCCACGCGCTCGACGTCCCCCGCCTTCGCCGCCGCGAACTGCCCCCGCGCGTCGGAAAGCTCGTCAGCGTTCAGCTCGATCAGCCTCCGGTCGTAGCTGAAGTCCCAGTTGAAGCCGAGGGGACCGAAGAAGTTCACGCCGCTCCGGTACACCCGCTCGAACGCGAAGTCCAAGCCCCGGCCGGGGATCCGCAGGTCGACGACGTCCTGCGTGAACTCCCCGTTCGCGATCGTCACCGGGTCGGAGACCTGGCACGGCGGGCAGTCGTTCGGCGGCGGCTGCGGAGGAACCAGGTTCGGGAGCACCGACCCCCGCGGCTGCGCGGCCAGGAACGGGACGTCCCAGCCATTGTCGAACTGACAGAAGCCGCCGTCCTGGATCTTGACCCCGAGCGTCTCGGTATACGGGAAGGCCAAACCCTCGTCGTTCCTCGCCACCCCATCCACGATTGCCTCGTTCGGGCCGACATTCGTGATCGTCAGCCCGTTCAGCGTGTTGAACGGGGGACGACCCCAGTCGACGAGAAGGTTGGTGTACGGCGGGCCCTCGGTCGACGTCACGGTGATATCCAGGTGATACGCGTGCCCAAATGCGGCAGGCGCCAGCGGGTCGTTGAACGTCGAGGCTCCGCCATTGACCGTGACCGTGAACTGGTCGTGCGGGCAATCAGCGCCCGTCCGCGCCTGCGCCGACCGAACACCGCCGAGACCACCCGCGAAGACGGCGAGCGCAGCAGCGGGTGCCAACCACGGCATCCAGCCGCGCGCCCGCACTCGCATGCTTCGATTGTCCCACGACAGAGGCTCGTTGCCAAGACCGCTTAAGACAAGAAGGCTGACGCGTACTGGAACGGTCCGGCGACAGACTCTGTGTACGCAGTCAGAGGTCGGGCTTGGAAACCGTCTCCCCATTCCGGTTCCGGGGATATCACGCCCAACACCTTGGCCGGACGAAACCCGAAGCGGCTGTAGAACTGCGGCGCGCCGAGCAGAACGATCAGCGGGACGTCTGTGCCGTCGGCGGCGGCGAGAAGCGCGCGCATCAGGGCGCTCCCGATACCGGTGCCTTGATGATCCGGAAGGACGCCGATCGGGCCGACGGCAACAACCGGGTCGGTGGCCACGGTCGCCTTGCTCGCCGTAACGTGGCCGATCACCGCGCCGCGGGTTAGTGCCGTGAACGAGAGCTCGGGGATGGTCTCGCGCGCCTCCCACAACGCCTCGAACAGACCGACTTCGGGTGGGACGCAACCAGGGTTCTGCGGCCGTCGAAAACGCGGTCGCCGAAACGCCTCGGTGTAAACGTGCCGAATCGCCTCGTAATCGTCGGCCTGCTGCTTCCTCACGATCACAGGCTCATCCTCGCACCGCACACCCATCCCTCGCCGGCGCCAGCGTCCGGGAATGTCCGCTGAACGGTGCAGTTACGCCTGAGGGCCCCTCTCCGCGGAGTAGCGCGCCAGCATCGGCGGAATGTGGCGGCACTCCGCGAACCTGAACTTCCGCGCGGTGAGCGGTGGAACGCGAGCTGCATCGGGATGGAGCGGGTTCATGAGAACGACGTCCGCTTCTGGAAGAACTCGCGAGCGGACCGCCGCCAGCAAGCTGCCTCGCTTCTGAAGCCAGTCGGTCACCCACGCCCGAATAGCGTCCTCATCATCGGAGTCCGGGACCCGTTCGGGAATGGCGTCAACCTCGGTCCAACCGAGCACATAGTCGTCCGGCGCATCAGGGATCGCCCGGCAGGTAGCGCAAAGCGACCAGCACCGCAAGCCCAGCCTCGGAGGCAAAGTTGCCTACGGGCGCACCAGCCGGGGAGTAGCGACCACCATGTTTCAGCGTTCCTGCGCCGTCGAGCGCCGTCTCGCCTGTCCGGGTAAGGCGCCACAGGCGCATGGATCATCGTCGCACGGAGCGGCGAGGATGGCGTGCCCGAGTGTTTCCGGAATGAGGCCAGAGACTCAGTGCTGCTGGTTGCGCCGGCGCCTTCACAGGTGGGTCGCTACTCGAATCGTGGCCAAACAGGCGGGATCATTTGACCGTGTACGTGACGGCTGCGACGACGGTGTGGTTGCCATTCGACTGCACGACTCCGCTCACCTTGAAGGTGTGCTTGCCCGGGGTGGTGCTGATCGCCTTGCCGAGCGCGACGCTGCCGACGCACTTCTGCGAGATGCCGAGCCCCGTCTGGCCGTCGTACCCGCAGGCGAAGCGCGCGCGGACGAGCCGGCCACGGTGGTAGACCGCGCCTGCGGCGGGCACGTCGATCTCGATGACCGGCACGACGATGGCCCACCCGTTCCACGCTGACTGAACCAGCGACTCGTCGACCGGGTAGCGCATCCGTTTCGAGACGAAGCTCGAGCCGCCACCGCCTCCCTGCCCGGAGCTGGCTCCGTTGCAGACACCGCACGCGCCGGTTTCCTTGTCGAGGCCGGTTGCACCGCCCCCGCCTCCGAAGTAGCCGCCACGGCGCCGACCCCCGCGGCATCACCCGCAGACGCACTTGACATCTATAGGAACGTCCCTCCGGAGCCTCTCACCCGCCTTGTTGAGGCAAAACCAGGACCGTCTGCCCAAGGTCGCGGTCATCTCGTCGTGCTGAAGAGCGCAGAAGCCGGTCGCGTCTGTCCCGTCGACGGCTAGCAGCGCGGGAGAGTTCGGTCGCGCGCGGCCGGCCCCGGCCGTTACTTCCGGTAGTGGTAGATGATCTGCCCCTGGTCGAGGCCGACGACGATGAGCAGCTCGCTGGAAGTGGCATAGCCAGCCGCGATCGGGAAGGTGACCGCGGCGATGGCGGTGGGCATGTCGGGGTAGTGGACCGGGACGTCTTTCCGGAAGTCAGGCGCGGCCAGCGAGATCTGCAGCGCAAGGGGCTGCTCCGGTTTGACATTCGAGACCTTCATCCCGATTGCGGCCCGGGCGGTCTTGCCCGCGACGAGCGAGCCGGGCACCTTGAACGTGTAGTCGGCTACCCAGGCGGCGCCGCCGCCGGGACAGCAATTCCAGTGGGCCGTTCCTCCGGCTGCGTTGATCGTCAGCGAGGTCGGCGCCGCGTTCTTCACCTCGGTCAGGTTGCTCCTGAGCGTAAAGGTCCCGGCCGCGGCAGGCGGCTTCGGCTTCGTTCCCGCTCCCTTCCCCCCGCAAAGCGGCTTCCGGGCCGAGGGAAGCCGCAGGCAGGTCGGCGTGAGCGTGACGTGGACGCGGCTATTCGCCCCGGGCGCCGCCGTCTGCCCTTGCCGAAGCTTGCAAGCAGGAAGGCTCACGTAATAGCCGTCCTGCTTGGAGGAGTCGAGCAGGCTGACGAAGCCTGCCGAGCCTGGCGGACACGTGAGCGGGTCTCCGTCTCCGTCGCGGGCGCTGAGCACCTCAACGTCCAGTTTCGCCGCGTGCCCGTTGGGGTTCCACCTTGCGCCGGTGACCTTGAGCGTCATGCGCAGGGTCTGGGGATGCGGTGTGAGGACGTCGTACTCGACGACGATCGTCCCGCTCGCGGAATCTGCGGTATTCACTCCCGCAGTCGGGGAATCGAACGCCAACCGTCCCTTCCCGGAGACCCGCGTCTCGACGATGTCCGGAGGCCGCTTCCCGCCGACCGCGCTGAACGAGAAGTCGACTCGCATGACCGGGCTGGCCGCCTGCCCCGAGACGGCCGGACCAGCGAGCAGCGCAGCAATGCAGCCGCAGCCAAGGGCTGTCAGCCCAGCCTTCAGACTGATCCGCCTGCCAGGCCAATGCATGGAGACCACGTTAGGCCCCTCCAGGCCAACTTTCAAGAGAGGCCGCCTCGACCCCGCCCCTCGTCAGCAACTCGCAAGCCGGACGCCCGCAGGTCGGTCGCGCGGAAGGACGATCAGAACCGAACTGATGCCCGGGACGGAGGCCCGCCGAGCCCTGCCATCGACACCCGCGTGCCTGGCCGCGCTCGCTGAACTGCCGAGGGTTCGAATTGGTTGCATCGGTTCTGATCGATTACCCTGGAAAAGGCAGAGATGCGCCTGGAGGGATTCGAACCCTCGGCCTGCGGCTTAGAAGATCACTCCGCGGTTGCGGTGGCTTGTCGTCTTCGGTGCTGAGCGAGAAGCGGGGTAGCCGGGTGTTATGCACCGCCGCCTGCGCGGCGCAAAGCGCTGTTTTGGAGTGGTTTTGTGTGCTGGGGCGGTGCTCGGGTCGCTGGGGCGGGCCAGCGAAGTGGGGCATACGACTACTCCGGCTCGTTCGACTACGCCCAGCAGCCGCTCGGCCCGATCGCGATGACCATGACCACCGTGTCCGACTGGGAGCAAGCGCTGAGAACTCGAATCGAAATGAGTAGCCGTGGTTCGTGGAGGAGCGTGCTGCGGCGTCTCGAAGGAAACGAGTTTCTGATTTGTAAGTGAGAAGGGACCTGGGCGGTGGAGGCGAAGCCGTCGGCACCTGTCGCCAAGCTGGAGGGTGTCGATGGCTGTCGCGCCGTGGGTCGTGTCGGATCAATTGTGGGAGCTGGTCGAACCGTTGCTGCCGAGGCCGGAGCGGCGGTTCCGGTTCCCTGGCCGCAAGCGCTTGCCCGACCGGCAGGCGTTGCAGGGGATCTTGTTCGTCTTGCATACCGGGATCGCTTGGCGGCATCTGCCGCTCGAGCTCGGCTTCGGCTCCGGCTCGACCTGCTACCGCCGTCTCGACGAGTGGCAGCAGGCGGGTGTGTGGAAGCGTCTGCACGGGTTACTACTCGACCGGTTACGCGCCGCCGGAGAGATCGAGTGGTCGCGCGCGGTCGCTGATTCCAGCCATGTGCAGGCGAAAAAGGGGGCACCGAGACGGGCCCGAGCCCGGTTGATCGCGGACGGCGAGGCTCCAAGCACCACCTCCTGGTCGACGCGACAGGACTCCCGCTCGCCTGGACGCTCACCGGCGGCAACCGCAACGACGTCACCCAGCTGATCCCGCTGGTCGAGCGGGTACCGCCCGTCCGCGGCAAGGTCGGCCGACCCCGCAGGAGGCCTCAACGCGTCACCGCGGATCGCGGCTACGACCACGACAAGTACCGGCGCGAGCTTCGCCGCCGTCGGATCAAACCGGAGATCGCCCGCCGCCAAACCGAGCACGGGTCCGGGCTCGGCCGTACGCGCTGGGTCGTCGAACGCACCTTCGCCTGGCTCCACCACTTCAAACGGCTGCTCGTCCGCTACGACCGCCGCGCCGAAATCCACGAAGCCTTCCTCGCCCTCGGCTGCTGCCTCGTCTGCTTCAGAAGGCTGCGCCCATCATTGTGATTCGAGTTCTGATCGCAGCCCAGCCGCCGACCCCGACGACCCCGTGCTGGAGGGCCGACGGATGGCCTTTCCTACGCTTGTTGACCCTGGGACGGCGGTCAGCGCCGTGGGGCCGTATACTCCTCGTGCAGGTCGTAACGAATCGGCTCTGCGGGTACTCCTGCGGCTGCCTAATCGAATCGGCGTTACGGCAGGATGACCCTCAGCCACCGGGTCGGTGCGTTTTCCCATCGGTTGGCTTGAGGAGGTCGAAATGGTCCGGAGGCGCTTTTCTGTGAGGCGCATGTCTCAAGCGGTTTCCTTGGTAGTTAAGCCGCGGGTGCAGTTGAAGGACCGGGTCGTGATCGCGATCATGGTGCTGCTGGGCGGCTTGACGCTGACCCAGCTCGGTCAGGCTTCCCCCGAGGCGTCGGGAACGCTGCTGGATGTTCCGAGTGGTGTCTCGGCCCCGCTGGATAACGGTGCCTCCTTCAGTTGCGCGATCCGGACCTACGGATGGCTTGCCTGCTGGGGCTCCAACGCCTACGGCGTAGGCAACGTGCCGACGGGTACTTTCAGGCAGGTCAGCGCCGGCGGCCAGCACGCCTGCGCGATCCAGTCCAAGGGCACGGTCGCGTGTTGGGGCGACAACAGCTATGGCCAGGCGCTTCCGCCGGCCGGCATCTTCGTTCAGCTCAGCGCCGGCGGCCTGTACACGTGCGGGCTGCGTGTGGGAGGGAACATGGCCTGCTGGGGAAACAACGCCTATGGCGTCGCGGTTCCCCGGGCGGGGAGCTTCACCCAGATCAGCGCGGGGAAGCTGCATGCCTGCGCGATCAGGGGGGGTACGGGAGGCTTCTCCATCCCTGCCGGCTCGGTCGTCTGCTGGGGCGACGACAGCGTTGGCCAGACGGACGTGTACGACTCGGACGGTGGACCGGCGGCCGACGGGACGACGTTCACACAGGTCAGCGCCGGCGACTACCACAGCTGCGGAATCAAGACGGACGGGCTGGTCCTCTGCTGGGGCGACCAGACCTTCGGCCAGACCCAGCCCTACGCCTCGTTTGGAGGTCCGGTGCCGGACGGCACCACCTTCACGGCGATCAGCTCGGGCGGCTACCACACCTGCGGGATCACGACGTCGGGCTACCTCGCCTGCTGGGGCGACAACACGTACGGGCAGGCGAGTCCTCCCGGCGGCCCCGGCACCGTGGAGCGCCTGACGGCGGTCAGCGCTGGCGGGTCGGCGACGTGCGGGGTGCGGCACGACGGGGAGGTCGTCTGCTGGGGGAGATTCGCCGACGGCCAGGCCTTGACCGGTGTCCCAGCGGGGCTGCGCGTGAAGCGCGCTGTCATCGACGCGGGTTATGCCAGAGAGGTGACGGAGGGTGGTCGCTGGGACTGCGGGATCACGCCGAACGCGATCCTCCTCTGCTTCGGGTACGCCGCTCTTAAAGGCGGTATGACCTTCACCCAGGTCAGCGCCGGTGGAAACGTCGGTTGCGCCATTCGCGACGACGGAACCGTCTTCTGCGGCTCCGGCACCGACCAGCTGCCCGATGCTTTCTACGTAACCCACGTCTACGTTTCGCAGCATGGCCCGGTGCCGGACGGCACCACCTTCACCCAGGTCAGCGTCGGCGACAAGCACGCGTGCGGCATCGAAACGAACGGGACGGTCGCCTGCTGGGGTCGGGCCTGGGCGGCGCCTTTTGGAACGTTTACCCAGATCAGCGCGGGCTTCGACTACACGTGCGGGGTCAGGACCGACGGGACGGTCGCCTGCTGGGGTAATAACGGCGGCAGGCAGGCGAGCCCGCCCTCCGGGACGTTTACCCAGATCAGCGCGGGCGACGCCTTCGCGTGCGGGATCAAGAACACCGGAGTCGTGGCCTGCTGGGGCTCCGATAGCTCCGGCGAGACACGCCCGTACGCTTCGCAGGGCGGTCCGGTGCCGGACGGGACCACGTTCCTCCAGCTCGGCGCAGGCACCTCCCACGCCTGCGGGCTGAAGACGGATGGCCATCTCGCCTGTTGGGGCTCAAACGACCATGGGGAACTCGCCGCGCCACCCCAGACGTTCACGCAGATCAGCGCCGCCGGGTTCCACAGCTGCGCCGTCGCCACTGTGGGCGACTGGCGTTGCTGGGGCCAGGCCAAAAACCAGACCTACGTGCCCGACGTGTTTCCGCCGGTCACGACGCCCACAGGCGTGGTGGGCAGCGGCCCGTATACCTTCGGGACCTGGTCGACGTATCCCGTCACCGTCTCGCTCCTGGCGCCTGACATCGGCTGGGCGGGGACCGCGGAAACCGAGTACTGGCTCACGGGCCCCGGCGGAACAACCTACGGGACCTACTCGGCGCCGTTCACTGTCTCGACGGACGGGAAGTACACCCTGAATTACGCGAGCAGGGACAAGGTCGATCTGGGCGGGAACATCGAGCCGGTCCAGCAGGTGCGGATCTGGATCGACCAGGTCGCTCCGGTGACGTCCGCGCAGGTGCTCGCGAAAGCGACCGGCTGCTCCTCCAGCTACTTCACCCCGGTCAGGGTCCGACTGACCGCCTCCGACGCCACGAGCGGCGTCGCGGCGATCTACTACCAGGTCAGGCCCGGCGGCCCTTCCTGGCAGCACGCGAACGCTGCCGCCGTCGATGTACCGGTCAGCGCGACCGGTCAGGTCTCCGTCTGGTACTACGCGGTCGACTCCGCGGGTAACGCTGAGGGCGCCGCAAGCGTGGAATTCGCCGCCGGCCCCGCGCTCGCCGCCAGCCCGTCTTCGGGCCCACGCGGGACGAGCGTTCAGCTGGCGGGGGGGGTTTTTCTGGCCGGGGAGACGGTCTGGATCCGCTGGGACAGCCCGAAAGGGAAGCTGCTTGGTTCGGCAACTGCGGGTAGGCGCTGCTACTTCAGCTCTACGGTGGTGATCCCTGATGCGGATTCCGGTCGTCACGCTCTCTATGCAGTTGGCGCGACGAGCGGGAAGGTCGCGGCCAGAGGTTTCTTGATCTTCTGACGGTGGGGCCCGCGTTCACGGTCACCCGCGCGCGTCCTCGATGCTGCCGGCAACTTCCTGCCGACCTTCAACGGGCCCGCCGCCTGGTCGGATCTCTCCGGGAAGCTCTCAGCGGCGACACCCGCGAACTTCGTCCACGGGGTCAGCCGCACGACGGCCACGATCTCAGCGCCGTTTGATCAGGACGCGCTGACGTTGACCGGTTTCGAGGTCAGCGGCCAGGCGAGCTTCGACGTGCTCGGGCCGCCGGCGTCCGTGGCGATCAAGCTGCCACGCTCGACGAGGGGACGCCGTCGCTGGCCGGTGTCGTGACCCGCAACCGGATCGCGGCGAACGGGTCGCTCTGGTCGCTGATCCCGCCGCTCGACACCGTGATCCGATCGCTCGCGAACACTCCCGGGATCGTCGCGGGCAGCTTGGTTTCGCGAACGGCCAGAGCCGTACGTACGCGACGATCGCCTCGGCCTACCTGGGAGGCCGGATCACAATCACGAGCGGCGCGGTCAGCGGCACGACGGCCCTTCGACGTCCGGCTCACGGCGACCTCGCTGAAGAGGCGCACGACCTACAACGGCATCTGCGCAGCTGACCCGCTCACCAACACGATCATCAGCCAGACCGCCGTAGACACGTCGTCGCGCTCGCGATGGCGCTCGACCGCGTACAGCACGTCGAGCAGCCCGCACGCCTCCTCGGCTGGCTCTAGCCGCCGTCGGCAGCAGCTATCGCCGCGATAGCGGCAAGCTCCTTACGAGTCAGCGGCGTGTGGCCGCCGTACAGCCCACGCGCCACCTCATCCGCGACGTCCACCACGTACACCGTGCCCAGTTCGTCCATCGCGCGCTCCAGCGCATCCAAGAACCGCGTCGGCTCTCGGCGCTCCGCGTCGATCTGATCCATCCTGGCCGTCCCGCGCGCCCTGCCGTCGCGGATCGCGTCGAGAAGCTCGTCGTTCGTCATCTCGCGCCAGCCGGGGATGCGCTCATCGAAGTACCGCGCCTCGTCCTCGCTGAACATCGACTCCGGCATGCCTCCTCCTCGTCGCCGCTTCATGAACCGCCGAGTATGCCGCCCGGCCGGTCGGAGCCGAAAGCGCGATAAATGCCTGCGTACAGCCACGTCGTCCACGTGATCCATCGTGCCGTAGCGTCCGGCCAGGCCGGGTGTGGGCTGCCAGTGCTCGCGGCGCCGCGGCGTTCGGCTCGCCACCCGGTCCCCGCTTACAGCACCTACGGTAGAAGCTCGGGAATGTCGTGCCCGAACAGCGGCCCGATCACGCGGACGATCATCCGAATCGTGTGGCGGACGACCTCCGGAGGGAGAACAGCCTCGACGTACAAACCGAGAATGGCTCCCCCCAAAGCGTTCTTCCAGTCGAACCGAGGGAGCCGGTTCGCGGCATCGACGAGGTAGTCCAGGCGCGACTCAAGCTCTCGGATCTGCCCCTCTGTCAACGCGTGCGCCTGTTTGATGTACGTCTTCACCTCGGCGAACTGGCGAGCGATCTCCGCGCGCTCCTCCCTCGTGAACGGCGTGTTCTCCGCCGCCGAAGGCACGGCACCACCGATCAACTCACGCTCCCTTTTCAGCGCTCCCCAGAGATCCGGCTGCTCGACCTCACGTTCCACGTTGAAAAGCCATTGCGAGAAGTAGCCCTGCTGGGCACCCCAACCGCCAGCCGCGATCTGCCGGACGGTCGCGTCACTCCCGGGTATGAAGGTGCACATAAACGAACTTCCTGCGCCGAAGTCGAACCAGAAGCCCGAGGGAACATGAGCAAGGCGCTCTTCCGTGACCCACTCGAACTCGCCCGGATCGAACTCCGCGTCTCGGACCTGGCGGAAAACGTCGTTCTTCTGCGACGGCAGCAGAGTCACCGCGAAGACGCTAACAGCGTGCGCTGGCGGATGACCGTCACGGTACTTTCTCACCTGCCGGCGCCGGAGTGAGCGGCCCGATCGGGGACGTACCTGCCCCTGACGATCACGAACAGGTGCGCCGCCTTCCGCTCGCCGGCGTTCACGGTGTAGGCGATTCGACCCGGGTCCTCGAACGCCAGGTGTCCGGCTCTTACCGCGCCCCGTTTGGGCCGCGCGCCGCGGTGCTAGCGCGGTCGGACGCGAACGAAGCAGAGTGCGCCTGCAGCGCCTAAGCTGCCGCCGCCTCGGCCTTGGGGCGCCGTCCGCGCCGGGCTTGCTTCTGCCCCTTGCTCGCCAGGTCCGTGACCTCATCCGCGTTCACGTCGAGCACAACTTGGCCGCGACGGGCGTCGGCGTACTTGATGATTACCTGCGCTGCGTCCTTCTCGCGGATGTCATCGCCGCTGAGGTCGCTTACGAAGATCGTCTTGCGCGCCAATGGTCCTCCTGTCGGGTTGGGGACGCGACTGTAGCTCACGAGTCCGACGCTGCTCTTCTGCGCGTCTACTCAAGCGATTCGGTCGGTCCGAGCCCTGTTCGCCGACCCGCTCGCGCTCGCGCAGGTTCCCGGCCGCCGTGCCAGCTGTGCTGGGAGCGAGCGGTGCCGACCTCGAAGATCAGCGGGTCGATCGAGAGCCGCTACGTGAGCGGCCTGGACAGGCAGGCGGGGATGCTCGTCTGGCGCGGAGTAGCGCTCCCACCAAATCGACCTCAAGTTGTCTGCCTCAAGGAGCACCCTCGCGAACGCCCTCGACAGACGCCCGCCGCGGGTGGCGGATCGACCGAGCCGGAGCTGCCCCCGTGGATGGCGTCGTCGCCCTCGCCATGGCGCTCGACCGCGCCCAGCACGTGCAGGCTGCCGTGGGGCTGTTGGGCTGGTTGTAGCGTCCTCGTTGTATGTTCCGCCGGTGGATGCTCACCTCCTAGCCATCGCTCGCGCCGCGGAAGGCGGACTGCGGTGCCCTCCTGTGAGAATCTTCGCGGGGGCGATTGTTATCTGGGGCGTTCCTGGGACGTTCAGAGACTTCATCGCGCGCAGCGAGCCGGAAATCGTCGCCGAATACGAGCGACAACTCCGCGAGAGACCGCGCCGGGAGCGCAAAAGAACCTCGGTGGACCCGCGGACGATCACGAGCGAGCAACTAGCGAACGTCCGCTGGCCCAACGATGCTGAAGAACCGACTGCACTAACCCTATTCGACGTGATCCTCTCGCCTGTGAGCGCCAAAGGTGGGCTGAGGCTACCCACCCTGCGAGTCCCTCTCGCGTGCATCAACGCCTGGTGGTTCGCAGGAGCCGAAGCGTTTTCCGAAAAAGAAGCGACCCAGTTCTTCGTTGGCTTCGAAGAGTTCTTCTCCTGAACCCCCTCGCACCGCTTTCCGCCGAACAGGCGGGAGGGCACAGCACCGTCAGCGGTCAAAAGCCCGCTTACGCCTTCGATACGCACGCTGCCGGCAGGCGTTCGAGCAGTAGACCGCGTCGCGGCGGCGCTCCGAGTAGAACCAGCTGTGACATCGAAACAGTGCTGCGCGTAGAAGGCGGCCGAGCCTAGCGCTCGCGCTCGCTCGTTCCTGTCGTTCTCGCGCTCCCTCCACGCGACCCGATCAGGCTTCCCATCGCCGCCATCAAGATCAAGAACTCCCCGTCGGTTCCTGCCGCCAAGTCGGGCGCGTGCCGCTCATCGTCTGTGAACGGCGGAGCCGGGTCCGCTTCGGCCTCGTCGATGACGATCGCGCAGTACGCGCACGCAGCGTTACGGATAGGTGGGAGCGACGGGTCCGTAACGCTCACGGCTTCCACCATGCCAGGTCGGCCAGTCGTTGCGCCGCGCGCAGCCGCCGATGGCACGCATCGCAGAGCACGAGCAAGTTCCCGTCGACGTGGGCGTCGCCCCTCCCCTGCCTGAACAGCTCGGCGGCGCCCTCCACGCGTTGCACCCGCGGCTGCTCATACGGCTGCCGCACAGGACGCACGCCCGCGTCCGCTTCAACGCCCGCCGCCTCGCCCGCCAGAACGCCGCCCCCTCGCGCGCGGCCTTCGACACGCGGCCCTCGCGACGGCGGAGCGTGCTCCGCGCAGTAGCTGCCGGCCATGAGCTTCCCGCAACGCGGGCACGGCTTCAACGGCATGTCCGGCCATCTAGCCCGAAGTTCCTCTCGCGGGGAACTTCGGTCTAGCCACGTGATCCATCCTGCCGTAGCGACTTCGGACCCCGTTGAAACAATCGAGGCCCGCTGCGGCGCGGGCCTCGATTGCGAGCGGTCCAGGGCTACAGGTCGATGACCGGCACGATCCCGAACGCCTCCATCGCGTCCGAGTACGCGGCAGGGCTGAGCCAGCCGCGCAGCTGCTCTTCGGGATCGTCGAGCACGTAGTGCTTCTGCTTGCCGCCGTCGTAGACGATCACGCGCTCGTCCGTCGTGAGATACACACTGACCTCGCGGCGATCGTCGTACGCGATGAGACTACCGCTGATCCGGCCCGTGTAGTAGCGGCCCTCGCTGTCCTCGATCGCGACCTTGAACTCCTGCGGCTCTGCGAGCGTCTTCGCCATGGCTTCCCTCCTTTTCATTTCGGCTTCCACGGCATCCCGGAACAGCCGCGAGAGCTGCCCTTTGAGTTCGTCCTTGGCGCGCGCTCCAAGTTCGTCCGGTAGGTAGACGGTGAAGTCCACGGGTGCAATCTACCTTACACGTGTATCTCCGTCAAGTGCCCGGACTACCCGTGTATGTCGCTTTCGACATGGCCCGATTCCGACATCTAGTCATGCGGCCCATCCTGCCTTAGCGTTCGGCCGGGGCCGGGAGCGCTGCCAGTGCACGGCGGCCGACGGCGTTCGGCTCGCCCCCGGCCCCCAGACTTCACTTCCGCCGCCGCGTCCGGGTCACGCTCAACCAACGCGACAGCCTGCTCAAGCAGCGTCGTGCTGACCTCCCAACGCCGGGCCATCTCGGCAATCGTCGGCCCTAGATCCCCGGCCGCCGGGGATCTATTCCTGCCGACCTCGCCTTTCTTCGGCCGCCTCCCGACCCCAGGCAAACCCCACGACTCCGCCGCCCCAATCGCACGCTGCCCCACCGCCGTCGGGCCGATCAGGTCTTCGGTCAGCGAAGACCTGCCCTTAGCGTGGCCGCCGCCGATCTCGCCCTTCCGCGGCCGTCGACCGACACCCGGCAGTCCCCACGACTCGGCCGCGGCGATGGCGCGCTGCCCCACCGACAGCATCTTCCGCCGCTTCACGTTCATGCTCTCCACACTCCCTGCCGGAGCCAGAGTGAGCGGGTCGGCCGGAGCGTTCCTGCCCCTGTGAACAGGAACAGGTACGCCGACTGCCGTTGCCGTCGTCACGGTGTAGGCCATCGACTCGGGATCTCGAACGCGCCCAGGTCGAGCGTTACCACGTCGCCGCTCTCGCGGCTGTCGATCCCGCCTGCCTCCCTCTCGGGACTCGGACGGGTTCATCTGGGATGGCTGAACAGGCCCTTCTGACGGTGCTGCGGCCGGTGACTGGACGGCCGTGGGGTGACGCTCTATCGCCGCGACCGGAGTCGCGGTTGTCCCCTTGCGGCCTCGCGCTAGGCGGCCTCCGCGCGTCGCGCTGCGGCGCCGCGCCTGACGTTCTCGGCCTGCGTGACTGGCTCCAGGTGATCCGGGTTGACGCACGCTCGGTTCCGGCAGAGATGGTCCAGCTGGAGCCCGGCAGGGATCGGACCGACGAAGTGCTCGAACGCGAGACGGTGCGCATAGACGACCTGGCCGCGAAGCCACAGCGCGCCATACCCGTAGTGGTTCCGGGCACCCTGCCACTCCCAGCACCCCCACAGCGGGAGCTGCTCGGGGAGCTTCGCCAGGAAGCGAGCGAGTGCGTCAGCTGGCACGGCCGGCCTCCACGGGAACCGGCTCGCAGAGCCAAGAACAAATAATGCTTCGTCGTCGCGACGAGCTGGAAGCGCGCCGGGAAGGTCGCCCTGCCCTCTACGCGCGCGACGCTGATCACGCCGTCCTCGAGTGGCTGGCGAAGCGCCTCGAGCGCGGGTCGCGCGAACTCGGCGAGCTCATCGAGGAGCAGGACGCCTCGGTGGGCGAGCGTCGCCTCGCCCGGGCGTGGGCCCGAGCCGCCGCCCACGATCGCCGCCGTCGAGGCGCCGTGATGCGGGGCCCTGAACGGCGGCGTCGTCACCAGCGGCCGCCCCGGCTCGAGCAGGCCGGCGACCGAGTGGATCCGGGTCACCTCGAGCGCCTCGACGTCGTCGAGCGGAGGCAGGATCCCCGGGAGGCGGCGCGCAAGCATCGTCTTCCCGGTTCCCGGCGGTCCGGCGAGCAAGAGGTTGTGCGAGCCGGCCGCGGCGATCTCGAGCGCGCGCCGCGCGCGCTCGTGGCCCCGCACGTCCGCAAGATCGGGCTGTGGCGGTGGCGGGAGTACGCCGTGCCCGTTCGACGCGTGGTAGGCCGGCGGCTCGCGCTGGCCTCGCAGGAAAGCCACCGCCTCGGCGAGGTGTGTGAGCGGAACAGGCTCGATCCCGGCCAGCGCCGCCTCGGGCGCGGACTCCGAGGCGCAGAGGATCCGGGTGAGGCCGGCCGAGCGTGCTCCCTCGGCCGCGGCCAGCACCCCTCCCACCGGCCGCACGCGTCCGTCCAGCGCGAGCTCGCCGAGCGCGGTCAGGCCTGCGAGCGCGTCGTACGGCAGCTGCCCCGAGGCCGCCGCCAGCGCGAGCGCGATCGGGAGGTCGAAGCCGGAGCCCTCCTTCTTCAGCCCCGCCGGGGCGAGGTTGACCGTGATCCGGGCGCGCGGCCACTCGAGCTCGGCCGCCCGCACGCCGCTGCGAAGCCGCTCCCGCGCCTCCTGGCACGCCCGGTCGGCAAGGCCGACGATCGTGAGCCCCGGAATCCCGTCGCGGACGTCCACCTCGACCTCGACGCGGCGCGGGTCGAGGCCGACGAGCGCATGTGTGACCGTCCGTGCGAGCACGCTTCGACGCTACCCGGCAACCTGTGACGTGTCTGTGCCGAAACCGTGCCGACTTCGTGTCGGAGCGTCCACGAACCGCCCGGCGCGTCCGGGCGAACAGCTCGCGACAGGCGACGTTCGCGAAAGGAGCACGGCATGGGCGCAGCGGCGGAGACGCGCGTAAGTCCGGACACGATCTTCCAGACCGCCATGGGCTTCATGGCCGCGAAGCACCTCTTCGTGGCGAACGAGCTCGGGCTGTTCCGGACGCTCGCGGACGGGCCGGCGACGCTCGAGGAGCTCGCAGCCGGCGCCGGCGCACCTACCCGCACCGTCCGGATCGTCGCGGACGCGATGGTCGCCCTCGGGTTCCTCGACAAGGACGGGACGGCCTACCGGAACGGCGAGGTGGCAGCGAGCTTCCTCACCGGTCGCGGCCCGATGGATGCCGCGCCGCTGCTGCGGTTCTGGAACGCGATCAGCTACCCCGCATGGGCCTCGCTGGAACGGGCCGCCCGAACGGACGAGGCCGTCCGGGGCGAGCTCACGGAGGAGCAGCAGGAGATCTTCTCCGAGGGCGTCGAGGCGTTCACCGCCGGGGCGGCGCATGCGCTCGCCGCCGCGTACGACTTCTCGCGGCACGAGCGGGTGCTCGACGTCGGCGGCGGCACAGGCTCGTTCCTCGTCGCCGCGATCACTCCCTTCCCGGGCGTCCGGGGCACGCTCTTCGAGCTGCCGGACGTCGCGGAGATCGCGCGCGAGAAGCTCGCCGCCTCGCCCGTCTCGGGCAGGGTCGACGCCGTCGGCGGCGACGTTCTCGCCGACGAGCTACCCGCCGGCCACGACTGCGTGCTCCTCGCGAACGTCGTCCACTACTTCCTCCCCGAGCGAAACGTCGAGCTCCTGCGGCGGATCCGGCGCGCGGTCGAGCCGGGCGCGAGGGTCGTCCTGGTCGACTTCTGGACCAACGCGACGCACACGGAGCCGCTCCCGGCCGTGCTGATCGCCGGCGAGTTCCTGTCGCTCGTCGGCGGTGACGTCTACAGCCGCGACGAGCTCGCGGAGTGGCTCGCCGAGACCGGCTGGTCCTGGATCGAGACCTTGCCGCTGCCGGGCGGGCAGAGCGCTGTCGTCGCGGAGGCCTGTTAGAACGCGTCGCGGAGGCGCTCGAGCCGGCCGCGGCCTCGCACGGCCGCGACCTCGAACGAGACCTCGAGAGCCGCGTCGCGCGGGTTTGCGGCGAGCCACGCCTCGGCCGCCCGGCGTAAACGGTGGCGCTTCGCACGGTCGACCATCTCGAACGGGTCGCCGAAGCGCTCGCCGGACTTCGCCTTCACCTCGCAGAAGACGAGCCGCCGGCCGCGGCGGAGGACGAGGTCGACCTCGATCCCGCCGGGCCGAGCGCGAACGGCGAGCACGCGGTAGCCGCGGAGCAGGTAGAAGAGGCGGGCCCGCCGCTCGGCGGCACGGCCGCGCGCGGTCGTGCTCGCCCTAGACCGCGGCCGCGAGCTCCCGCGCCGCAAGCTCCTCCTCCGAGAGGTAGCAAAGCGCCTGGAACGACCGGCGATGGATGTCGCAGGGGCCGCGCTCGCGGACGACGGCGGAGTGCGCCGGCGTGATGTAGCCGACGTGCGACGCGAAGCCGTAGTGCGGGAAGAGCGCGTCCATCCGGCGCATCGTCCGGTCGCGGACGACCTTCGCGACGATCGAGGCGGCGGCGATCGCCGCGCTGCGCTCGTCGCCGTCGACGACGGCCGTGTGCGGCGGGGCGAGCGGGCCGAGCCGGAAGCCGTCGACGAGGCACGCGTCCGCGGGCGGCGTCAGCGCGGCGAGCATCGCGCGGAGGCCCGCGAGGTTCGAGCGGTGAAGGCCGTTCCGGTCGATGTCGCCGTGCGGGATCACCCTGAAGACGACCCGCTCGGCGCAGCCGACGATCGCCCGGAAGAGCTCCTCGCGCCCTGCCGGATCGACCTGCTTCGAGTCGTTCAGGAGCGCGAGCGGTCGGACGCGGTGGTCGCGCAGGCGCTCGTAGTCGAGCAGGACGCCGGCGACGACGAGCGGCCCTGCAAGGCAGCCGCGGCCGGCCTCGTCGGCGCCCGCGACGAAGCGCGCGCCGAGCCGGCGGTCGAACCTAAGAAGCCTCTGCCCCGTCTTCCGAGGCGACCGGCGCTGGCGCTGCTGCGGCACGCGGCGATCGTACTCGGTCGCGCTGCACCTTCTCGCGCACGCGCGCCTTTTTTCCAACCTTTTGACGAAGGTAGTACAGCTTGGCGCGGTTCACGTCGCCGATCGACACGACGTCGATCTTGTCGATCTTGGGCGAATGCAGCGGAAACGTCCGCTCGACGCCGACGCCGAACGAGTGCTTGCGCACCGTGAACGTCTCCCGGACGCCGGCGCCCTGCCGCTTGATGACGGTGCCCTCGAAGACCTGGACGCGCGAGCGCTGACCCTCGATGACGCGGAAGTGCACGCGCACCGTGTCGCCCGCCTTGAACTGCGGGATCCCGTCGCGCAGCTGCCGGCGCTCGAGTGTCTCGATCACGTTGCTCATGGAGAAGGCGGCCGCGAAAGCCTCGGGCATGCTAGCGGATCGCTTTCGCGATCCGCTTCCCTACCGCGAACGGACGAAGGGGGCGGGAAGCGGGCCGAACTGGGGATCGACGTCGACGCGCGTGCCTGCGTGATCAAGGTCCCTCCCGCCAAGCTCGGGCCTGCCTGCGAAGAGGTGGTAGTACGTACGCCGCGGCGGCGCGTTCAGACCGGGACGGATGATCTCGCGCCGGCGCAGAAGGCGAGCGCCGCGCCGGGCATCGACGAGGTCCTCCTCCAGCTCGAACATCGCGAACACGCCCTGCCTTCCCAGCGAGCGCACCTCCGGACGTGTGGCGTCAGCGGCTAGGAGCTCGACGACGATCGTCCGCGAGCGGGCGTCGGGCCGGGCCGTTCCGTCCATGCCGAATGCGTCGAGCCGCCGCTGGACGAGGAGCGCGCTACGCGCGAGCTGACGGTCCGTCAGCCGCGCGTGCGAGGCCGGGCAGCGTGACCCGGACGCGTCCGGAGCCGAGGCCGACGCGGCGACGGCGCGGACGGCGGCGAGCCGGCCCGCCACGCTCGCCCGCCTACCGGAAGCCGATCCGGTTGGGAGGCCAGTACACCGCGAAGACCTCGCCGATCAGGTTCTTGCGCGGGACGGAGCCCCACTCGCGGGAGTCGCACGACTGCAGGCGGTTGTCGCCCATGAAGAAGTAGTCGCCCTTCGGGACGCGCCACTTGCCGCTCTCGTTGTCGCGGCGATCGGGCCTCACGTACGGCTCGATCAGGTGGTTGCCGTTGATGTAGATCTGGCCGCGGCGCTCCTCGACGGTCTCGCCGGGCAGGCCGATCAGCCGCTTCACGAAGGTGCCGCCGGAGCCGCACTTCTGCGCCGCCTCGGGCGGAGTGTGGAAGACGATGATCTCACCCCGCCGGGGGCTGCGGAAGTGGTAGATGAAGCGGTTCGCGAGCACCCGGTCGGAGAAGCGGGCGAGGCAACCGCTGGCGGGACGCGAGCAGTGGAGCGTCGGCTCCATCGACGACGACGGGATCCGGTACGGGTTGATCACCCAGGCCTTGATCGCGAGGACGATGGCGATCGCGCCGACGATAGTCACGATCCAGTCGATCGCGATCCGCGTGCCGCGCGGCATGTTGCGCGTCAGCCGGTCGACCGGGTTGTGCGACTGCCGGACCGGCTCGACCGGGCGCGGCGGCAGCTCGCGCTCCGCGGTCTCGCCCCAGGCGCGCCCGAGCCAGATGTCGGGATCGTGCGGCTCGTCGTGCGTGGCCGTCGCCTGGCCGCTCGAGTTGCCGCCGGCGGCGTCGTAGGCCGACCGGCGATCGGGATCCGCGAGCGTCTCGTAGGCGAACCGGAGCTCGGCGATCTCGTCCGCCGACTGATGCTCGGCGGTCTCCGCGCGGCGGACGAACGCGGCCCGGATCTCCTGGAGGGTGGCGTCGCGCGGAACGCCGAGCACCTCGTAGGCGTCCCTCACCGGACGCTCCGGACGCGGCTCTGCTCGCGCCGCCAGTCGTCGATCCGGCCGTGGTCGCCCGAGAGCAGGATCTCCGGGACGCGCCACCCGCGGAAGTCGGCCGGACGCGTGTAGTGCGGGTACTCGAGCCCGCCCTCGAGCGCCGCCGAGAAGCTCTCGACGCGGCTCGAGTCGGCGCTCCCGAGCGCCCCGGGCAGGAGCCGCGCGACGCCGTCGAGCACGACCATCGCGGGCAGCTCGCCGCCGGAGAGGACGTACGGGCCGATCGAGATCGCGTCGGAGCAGAGATGCGTGGCGATCCGCTCGTCGAAGCCCTCGAAGCGGGCGGAGAGCAGCGTCAGCCGCGGCTCCGCCGCGAGCTCCTCGAGCACGCCCTGCGTGAGCGGCCGGCCCTGCGGCGAGAGCGCCACGACGCGGTGCTCGGGGACGCCTCCGTAGACGGCCTCGAGCGCGGCCGCGACGACGTCGACGCGCAGGACCATCCCGGCGCCGCCGCCGTACGGCTCGTCGTCCACCTGGCCGGCGCGGAGGGGCGTGTAGTCCCGGTAGCTGAGGAGGCGGAGCTCGAGCTCGGAGCCGAGGACCGACGCCAGCGGACGCCGCTCCGTCAACCAGCCGAACGCGTGCGGAACGAGAGTGAAGACGTCGATCTGCAAGGGGCAGAGTGGAGCTAGCCGTGCTCGGAGAAGCCCTGAGCGACAACGATTGTGCCCGAAGCGAGGTCGACCCGGCGGACGCACGACTCGTGCATCGGCAGCGCGAGGCCCGAGTCGAGCTCGAGCACGTCGTTCGCCACGCCCGGGCTCACGTCGCGAACACGCCCGAGCACCGCCCCGCCCTCCTCGACGACCTCGAGGCCGACGAGCTCGAAGACGTAGAACGAGCCGTCGTCGAGCGGCGGCAAGGCCGCGCGCGGAACCGTCAGCTCCTCGCCGCGGGAGACCGCGCGGTCGAGCCGGATGACGAGCCGCCCGCCGGCACGCTTCGAGTCGACGATCCGCGCCTCGCGGCCGCGGACGTAGACGGTCGCGCCGAGCGCCAGCCGCTCGGGATCCTCGCTGGCGTCGTCGACGACGAACGACCCGTCGAGGCCGTGCGGGCGGCCGACGCGGCCGACGACGACGAGATCAGGCGCGGGCCGCAACGCTCTCGAAGTGCTCGATCGCCTCGTCCCGCGAGGCGGACGGCCACTCGTCCGGATAGTCGCCCGTGTCGAGCTCGTACGCGGCGCGCCGGTGCTCGACTCCGGGCCCGAGCAGGAGCCAGTAGGCGCCAGGCTCGTCCTCGTAGGCCATGCCGACGCTCCCGGCGTTGACGACCCGGAGACGGCCGACCGTGCGCTCGAACTGGACGTGGGTGTGGCCGCAGACGACGACGTCCGCCTCCACGCCTGCGAACAGCGGCGCCAGCCGGTCTTCCGGCGTGCGGTCCGTGAAGACGTCGACGTCATTCGCCGGCACCGCGTGGCAGAAGAGGACGCGGCCGACGCCGTCGACGTCGAGCTCGAGCGTCGGCGGCAACCCGTACAGGAAGTCGAGCTGCCCCTTGGTCAGACGCGCGCGGACCCACGCGAGGTTGCCCGGCGACGCGGTCCCCGTCTCGCCCGGCCCGAGCTCGCGATCGGCGTTGCCGCGGAGCCAGAGCGCCCGGTCGCCGAGCGCGCGCAGGAGCTCGAGCGTCTCGGCCGGAAACGGGCCGTAGACGAGGTCGCCGCCGAGGACGATCGTCGCGTCCCCGGGCACGTCGGCGAGGACGGCCTCGAGTGCGGGCAGGTTCCCGTGCACGTCGTAGAGCGCCGCAACGCGCACGGCTGGCCCGGCTACCCGGCGATCTCGAGCAGGACGCGGCGGTCCTGGCGAACGGCGGCCGCGCGGACGACCGCGCGGAGCGCACGCGCGACCCGGCCGCCGCGGCCGATCACCTTGCCGACGTCGCCCTCGGCGACATGGAGCTCGAGCACGAGCGCGCCGTCGCGCTCGTGCTCCTCGACCCGGACGCCGTCGGGCTCGTCGACGAGCTGCCGCGCGAGGTACTCGACGAGCGACGCGCTCAACCGATGTTCTTGATCTTCAGCAGCCGCGCGACCGGCTCCGTGGGCTGCGCGCCCTTGCCGAGCCAGTCCTTCACCTTCGCCTCGTCGAGCTCGATCGTCGACGGGTTCGTCTGCGGGTTGTACCGCCCGACGATCTCGATGAACCTCCCGTCGCGCGGCGAGCGCGAGTCGGCTGCGACGACGCGGTAGATGGGGTTCTTCTTCGAGCCGACCCGTGCCAACCTCAACTTGACTGCCAACCTACCTCCTCCGTTTCCCGGCGCCCGCCATCTGCGGGAGCGCCGGCATTTTGCCTTTGCCGAGCGCCTTGACCATCTTCTGCATCTGCTTGCGCGCATTCAGCAGCTGGTTGACCTGCTGCACCGTCGTCCCGCTGCCCTTCGCGATCCGGACCCGGCGGGAGCCGTCGATGATGTGAGGCATCCGCCGCTCCTTCGGCGTCATCGAGAGGATGATCGCCTCGACCCGGCGCATCTCCCGCTCGTCGACGTCGAGCCCCTTCAGCTGGTTGCCGACGCCCGGGATCATCCGCAGGACGCCCTGCAACGGGCCCATCTTCCGCAGCATCCGGTAGCTCGTCAGGAAGTCGTCGAACGTGAACTCGCCCGCGCGCAGACGCCGCTCCATCTCCTCCTGCTCGTCCGCCCCCACGGCGGCCTCGGCCCGCTCGATCAGCGTGAGGACGTCGCCCATGCCGAGGATCCGCGACGCCATCCGGTCCGGGTGGAAGTACTCCAGCTGGTCGAGCTTCTCGCCCGTCGAGGCGAGCTTGATCGGCTTCCCGGTCACGGCCCGAACCGACAGGGCAGCGCCGCCGCGCGCGTCGCCGTCGAGCTTCGTGAGGACGATCCCGTCGAACGCGATCCGCTGCTGGAAGGCCTCCGCGACCGCGACGGCCTCCTGGCCGGTCATCGCGTCCAGGACGAGCAGCACGTTGTGCGGCTTCACCTCGCCGCGGACGCGATCGAGCTCCTCCATCAGCGCCTCGTCGATCTGCAGCCGGCCGGCGGTGTCGACGATGACGACGTCGCGGCCCTGCGAGCGCGCCTGCTCGAGGCCCTTGCGGGCGGCCGCGACGGCGTCGTCTCGCTCGGACGAGTAGACCGGGATCTGGATCTGGCGGCCGAGCTGCTCGAGCTGCGTGATCGCCGCCGGTCGCTGCAGATCGGCGGCGACGAGGGCCGGCGCCTTTCCCTCCTTGCGCAGGAGGAGCGCGAGCTTGCCGGCGGCCGTCGTCTTGCCCGAGCCCTGGAGGCCCGCGAGCAGGATCACCGTCGGCGGCCGGCCGGCAAACGCGAGCTTCGAGTCGCCGCTCCCCATCGCCGCGGTCAGCTCCTCGTGGACGATCTTCACGACCTGCTGGCCGGGCGTGAGGCTCTTCAGCACGTCCTGCCCGAGCGCGCGTTCGCGCACGCGCGCGACGAAGTCCTTGACGACCGCGAAGTTGACGTCCGCCTCGAGGAGCGCGAGACGGATCTCGCGCATCGCCTTCGAGATCGCCTCCTCGTCGAGCCGGCTGCGCTTGCGGAGGTCGCCGAGGGTCGCCTGGAGCTTGTCGCCGAGCGAGTCGAACACGCGCCTCAGCCTACCCATCGCGGGGGAAACCCGGTTCCGCCCGTTGGCCCCTCGCTCGAGTCACGCGCCTTCGCGTGCCGAGGCTCCGGCCGGCGAAGCCGGCCTCCGCCGGCCGCGCAGGGCCACCCTGTTTACGGATGGGAGGACGGGCGAAGCGGAGGGCAGCAACCGAAAGGAGTCCGTATGGCCAACGTCGCCAAGGTCGTCACGATCATCGGCTCGTCGCCGGAGAGCTTCGCGAAGGCCGCCGACGCCGCGGTGCAGGAGGCCGCGAAGACGCTCCGCGGAATCCACGGAGCAGACGTCGTGACGATGAGCGCGGTCGTCGAGAACGACCGCATCAGCGAGTACCGCACGACCGTGAACATCGCGTTCGCCGTCGAGCGTTAACGACCCGAACCGGTCTCGCCTGCGTTGCGAACCTTCCGCAGCCGGCGGGGCGTCGGCTCGGTACCCGGGAGAGGGAGGTGGGGATGAGACCGTTCGACCGCTTCGCCGGCGCGTGCTCCTTCGCGGTCGCGTTCGGTGCGCTCGCCTTCGCGGCGATCTTCGCGGCGATCGTTGGCGGGAGCTCGCAGGGCAAGCCCTTCTTCGCCCTGCTCCTCGGCGGCGCGATCGTCGGCGTCCCCGTGGTGATCGCCCTCTACGACCGGCTTCCCGAAACGGATCCGGCGCTCGCGCTGACGGCGCTCGTCTTCGGTCTGCTCGGCGCGCTCGGCGGCATCCTCCACGGCGGCTACGAGCTGGCCGCGCTCCAGACGCCGAGCGGCCCCTATCACGCCGGCCCCGAGGCCGTGACGAAGGGCGTTCTCCGCTACGGCTGCGCGGGGATCGGCCTGCTGCTCTTCGCCTGGCTGATCGCCCGCGGCGGACGGCTGCCACGCCAACTCGGCTACGTCGGCCTGTTCGGGGGCGGCCTCCTCGTCCTCATCTACTTCGGCCGCCTCTTCGACTTCATTACGCCGGCGAGCCACACGAGCCTGATCCCGCCGTTCCTCTACGGCTTCATCGTCCATCCGCTGTTCTACGGCGGCCTCGGGCTCGCGCTCTGGCGCGGAAGCTTCGGCTCCGCGGCCGCGGAGGCGGCTCAGCCGGCGACGAGCGCGCGCGCGTAGTCGGCGGCGTCGAACGGCCGGAGGTCGTCCAGCCGCTCGCCGACACCGACGAGCTTCACCGGCAGGCCGAGCTCGAACGCGATCGGGACGGCGATGCCGCCGCGCGCGGAGCCGTCGAGCTTCGTCAGCGCGACGCCCGTGACGCCGACCGCCTGCCCGAACAGCCGGGCCTGTTGCAGGCCGTTCTGGCCGGTCGTGGCGTCGATGACGAGCAGCGTCTCGTGCGGCGCACCCGGCAGCCTGCGCTCGATCACGCGGCGCACCTTCGCGAGCTCCTCCATCAGGTTCGTCTGCGTGTGGAGCCGCCCGGCCGTGTCGACGATGACGACGTCGCGGCCGCGCGCCTCGGCCGCCGAGATCGCGTCGAAGGCCACCGCCGCCGGATCCCCTCCCCGCTCCGAGCCGACGAAGTCGGCGCCCGCGCGCTCGGCCCAGATCTCGAGCTGCTCCTCGGCGGCCGCGCGGAAGGTGTCCGCCGCGGCCAGGACGACGTCGTGGCCGCGCTCCCGCAGCCGGTTTGCGAGCTTGCCGATCGTCGTCGTCTTCCCCGTGCCGTTGACGCCGACGACGAGGACCACGGCCACCCGCTCGGCGAGCGCGAGCCGCGGCGGCCCCCCGAAGAGCGCCGTCACCTCCTCGACCAGTGCCGCGTTCAGGTCGTTCAGGTCGTCCCGGGCCTCGAGCCGCCTGACCAGCTCGGCCGTGGCCGGAACGCCCACGTCCGACGCGATCAGCGCCTCCTCGAGGCGCTCCCACGCCTCGTCGTCAGCCGGGTCGAACGCCGCGGCGGCGAGCTGCTGCGTCAGGGCCCGACGGCTCTTCGAGAGCGAGTCGCGGAGCCGGGAGAAGAAGCCGGTCCGCTCCGCCTCCGGCTCGGGCGAAGCGTCCGCCTCCCCGAGCAGCTCCGCCCAGCTCGTGGCCACGCGCGGACGATAGCCGCACCGGTACGACCCATTCGGCGTGAGCCGGCTCCCGACACGATCGGCCCGCGGGAGCCCCCGCCCACTTCCCCACCCTGGGTGGGGAAGAAGATCCACCCGCCACCCGGCGCAGACGGTAGCTCCCCGCCGCCGGGCGCGGGCCGCCGGGACCGTGCCAATCTCGTGAAACCTTCCGCACAGGACGGCCGCGAGCGACAACAGGCTCGCGCCCGCGCGGCTAGACCGACCTCTGGTACGCCCCGAACGCCCGCGTCGAGACGACCGAGGCAACGGCGAGCAGCCCGACGAGCAGCGCCGTCCGGATCCCGAACGCAGACCAGTCCGCATTGGACGATGAGACGGCCCGCAGCGCGACCACCGTCCAGTTGACCGGGTTGAAGCGCGCGATGTCGTGGATCCAGCCCGGGAGCAGGTTCGGCGCCATCATCCCCGACGAGAGGAACGTCAGCGGGAGCGCGACGAACTGCACGGCGCCGATCAGCGTCTCCTCCTGCCGCGCCACGAGGGCGAGCGCGTCGGAGAGCGCGGTGATCGCGCCACCGAGCAGCAACGGAACGACGAGCATGATCACGACGGCGCTCGCCGAGAATCGCGCGCCGGCCGCGAACGCGACGCCGACGATCACGAGCGACTGGATCAGGATCACGACCGCGCTGTGGACGAGGCTGCCCGCGATCATCGCGCCGCGGGAGACGGGAGCGACGAGGAACCGGTCGAGGATCCCACGGTCCATCGCGTTGATCAGCCCCATGCCGTGCCAGCCGGCGGAGAAGAGCGCGCTCATCGTGACGACGCCCGGCGTCAGGAACGTGAGGTACGAGTGCCCGTGGAAGCCGGGGATGTCGACGACGCGCTTGAAGAGCGCGCCGAACAGGAGCAGCCAGATCATCGGCTGCACGAGCGTGATCGCGACGAACCACGGCTGCCGCCAGAGCGCGAGCAGCTGCCTGATCGCAAGCGAACGGGTGTGCCTGAGCGCGAGCATCATCGGGTCGTCTCCTCCTCCGCCTCGTGGAAGGTCCTGCCGGCGTGCCGCAGGTACACGTCGTCGAGCGACGGGCGGGCCACCGTCGCGGCCGTCACGACGAGCCCCGCCGCCTCGAGCGCCCCGATCGCCGCCGGCACCGACCGCGCGCCCTCGTCCGCCCGCGCCCGCAGCACGCGGCCGTCCAGCGCCGCCTCCCGGACGCCCGCGACCGCGTCGAGCGCGTGCACGGCGTGGCCGTTCCGAGGCGCCTCCGCGAGCTCGAAGACGAGCGTGTCGCCGCGCAGCGAGCTCTTCAGCTCCTCCGGCGTCCCCTCGGCGACGATCCTGCCGCGGTCGACGATCGCGAGCTGCGACGCGAGCCGGTCGGCCTCCTCGAGGTAGTGCGTCGTCAGCAGCACGGTCACGCCCTCGCCGGCCAGGCGCTCGATCTCGCTCCACATGTCGGCGCGCGCCTCCGGATCGAGGCCCGTGGTCGGCTCGTCGAGGAAGAGCACCTCGGGCCGGTGCACGAGCCCCATCGCGACGTCGAGCTTGCGCTGCATGCCGCCGGAGTACGTGCGCACGAGCCGGCCGGCGGCCTCGGCCAGGCCGAAGCGTGCAAGCAGCTCGTCGACCCGCGCCCTCAGCTCGCGGCGCGGGATCCCGTAGAAGTCGCCCTGCAGGCCGATGTTCTCGCGCCCGGTCGCATCGGGGTCGACGCCGGCCTTCTGCCCGACGACGCCGATCGCGCGACGGACGCGATCCGGCGAGCGGACGACGTCGTGGCCGGCGACGACCGCCCGCCCCTCGTCCGGACGGGACAGCGTCGTCAGGATCTTGACCGTCGTCGACTTGCCGGCGCCGTTCGGGCCGAGCAATCCGAAGATCGTCCCGGCCTCGACGGCCAGCGTGACGCCGTCGAGCGCCCGCACACCCTTCGGATACGTCTTCACGAGACCCTCGGCCTCGATCGCGAAACCCTTCACCCAGACCCCCTTTTCGCGGTACCATTCTCTCGAACCGCCAGAATCTTAATTATCTAACAATCAGAGTGTCAAGAGAAGAGCTCGTCCATCGTCTGGTCGCCGAGGTGCGGGCCGGGCAGGTCGCCACCGATCTGCTCGACGAGGCGGTCGCCGACGCGATGGGCCTGAACCGAACCGACGCTCGGGCGCTCGACGTGATCGATCAGAAGGGGCGGATCACCGCGGGCGACCTCGCGCGGGAGCTGCGGCTGACGACCGGGGCGGTGACGACGGTGATCGACCGGCTGGAGCGTCGTGGCCTGGCGCGGCGGGTGTCCGATCCGGGCGACCGCCGCCGCGTGCTCGTCGAGGTGACGCAGGAGGCGAACCGGTCGATCGCGGCCGAGGTGTACGGCGCGTCGTCGGAGGCGATCGACGAGTTCGCCGGCTACACCGACGACGAGCTCGAGCTCCTGATCGAGTTCACGCGGCGCGGCCGGATCTGGACCGAGGGCCGGATCGAGCGGCTGGCGGAGCTCATGCGCCGCCGCGACCCGGGCGGCTAGGCGAGTCCGAGCAGGATCGCGGCCAGCTCGTCGGTCCTGGACACGAACGGCGAGTGGTCGGTGTCGATCGAGTGGACCTCGTCGCACGGCAGCGCGGCCTGCATCCGCCGCTGGCGCGGAAGGTCGATCGCGCCGTCGCGCAGGCACTCGACGTAGATCCGCGGGATCGAGCCCCAGCCGGCGTCCGAGGTACGGACGGGCGCGGCCATCGCGGCGAGCGACTCGGGCACGAGGCGACGCGAGGCCCGCTCGACGTCGTCGTCGCCGCACTCGCCGTAGAACGCCTGCCGGATCGCCTCGTCGGCGATCCGGCACGTGCCGCCCGCCTCGTCGACGATCAGGTTCTGCTGGACGAAGTCGGGGTCGTCGCCCGCCGCGAGATCGAAGAGCGACTGGCCGTCCGCCGCCAGGAAGGCCGCCAGGTAGACGAGCTTCGCGACCTTCTCCGGCGCGAGCTCGGCTGCCTGCGTCACGGCCATTCCGCCCATGCTGTGGCCGACGAGGATCACCGGCTCGTCCGCGCGCTCGAGGTGCTCGCGGACCCGCTCGGCATTCGCGGCGAGCGTCATCTCGGACGCCGGAGCTGGTGCGTCGCCGCGGCCCGGCAGGTCGGGCGTCACGACCGTGTGGCCCTCGCTCTCGAGCAGCGGCGTCAGCTTCTCCCAGCACCAGGCTCCGTGCCATGCTCCGTGGACGAGGACGTAGGTCGCCACGCGACGACTCTACGCGGCGCCGGCGGCTCGTGTCTCGCGAGGCAGCCGGCGCGAGACGACCTGCGAGACGCCGTCGCCGCCCATCGTGACGCCGTAGAGGATGTCCGCCGCCTCCATCGTCCGCTTCTGGTGCGTGATGACGACGAACTGCGCACGGTCGGAGAAGCGCCGCAGCAGGTCGACGAAGCGCCCGATGTTCGTGTCGTCGAGCGCGGCCTCGACCTCGTCGAGCAGGTAGAAGGGGCACGGCCGCGCGAGGAAGAGGGCGAACAGGAACGCGATCGCCCCGAGCGCCTTCTCGCCGCCCGAGAGCAGCGAGAGCCGCGTGACTCGCTTACCTGCCGGACGGAGCTCGACCTCGATGCCGGCCTCGCCGTCCTCCTCGGGGTCGGTCAGCGCGAGCCGGCCCTCGCCGCCCGGGAACAGCGTCGCCGCGACCTCCGCGAAGTTCGTGCGAACGGCGTCGAACGTCTCGGCGAACCGTGAGTCGACGGTCTCCGTCAGCTCGTCGCGCAGACGCTCGAGTTCGGCGAGGCTCTGCTCGAGGTCGGCCCGCTGCGCCGACAGCTCCTCGAGCCGCTCCTTCTCGCGCGCGTACTCCTCCTTCGCGAACGGGTTGACGCCGCCGAGCTGCTCGCGCCGCCGCTCGAGCCGCTCGAGCTTCGCGGCGAGCTCGTCCCGCTCGCCCTCGACGGGCTCGGCGCCCGCCGCGTCGAGCCGGCGCGCCGCCTCGGCCGACTCCGCCTCGATCCGGGCGAGCTCGACCTCGATCGCGGCGAGCGTCTCCCCCGCCACCGCCGCGGCACGCCTCGCCTCGACCTCCGCGGCACCGAGGCGCTGCAGCTCGCTCCCGAGCTGCGTGACGCGGGCTGCGCCCGACTCGGCCCGTGCGCGGGCCGGCAGCTCGAGCCCGTCGACGGCCGCGAGCGCGGCAGCGAGGGCCGAGTCGAGCCTTCCGGCGCCGTCCGCGAGACGGTCCAGGACGAGCGGGTCGGCTCGGACGCCGCTCGAGCGCGCCTCGGCGAAGGCGGACTCGGCGCGTTCCCGCGCGGTTGACGCGCCCGCCGCGGCGGCGGCGAGTGCAGACGCCTCCGCCCGGAGGGCGCCGGCATCGCCGGCGGCCGCGGGGCCACGGGGGGCGCCGAAGCGGGCCGCCTCTCGCTCGGCGGCCTCGGCGCGGAGCGCCGCTTCGGCCGAGGCGCGGCGAAGCTCCGCCTCGTCCTCCGAGAGCCGTCGCAGGCGCCGACCGACGGCCGCGGCCTCGCCGGCGTGCGCCTCCGCGCGCTCGGCCAGCGGCTGCTCGAGCGCGCATGCGAGCTCCGTCGCGGCCGCGAGCGCCGCGTCGACCCGCCCGGCCGCGTCGAGGACGGCGGCAAAGGTCTCCGGGTTCGCGCGACGGCGGGGCAGGTGCGCGACCTCGGCGAACGCCGCTGCGGCCGCCCGGGCACGCTCGGCGGCCGCGGCGGCCTCGCGCTCGGCGGCCAGAGCGCGCCCGTCGAGCTCGGCCGCCTCGTGCTCGAGGCCGCGGCGGCGGCTCTCGAGCTCGAGCAAGACGGTCTCCGGCGTCTCGGCAGCCAGCCAGAGCTCGCCGGCGTCGGCGTCGTAGCCGTAGCCGTCCTCGGTCACGGCGATGCCGTGCCCGGCATCGAGCAGGCTCGCCCGATCGACCAGCCAGAAGCCGTCGAGCAGTTGGCCGCCGCCGGTCGCGACCTCCGCGAGCGGGCGGGCGTCCGGCACCGGCGGCTCGCCGGAGCGGCGCCGCCCGGGGACGACCACGGCGAGGCTGCCGAGACCCTCCTCCCGGGCTCGCTCGAGCAGCCCGAGCGCGTCGGCCGGATCGCCGGCCACGAGCGCCGAGGCCCGCCACGCGAGCGCCGCGGCCACCGCGCGCTCGTGGCCGCGCTCGACGGTGAGCAGCGAGAGCGCGAGCTTCCGGCCGCCTGCGGCGAGCGCCCGCGCCGCGGGTGCGATGCCCTCGCGCTGCGCGAGCGCGCGCTCGAGGGCCGCGAGCCGCTCGCCGGCCGTCCGTGCCTCGTCGAGCAGGCGGTCCCGCTCGGCCGCCGCGGCGCGCGCGGCGGTCCCGGCCCCGGTCGCCGCCGCCTCGAGCTCGTCGCGGGACGGGCCTCCGCGCGCGGCCGACTCGCGCGTCTCGGCCACCGTCGAGCGAAGCTCCGCCACGAGCTCGCGAACGGGCTCGTGGCGCACGGCGAGCCGCTCGTGCGCGCCGCGCAAGCGGACGAGGAGGGCGCCCGGCTCCTCCGCCGCGTGCCCCGCGAGCGCCGCCTCGGCCCGCTCGCGCTCCTCGCGCGCAGCCTCGAGACGGCCGGCAAGCGCCCGTTCCTCGTCCCGTTCGGCCGCCGCCGCGGCGGCGAACGCCGCCCCGGCCGCGGCGCTCGCGCGCTCGTCCTCCGCCCGGGCCGCCGCCAGCTGCCGCTCGAGCTCGAGCAGGAGCGCGGGAGAGGCCGCCCGGGCCGCCTCGAGCTCGGCGGCGAGCGCGTCGCGGAACGCCTCGGCCGTCTCGCGCCGCATCGCGAGCCGCTCCGCGGCTCCCCGCAACCGGTAGAGGTCGGCGGTCGCCGACTCCCGCGAGCCGGCGGCGTCGGCGAGCTCCTCCTCGGCGGCGGTCCGCTCGGCGAGGAGGGCCTCGAGCGCCGCCGCGGCCCGCGCGCGCGCTCCCTGGGCCTCCCACTGCCGTTCCTCGGCGGCCGCGCGCCGGCCCTCGAACGCCGCGAGGTCGAGCGCCGCCAGCCCGGCCCGGAGCCCGGCGATCTCGACGCCGAGCCGCTCCGCCCGCTCCGCCGCCGTCGCCTGGAGCGCGAGCGGCCGCAGCCGCTTCTGCACCTCGGCCTCGACGTCGCGCGCCCGCTCGACCTGCGTCGCGACGCGCGCGAGCTTCAGCTCAGCCCGGTGCCGCCGGCGCTTGAACTTCCCGAGGCCTGCGGCCTCCTCGACGAGCGCGCGGCGCTCCTCCGGCCTGCTCGCGAGCACCGCCTCCACCCTCCCCTGCCCGACCACCGAGCCCGCGTCCGCGCCGAGCCCGATGTCCGAGAGCAGCTCGAGCACGTCGAGCCGGCGCACCGACGCGCCGTTGATCAGGTACTGGCCCTCGCCGCCGCGGTGTAGCCGGCGCGCGATCGAGACCTCGCTGAACTCGACCGGGAGCGCCCCGTCCGCGTTGTCGAAGAGGAGGTCGACCTCGCAGAACGACGCAGGCGGCCGGCCGGCCGAGCCGGCGAAGAGCACGTCGTCGGGCTTCTCCGCGCGCAGGTCGCTCGGCGCGAGGCTCCCCGCCGCCCAGACGAGCGCGTCGGCGATGTTCGACTTGCCGGACCCGTTCGGCCCGACGACGACGGCGACGCCCGGCTCGAGCCGTACGTCGACCGGCTCCGAGAACGACTTGAAGCCGCGGAGTCTGATCCCACGAAGGTGCAAGCGTCGTTAAGCATGCCGAGCGCCCCGGATGGGCCGCTCAGCCCGCCGCGGCCTCGGGCTCCGGCTCGGCCGCGAGCAGCCGCTCGAGCGCCACCTTGGCGGCGGTCTGCTCGGCGTCCTTCTTCGTCCGGCCGATGCCGACGCCGAACTGCTCGCCGTCGATCACGGCCGCGCAGGTGAACTGCCGCTCGTGCGCCGGACCCTCGACCTCGAGGACGGTGTAGACGACGTGCCGGCGGCGGCGCGCGAGCGCCTCCTGCAGCTCCGTCTTGTAGTCGACGTAGTGCGTGGCGGCGTAGTCGATCCGGTCGGAGAAGGCAGCTACGATCGCCTCGTCGATCGGCTCGAAGCCGTGCTCGAGGAAGAGCGCCGCGAGCGCGGCCTCGAGCAGCGCGGCGAGGACGTTGCGGTTCCGGACGAGCCGGGCGAGCTCCTCCGGCGGGAGCGACTGTCCGCGCTCGGCGAGCCGCGTCCCGAGCTCGAGCTCCCGCGCCACCGCGGCGCAGCTCGTGCGCGAGACGACGTGGGAGCGGATCTTCGCGAGCCGGCCCTCCGTGAAGTCCGGGTAGCGCGCGTAGAGCTCCCGGGCGACGGCGAGCTCGAGGACGCTGTCGCCGAGGAACTCCAGCCGCTCGTACGAGGACGCGCGGTCCACCGCCCACGCGGAGTGGGTCAGAACCTGCTCCAGCCGCTCCGCCGGAAGCGCGTCGATCAGCCGCCTGAGCTCGCCGACGCCGCGGTCGGCGCGCGCGCTACTGGTGCGAGGAGACGTAGTCGACGGCCTGCCCGACGGTCTGGATCTTCTGCGCGTCCTCGTCGGAGATCTTGATCCCGAACTGGTCCTCCAGTTCCATGATCAGCTCGACGAGATCGAGCGAGTCGGCATCGAGATCCTCCGTGAACGACGCTTCCTCGGAGATCTCGCTCTCGTCGATTCCAAGCTGCTCGGTGAGCACTTCCTTGACCCGCTCGAACACTTCCTCGCGCGACGCTGCCATTTCACCTCGCTAACCGGTCGGGGAATCAGGCGCGCGGGATGCTAACACGCGCTCGGGAAGCCGCTCAGCCAGGCGGTCGACGACGCGGTGCTCGACCCCTCGGGCGGCGAGCCGGATCGCGTTCGCGATCGCGACCCGCGACGAGTTCCCGTGGGCGATCACGACGATGCCTCGCAGTCCGAGCAGGTAGGCGCCTCCGTAGGTGTCCGGGTCGAGGCGAGCTCGCAGCCGCCGCGCCGCCGGCCGGATCAGGAGCCCGCCGAGCTTGCCCGAGGTCGTCGAGGTGATCTCGCTCCGGAAGGCGTCGAGGAGCGTGGTGATCGTCCCCTCGAGCGCCTTCAGGCAGACGTTGCCCGTGAAACCGTCCGTCACGACGACGTCGGCCGCCTTCGAGAGGAGCGCCCGGCTCTCGACGTTGCCGGCGAAGTCGAGCTCGCTCTCCGCGAGCAGCCGGTGCGCCTCGAGCGTCAGCTCGTTCCCCTTCTCCGGCTCCTCGCCGATCGAGAGGAGCGCGACCCTCGGGTTCGGGAGGCCCAGCATCTCCTGCGCGAAGATCGCGCCCATGTGCGCGAACTGGACGAGGTGCTCGGGCCGCGCGTCTGCGTTTGCGCCGCAGTCGAGGAGGACGGACGGCCCGTCTCGGGCGGGGATCGGGACGGCGATCGCCGGCCGCATCACGCCCGGCAGACGGCGGATCTCGAACAGGCCCGCCGTCTGCATCGCGCCCGTGTTCCCGGCCGAGACGACCGCCTCCGCCTTCCCCGCTGCGACCGCGCGGCAGGCGGCGACGAGCGAGCTGTCCGGCTTCGCCCGGTAGGCCTCGACCGGCTTCTCGTCCATCTCGATCGTCTGCGTCGTCACGACGTGCTCGAGACCGCCGGCGTCGAGCCCGGCCGGGCCGAAGAGGACGGGAACGATCCCGTCCGCGGCGGCCGCGTGCGCGCCGGCCAGGATCTCCGCGGGTGCGCGATCGCCGCCCATGGCGTCGACCGCGACCCTGACCCGAGGGAACCCGTCGTCAACCCGCGAGCCCCCTCCGTCGTTGGACGTCACGCGGTTACAGATGGTCCAGCGGCGAAGGCGAGCTTGTCTCGCCGCAGCCACGGCGCGCAACGCCGCGTGAGCTCAGACGGTGTCGGAGGGGCGAGGGAACCGAAGGTTCCCATGGAGGGGGCTCGTGGGGGAACCCTGGGTCCCCCACGCTAGGGGGCCGGGGTGCGGAGCGGCTCGATCTCCCGACCGCGGTACGTCCGGCAGTTCGGGCACATCTCGTGCGAGCGCTTCGGCTGGTGGCAATGCGGGCAGAGGCTCAGGCGCGGAGCCTGGATCCCGTGGGTCGCGCGGCGCTTGTCGCGGCGGGACTTCGAGGTCTTTCGCTTCGGAACTGCCATGCGGCGGGGGAGTATAGCCGGCCGGCCGCGAAGCGGCCTGTCCGCGCAGCGGACCGGTGGAGGGGGTCCGGGGGAACCGGGAGGTTCCCCCGGCAGGCGCGTCACAGTGGAGGGGGTCCGGGGGAACCGGGAGGTTCCCCCGGCAGGCGCGTCACAGTGGAGGGGGTCCGGGGGAACCGGGAGGTTCCCCCGGCAGGCGCGTCACAGTGGAGGGGG
>Ga0070741_10003254_pt1 | contig 40849 bp, 34 predicted proteins | sample Coa_R1_4_FD_66440 | JGI IMG/M metagenome (GOLD analysis project Ga0070741, IMG submission 66440) | Surface soil microbial communities from Centralia Pennsylvania, which are recovering from an underground coalmine fire - Coalmine... | ecosystem: Environmental > Terrestrial > Soil > Unclassified ...
TTGTCCATGTCGGGCATGCGCCGGCCGGGCTCGACCTGGTTCGGCGAGAACTGCCACGGCGAGACCTCGTGCTTGATCGCGATGCCGAGGAACTCTTCTTCGGTGAGATTGAGGTAATCGAGGAACAGGTCGAGGCTCGGCGGCCGCTTGCCGTCATATTGGCGGACCAGCGCCTCGCCTTCCGCGCGCGTCATGCGCTTATTGCGGATATCGATGTTGGCGAGGTGATTGGTGCGGCCCATGCCGCGCTTGATGTATTTCAAATAGTCGCGCACGCCCTGGAAGAAACACTCGATCTTCTCGTAATCATATTCCGGCGGAATGCCCTCGACCTCCTGCCCCTTCCAGCCGAGCTCGCGCTTGATGATCTCGACGTGCTTCCTGGTATCCCACTTGATGTAGCTGCCGAGGCAGATCGAGCGGCACTTGATCCGCATCAGATCCTTGCGCGGCGGATAGACGAACGGATAGAGGTCGCGCTTGGCGACGCGGCCGCCGAGGAATTCGTACATGTCGTCGGCGGTGATGCCGAGATTCATGGCGCGGTTGAAGCGCTTCTCGTCGACTTCCTCCATCTCGTCGTAGGAGTAGAACGACTGGTATTCCGCGAGACTTTCGCCCCAGAACAACAGCGGCGTCTCGTAGCGGATCGCGATCTGCATGGTGTGGGCGTAGATGCCGGTGTGGCAGTGCCAGCAGAAGTCGCCGCGGCGCTTCAGCGATTCCAGCATCAGCTCGCGGACCACATGCCAGTTCGGCGTGAAGTTCAGCACGTCGACGCCGAGCTGCTTGAAGACGCTGGTGTTGTTTTCGTCGACCAGGGGCCGGTAGAACCAGTGATCGAACCGCACGACCAGCGGCTTCAATCCCAGTTTGCGCACCACGTACCAGAGCTGGAACACGCTGTCCTTGCCGCCGGAAAACGGCACGATGCAGTCGTACAAGCCCTTGTCGCGATATTGTGCGACCAGCTCGAGCATTTGCCTGTGGCGGTCGTCCCAGTCGATCTTGGTGTCGCGCACCTCGATCTGGCGGCAAACGCTGCAGGAACCGGACTCATCGAACGATGTCGCGTCAGCGGTCTCGGGCAGCAAGCAATTGTTACAGCTCAACATTTCCGGATTTCTCATGATGGCATGATTTGGCGAGGGCTTACCACGCCGTCCACCCCCCGTCGACTGCCAAACACTGGCCGGTGACATAGGCAGAGAGATCGCTGGCGAGATAGGCAACGGCTCCCTTGAGGTCTTCCTCAGTGGCCATTCGCGCAAGCGGTGTTCGCGAGATGTACCGGGTAAGAAAAGGTTCCGGCGTATCGCGAAAGACGCCGCCCGGCGCGATCGCGTTGACGCGAACTTTAGGAGCCATGGTGGTCGCAAGCCACCGCGTCATCTGGATCAGTCCGCCCTTGCTCGCGGCGTAGGCCGCGGGATTGCCTAGGTTGGTGCCTTCGTAGAGCCGCCAATCAGGTCCCGCGAGCCCATAGATGGAGGAGATGTTGATCACGCTGCCATGGCCAGAGGCCGCGAGATCCTCCGCCGCCGCCTGCACCAGGATGAATGGCGCGGTCAGATTGACCTCGAGCGCACGCCGCCATGTCTCCGGTGATTGCCGTTCGAACGGTACCGCCCAGCCTTCGAGGCTGCTGGTGCCAACAAACGCCGCGCAATTGACGAGGATGTCGATGCGGCCGAATTTCTCGCGCACTTGCCGCGGCAGTTCCTTGACTGCGGCCGGCTGTTCTAAATCACAGGAGAATGCCGCGGCGCGCACCGGAAAATTCGCTGCCAGCGTCGCAGCAGTCTCTTCACCGCCGGACGCCGCGATATCCGCGATCGCGATGCCGGCGCCGAGCTCGGCGAGGGCGTTTCCGATGGCGCGGCCGATATGGCCTGCGCCGCCGGTGACGAGCGCGACACGCCCGTCAAGCGACATCATCTCGCGCAAGGAGCGTTGGGCGCTCACCGGAAAAACCTCTGGAATTCGTCGGAAGCGCGTTGCAAATCGTCGAGACGGCCGACGTCGATCCAGTATTCCCGCAACGGAAACACCACCGACGGCTTGCCGGCGGCGATCGTCCGTTCGATCAGCGTTGGCATGTCGACCGTCTCATTGCCGGAGAGATGATCCAGCACGCCGGGATCGAGCAGATAGACACCGGCATTGACGAAAAATTTCTGGGTCGGCTTCTCGCGGATGCCGAGCAAACGATGATCGTCCAGATCGATCACGCCGAATGGCACGGTGATCGAATGCTCGCGGATGCACACGGTGGAGAATGCCTGATGCGCGTGATGATATTTCAGCATCTGGTCGAAATTCACCGTCGTCAGCAGGTCGCCGTTCATGACGAAGAACGGCCGCTTTGGCCGTTCCGGCAGCAGCGACAGCGCGCCGGCGGTACCAAGCCGCTCGTTTTCCTGCAAATATTCGATCTCGACGCCCCAGGCCGAACCGTCGCCGAAATAAGCCCGGATCATCTCCGCTTTGTAATTCACAGAGATGAAGAACTTGCCGAAACCGGATTTTGCAAACCCGCCGAGCACAGTCTCAAGGATCGGTTTGTCGCCGACCTTGATCAACGGCTTCGGGATATCGTCAGTGATCGGCTTCAGCCGCGAGCCCAGCCCGCCCGCCATCAGCACCACCCAGTGGTCGGATTGCCGCGCCAGCGCGAGATCGTCGATCAGCTTGACCTCGACGATGCGGCCGTCGGAATCGACGATCGGCAGCTGATGAATGCCGTGCTTGCGCATCAAGCCCAACGCCGCGGGATTGGAGGTTCCGATCGGAGCCGTGATCGGCGTGCGGTTCATCACCAGGCTGACGGGGGCGTCGAGTCCCACTCCCATGAGCAGCGCCCGCCGGACGTCGCCGTCAGTGACCGTGCCGACGATCCTGCCGTCGCGCACGACGATCGCCAGTTGCATGGTGTTTTGATCGATGCGCCGCAGCGCCTCGATCAGGACCGTGTCTTCGTTGACGATAAATGCTCCGTTCATTCCCGCTATTCCCGATCGCCCCCGGCAAACGCGCCGGGAGCGACATTCCTCGAAACCACGGCGCCGGCCGCAACCACGGCGCCCGCCCCCACATTGATGCCGACCAGAATCACGGCGCCCGCCCCGATATGCGCGCTCTCGCCGACCGACACATCGCCGCACAATACGGCGCCTGGCGCAACATGCGCGTGATCGCCGATGCGGCAATCGTGCTCCACGACTGCGCGACTGTTGATCAGTACGTTGCGTCCGATCTTTACCGCCGGCTGCACCACTGCGCCCGCCATGATTTGCGCCCCGTCGCCAAGCGCGGCGTCGGTGGCGATCACGGCACTGGCGTGCGAAATCACCGGAAACCTGTAGCCCGCCGCAACAAAGCGGTCGAACAGCGCGCGACGGCCGGAAAGGCCGGAGTCAGCGCGCGAGGCGCGATTGCCGAGACCATTGGCAAGTTCGATCGAATGAGCGTCCATCTTGAGAATATCGTCGTCCGGTCCCGTGATGGGAATGCCGCCGACCGATTGCCCGACACGCGCGGCGTCGCTGTCGGTCACCGCCGCCGGCCGTATGCCACGGCTCCGCAATGCTTCGATGACAACGCGGGCGTGGCCACCGGCACAGAGCACGATCAGGCTCATGGGTCCAGCGCCTCATTGGCCGCATAGTCGCGCTGCGCGGTCTTGCCGAGATAGGCCCAGTATTCGATCGGCGGAACTCCGTCGCCGGGCCGCTTGACCCCGAGATTGTCTTCGGTGAAGCGCTCGCCGCAGATAATGCGGCGCGTAGCGACGAGACTTCTGCGCGCGACGATGCGATTCGGCACCTCCTCCGGCGCGGGAACCTTGCGTCCGTCGCCGAGTGCGGCCTCGACATCGCGGATGGCTGAAATCATCGCGGTCAATTCATCCGGCTCGATGGAGGCGCGGTGATCGGGCCCCGGCAGATCGCGATCCAGCGTCAGGTGCTTCTCGATCGCGGTGGCGCCGAGCGCGACCGCCGCCACCGCGACGTGAATGCCGCGGCTGTGGTCGGAGAAGCCCACCGGCAATCCAAAAGCATCGCGCAACGTCGCCATCGCGCGCAGATTGATCGATTGCGGATCGGCCGGGTATTCGGTCGTGCAGTGCAGGAGCGTGACCTTGCCGCGCAGCTCGGTCCAGCTCGCGCGATCAAGCAAGAGCTTCGCGAAATCATCCGGCGCGGGTTTCGCGTTGATGTCGCCGAGATAGCCGAACGCGATGACGCCGAGCGCCTGCTCCACTTCGGCGAGCGTCGCCATGCCGGTGGAGAGAATAATCGGCAGCCGAAAGCGCGCGAGATGCAGCAGCAGCGGCGCGTTGGTGAGATCGCCCGATCCGACCTTCAGCGTGGCGACGCCGATCCGTCGCACCAGATGCGTGGCGCTGTCGGCATCGAACGGCGTCGACATATAGGTGATATTGGCCGCGGTACAGGCCGCCGCGATGCCTTCCTCGTCCTCGTCGCTGAGCTCGAGCGCGCGCAGCATCTCGAGCTGGGATTGTGCGTTTCCGGTCGTGACCTGCTGATAGCTTGCCTTCGCGGCCTCCGCGGTCGCGAGCCTGTCGGCGCGGAACGACTGGAACTTGACGACGTCGGCGCCCGCCCGAGCGGCTGCTTCCACCAGCGCAAGCGCGCGGGCGCGGTCGCCATTATGGTTAACGCCAGCCTCGGCAATGATCAGGGTTCGGCGATGCATGGGCTCAAGCGCGCGGGCAATCGAAATCGCCCTCTCATCAAGCGGTTGTCTTAGTCGAGTACACTGCTAAAAGCAACGCGTGCGGGCAGCGGCGACGAGCCTAACCCCTTTGCAATCAACGATCATTCGCCCTCGGCCGAGACGGCCCGCGGGATTGTCGGGAGCACATGGCAGATTCGGCGCAGGTTTTGTTCCTTTTGGTCGGACGCGGCGGCTCGAAGGGATTGCCGGGCAAGAACCTGCGCGAGATCGGCGGCCTCAGCCTGATCGGTTACAAGGCAAGGGCGGCGCTGCAGTCGCGCTATTGCGCGCGGCTGATCGTCTCGAGCGATAGCGCCGAGATCAGGGCCGAAGCGGTGCGTCATGGGGCGGAGGCGCTGTTCGAACGACCGCCGGAACTCGCGACAGACACCGCCTCCTCCAATGACGTGATCCTGCACGCCATGGACTGGATCGAGGCCCATGAAGGACGGCGCTACGATGCCATCATGCTGCTCGAGCCTTCCTCGCCGTTCGCGCGGCCGGAGCATTTCGACGAAGCGGTCGAGCTGTTCGTCGCGCGCAAGGCGAGCCTTGTGGTCGGCATGCGCGAGACGGAAGTCGCTTCCGTCTTCGTCGGTACGCTCGGCGATCACGGTTCGATCGGCGGCATCGTCGAAAAGATGCTGAGGACGCCGGCGCAACGGCGGCAGGATCAGGCGCCGGAAGTGACCATGAACGGCGCGCTCTATCTCATCGGCTGGGAGGCGATGCGCAAGCACCGCAAGGTCTACGCCGATCCGAGCGCGAGCTACGGCATCCTGATGGACCGGTTGCATTCGATCGAGATCGAGAGCGCCGCCGACCTCGCTTATGCCTCGTATGTCGTCGAGCACGGCATGCTCGATGCCTCGCCTTGGCGGAGCAAGGCATGACGCGTCCGCGCCGCATCGCCGTCGTCACCGGTTCGCGCGCGGATTACGGATTGCTGCGAGGCATCCTTGCGCGCCTCAAGACCGCCGACGACATCGACCTCAGCGTAATCGCCTGCGGCATGCATCTGGCGCCGAAATTCGGCGAGACCTGGCGCGCGATCGAAGCCGACGGCTTTCCGATCGCCGCTAGAATCGATTTCCAGCTCGATGACGACCGTTCCGAGACGGTGGCGCGCGGCACCGGCATCGGCATTGCCGGCTTTGCCGATGTGCTGCCGAAGCTAGCGCCTGACGTGCTGGTGGTGCTCGGCGACCGCTTCGAGATTCTTTCGGCCGCCGTCGCCGCCACGCTCTTGAATATTCCGATCGCGCATATTCATGGCGGCGAGATTACCGCCGGCGCCTTCGACGATGCGATCCGCCATGCCATCACCAAGATGGCGTCCTTGCATTTCGTCGCGGCAGAGCCCTATCGGCGCCGCGTCATCCAGATGGGCGAAAATCCCGATTTCGTCTTCAATGTCGGCGCCCCGGGAATTGATCTCGCGAGCACGGCGCAGACGATCGGCCGCACCGAGCTGCTCGCGCAACTCGGATTGAGCGGCCCCGAGCGTTTCCTGCTGATCACCTTGCATCCGACCACCGCACAGCCGGGCGCCGACGCCGCGAATATCGCCGCTTTGCTCGGCGCGCTTGACGACATCAGCGACCGCAGCTTCGTCTTCACCGGCGTCAACGCCGATCCCGGCTATCGCGCAATCGACGAGGCCATCACGAACTTCGTCGCCGCGCGGCCGCAACAGGCGAAACTGTTCGCTTCACTCGGCAGCGAACGCTATTGGGCCGCGCTGCGGCTTGCGGATGCCGTGGTTGGCAATTCCTCCAGCGGTATCGTGGAAGCGCCGGCCGTCGGCGTTCCCTCGATCAATATCGGCGATCGCCAGCTGGGGCGGCTTCGGGCCGCCTCGGTCATCGATTGTCCGGCTGATCCCGCCGTCATTCGCGCTGCGCTCAAGGCGATCTTCGATGGGCAATTTCGCGTCGATCCTGCTGCAACGCCGCCCTATGGCCGCGGTGGCGCCTCGGAGAAGATCGCTGGAACCCTTCGAACGGTCGACCTGCGCGCGGCATTTCCAAAGCATTTCCACGACTTAGCCCGTGAATCCGCGGGTTGAAATCCGCGCGCCGATGATTGCTTGCATCGCGTCGCAGGTTGTATAGATCGGACCGGCCTTCAGAGCCTTGGGCACCGCCGGAGATTTGCAACATGACCACCCTCGACTCGCTCACTGATGCTGCGCCCGGAGCCGACATTCGCGAGTTGCCGATCCCGCCCTACCGCGGCGCGACGCTGCCCGCGATCGACTATGACGCACATCCGGCCTATGGCCGCCTCCTGCCGAAGCCGACCCTGCGCGAGCGCCTCCGGTCGCTCGATGTTTTCCTGCGCACCTTCGCGTTCGTAACGCTGCGCCGCATCGTCGACTACGAGAACATGCCGCTGCTGACCAAGGAATCCGAATTCAAGGGACTGAATTTCTTGACCGCGTTGCGCTTCATCTCGATGTACGCCACGATCCGCGCCTCGCGGCTGCTCCGCACCCTGACCGGACAGCGCCGCCCCGCAATTCCCGCCAATCCAGCCTTGCTTAACAAGCTCAAGGCGGACGGCATCGTCTGCCTCTCGCTCAAGCCGGACGAGATCGACGCGATTCGCGCGGCGACCTCCGCAGCCTTTGCCAAGCTCGACGAGCGTCGCGCGAACATTCCGCTGGAGAAGCGCAAGTTCGACGACAATGTCTATTGGTGCACGCATTCGGCGGACCCGCAGGCCTTCGCCGCGGTCGAGAAAGTCTTCAGCCGCTACGACATCGTGCAATCGGCCAGCGCCTATCTCGGCCGTCCGGTCGGCGTAAAGCACGTCAACGCCCAGATCAACGATCCGCAATTTGCGTTCTGGAAGCGCCAGTTTCCGGACACCAAGCTTTCCGACCCTTGGGGTAGCTATCTGCACATCGACGCCACCTACGGCATGCTGAAATGCGCCATCTACGTTCACGAGATCGGACCGGACGGCGGCCCGTTCTGCTATGTCCGCGGCAGCCAGAACGCGAAGGTCGGCTGGTTCGAGGGCATGGTCCGGCGCACCAACGACTTCTGCGGCAACTCCAGCCGCAAGCCGGAGGCGCGCAAGCAGTTCATGGCGCTGCCGGCCTTCCTGCGCAAGAAGGCGGAATTCGGCGCCGATATCCTCGACGATTCCGCGGAAGCCGAGTGGCTTCGCGAAGGCCATTTCAGCGCAACGTCCAACTTCGGCAATTGCATCCTGTTCGACGGCAACGGCATCCACCGCGGCGGAATGGTCAATCAGGGCGAGCGGCGCTGCCTCTTCGTCCTGCTGGCCGAGACCTGATTCCGCCAGCCGCGCGGATCAGGACATCTTCTGTGTGGCGCGAAGCCTGCTCGGGCGATTGAGATAGGCGGCGAGCTGCGCGGCATCGAAGGACTCATTCTGCCGCCGCAGCACACTATCCTTGCGGACAAAGGCCAGATCGATCTGCGCCAGCGCGCCGTCGAGCTCGCGCATGTGGCCCTCAAGCAGGTCATACACCACGAAGCCGGCCTCGTCGCAGAAGCGAACGATGTCGGCGAATTGCGGAATTCCGCGACGGGCCTCCATCATCGCGGCTTCGACGATCAGCAGGTCGATCTCACTGATGCGGCTTCCCAGCCCCTTCAGCGCCTCGATCTCCGCACCCTGCGTATCGAGCTTCAGCAGAACGGGACGCTCGAGCGTTTCGGGCAGCAGTGAATCGAGTCGTCGCATCGGGATGCGGCGGGCCTCGCCATCGAGCGCCTTGCCTTCGGCCTGGGAGAACAGGCTCGAGCCCGACACGTCGTCGTGAACGTTGAAAGTCACCTCGCCGTTCTCGGCGCCCGCGGCGACCAGGAAGTATTCGGCGTTGAGCCGCTGCTTGAGCTTCTCCAGCACCGGCCGGCACTCGGCGACGGGCTCGACCAGGAAATAGCGCGCGCGTGGAAACGCCCGATAGATCGGGGGCGTGCCGAAGGCCACGCCGACATCGATCACCGTACGAAAGTCGAAACCGAGGGATTTGAGATGCTTGAAGAACAGGCCAAAGTTGCGCACCGGCGCATTCGCTCGCAGCAGTCGAAGGCCGAAAATCTCCAGGATGTGATTGATGCTCTGGAAAACGGTTGAGACGAACGCTTTCATGCAAGCTCCAAGCGCGCCAGAAATCGGTCGGCGCACAAGATCGCGCGAGAACGGGCCGCAATTTGCAATTGATTGCCCGGCTTGGTAAATCACCGGTTCAGGCAGGTCAAGTCGCTGAAATCCGTCATCTAAAGTGAATTGATATGAAGGTTCTAGTCACCGGCAGCTCGGGCTTCATCGGCCAGGCGCTGGTGCAAAAGCTGCGCGATTCCAATTGCGACGTAGCCGGGCTGGACAAGCTGCCGGCCGATGAAACCCGGTATGTGTGCGACATCCTAGATGCCCCGCAGCTCGTGAAAATCGTGCAGGAATTCGCGCCGGATGCACTGGTCCACCTCGCTGCGCGGATCGACATTGACGAGAAGGCCGATCTCAGCGGTTACGCCGCCAATATCGACGGTGTGCGAAACACCATCGCGGCCGTTCGCCGCACACCCAGCATCAAGCGGGCGATATGGACGTCGTCGCAACTGGTTTGCCGGGTGGACTATACGCCGAAATCCGACACCGACTACAACGCCGATACGCTTTACGGTGAGAGCAAGATTCTGACCGAGCGGATTGTGCGAGAAGAGGACGGTGCGGGCCGCGAATGGTGCATTGTTCGTCCCACCACCGTGTGGGGGCCCGGCATGAGCAGCCACTATCGGCGCTTCCTGCAACTGATAAAAAGCGGTTTCTACTTTCACATCGGAAGCTCGCCCCGATTGAAATCCTTCAGCTATATTGAAAACCTCACCTATCAGTATCTCCAGTTGCTGCGGGCCCCGGCCGAAGCGATTCACGGCAAAATGTTCTATCTTGCCGACTACGAACCGCTCGACTTGATTGCCTGGGGAGATGCTTTTCAGCGCGCGTTTCACGCCCGGCGCATTCCGCGCGTGCCGATCGGCGTCGCTCGCGCCCTCGCCTTTTGCGGCGACACCATCACGGCGGTCGGCTTGACGGGCTTTCCCTTCAACTCGCGCCGGCTGAAGAACATCCTTACGGAGTATCAGTTCGACCTGACGGCGGCCAAGGCCGTTTGCGGCCCGCTGCCGCGGACGATCGAGCAGGGTGTGCAAGAAACCGCCGATTGGTTCAACAGCGTTTCATCACCCACTGGATGAGTCGGCCGGCTTGCCCGCAAGCAGGGTTTTCTCTAATCATTTCAACGGCCACTTTCGCAAATCGACCTTCACAATGCGCCGGATAGAGTGTAACAGCGGCCGCAAAAGGGCCAGCCGGAGCGAAACCCATGCAGCGCAAGGAAATCGTTGAACTCATTCTCGATCGCCTGGACGCCGAAAAAAGCAGCATTCTGTCGCAATGGCACGCGCCGGTCGGCACCACCACGCGACATTTCTACATTGATGATTTCCTTCCAGCCGGGCTTGCCGACCGGGCTTACAACGCGTTTCCGCGCGACGGGGCGGGATTCTTCAACAAGGAGACATTTCGCGAGAAGAAGCGCACCTCCGCTCACCTGACCGAATATGCGCCGATTCTGAGCGACCTGACCTACGCCATGCAGGATCCCGCGGTCGTGAAGAAGGTCGCGGACATCATCGGCTTCACGGAAATCGAACCGGACCCCTCGCTCTATGCCGGCGGTCTTTCAATGATGTTCAAGGACGATTTCCTCAACCCCCACATCGACAACAGCCACGATGCCAAACGCGACAGGTACCGCCGGCTGAACCTGCTCTATTATGTTTCGCCGGACTGGAAACTCGAGAATGGCGGAAATTTCGAATTGTGGAACGAAGACCGTTCGGTCCCACACACCATCGTATCGAAGCAAAATCGCCTGCTCGTCATGGAAACCAACAAGACGTCGTGGCATTCGGTGAGCCCGGTCACTGTCGACCGGCCGCGGTGCTGCGTATCGAACTATTACTTCTCCAATATCTCGCCGGATCAGACCGAATATTTCCACGTGACGTCCTTCACCGGACGTCCGGACGAGCCCATCAAGAAAATCGTCGGCGTTGCCGACAACGCGCTACGGAACATCGTCTCCAAGACTCTCGGCGTGGGACGTGGGAAGAAGGAAATCAATACCGATCCGGGCGCGACCTCCAGCAAGAATTGAGTTTTCGCGAACGCCCTTTCCCGGCATGCATGCTGGCGACCACAGCCGCCTTATCGGCTAACCGCAATCAGGATCGAATACGACTGCCTCTGCCGCAACAGATGCACCTGTTGCCTTTTCATCGACGGACGCCATTTGTGAAGGCGGCATCAATAGGCCGGCAATTAGGTTGGCCTCGGCACGCTCGATTTCGGGGCGCGGCCCCCGAGATCGGCGGCAAGGCCAGCGACTATGATCGAGACCAGCACCAGCGCTGAGTTGGCAATCCCCAGCGGACCTTCAACGGGACTCAGCAGGATGGTTGCGATGACGAAGGTCAATAGCAGCGCCGGCGTGGCCAGGACCGAATGTCGCACGCCGGATACGCTCCAGCCGGCGGCAAATCCCCAGATCAGGATATAGATTACGGCACCCACCAAGCCGAAATCGAGGTAGGCGGCGCCCCAGACCGTCGGGAAAAATCCATGCAGTCCCGCGGATTGCAGCTCATTTTTCAATGCCAGCAATTCATCGCTTTGCGGAAAGAAGACCCGCAGGATCGGCGACAGAACCCCGATCTGGTAGACGCCCCAATGCGGCGAGAGCCGGTCTCGCTCGCGCCAGGTCGTGTCAAGGATACGGACGCCGTGCGTCAGATAGAAATACGTGCTGAGAACGGTGACCGCCACTCCCCGGGAGAAGTGACCTGACTCGATCGCCGAGATCACATAGCCGCGCGGCTTCGTATGCCATGCCTGGTCCATCGTTAGCAGCAATGTCTTGACGTCGTCTCGACCGGAGGCTTTCGGGCCGGTCCCTGCCGCAACGATCATCTTGCCGACATCGTCCGCGCTGACGGCGTCCGTTGGAACGGCACCCTGCTTAGCATAGGCCTGCGATTTGGTCGCCGGCGCCTTCTCGCCGGCGCCTTGACTAGCAGCCGCCGGCTGCCCGCGGGCCTTGGCCAGATCGGCCTCCCGCTTTTGCATGCGATGCTGCAACTCACGAACTACGCCGCTCATCTGCGTGCAGAAGGCTCGCCGGCTGGCCCAGATTGCACTGGAGTAGATGCCGAACACCAGCACCAGCACGATCATCTTGACGAACAGATGATGTCCTCCCGGCAAGGCCCGCCGTCCCTGCGTGAGCCGCACAAGCACGGCGGCGATCGTCAGAACAATGACGAACAGGATCGGCATCCGTCCGGCGTACAGCAGCGCATAGCCGACCGGTGACAGGATCGAGAACTGCGCCAGCACGGCGGCCCATCCGCGGACTTGTTCTCCCTTCAGGAGAAACAGCACGACCGAGGCGAAGCCGAAGGAGAACAACAAATATCCGGCATAAAGCAGTGGCGTCCGCTTGATCTCAACGATATCGATCAGGTCCGGCGCACAACGCAGCAGCTCCGCATAGGCGCTGTTGCTGACGCCGCTCAAGACGATGCGGTCGAGCGCGATCAACCCGATGCCGGCAATGCCGGCGCAAGAGGAGATGCCGACCACGAGACTGAGCCGGTCCGTGCGCGGCCACGGGTCCTCCGCGCGATGTGCAAACCAGGCCCGAAAACACCAGGCGCCCGCCTGCTGCGCCAGGATGAACAGTGAAATGCCGATGACCACGATCGCAAGCACCGCACCCGACGGCTGATTTGAATAGTCGATCGGCCCGATCGCGATGACGACCAGAAGCACGCTCCAGACGGTGACAATGAGGACCGTGGGCGAGGAGAATATCCGCGCTGACCTTGCGAGCTGCTGCATTCCACCTTCAGGACATTGGGGCTGATCGGGCGCTGTGTAGCAAGGGCAATGCCGCGCCGCAACGCTGCGCCGGACGAGCGTACGACAGCCGGTCGTCAGGGATAAAGCAGGTCGGCATCCGTCGGAAGTCCGACCGCTTCCGATGCGCCGGGTTCCTGTCCCGCTTTTCGCATCCTGCGCAGCGCCAGCACCGACAGCGCGGCCAGGAGTACGCCGCTGGCGATGCTGCCCGACAAGGCGGCGCCATAGATGCCCGCCGTGGGGACCAGGACTAGATTGAGGAGAATCGCGACGATTGCGGAGCCGAGATTGCAGATCAAGAGGCTGGTGTCGGCTTTCGCCGCGTAGAGTGCATAGGAGGGAACATCGGCGAGAATCCGCAGCAGGATGCCCGGCAGCATGAGGAAAAAGACGCCGACGCTGATTGCGTATTGCGCCAACTGCAAGATCGCGAGCAGCGGCGTAATCAGGCCTCCGGCCAGCACCAGCATTGCGACGGCGACGCTTGCGAGCGACCAGAAAAACGAGCGCAGGGCCCTGCGGTAGGCATCGGCGCCCGCGGACCAGGCCTCGATGATCTTGGGCAGGAACTGGTGGGAGACCGAGGCGCCCAGCGACAGCATGCCGATCATGATCGTCGAGTAGAACGTATAGATTCCGAGAGGACCCCGGCCAACCCACGCATCGATCATGAAGCGGTCTACGTAAGAAATCGTCAGCGCGCCGGCAGCCGTTAGCAGGAACGGGCGCGCGACACGCAGGCCATTGGCGATCCAGCTCCAGTCGGGGCTCTTGTTCCTGAGTTCGCGCCACGGCAATTCGCGCAGCGAAAACGCCGCAAACAGGATCGACGCCATGCCGCCAAGGGCCCACCAGATCAACACGGTTTCCAGCGAGCGGAACCCGGGAAGGGCAAACATCAGGGCCGCGATGACATAAACCCAGATTCCACCGCGCAGGAATACGCCGATATAGGCGCGAACCGGCCGTGACGTGATGATGAGCACGCGGGTTGCTTCGCTCGAAAGGTGTTCGGTCGAGAGAATCAACAGGAACCACGCGACGAGCTTCGGCGAAAGCAGGCCGGAGAGAGCCGCCAGCACGCCGGCGAGCACCACGACGGCGAAAATGATCGCGGCAAGCACGAGCTGGTTTGCGATGATTTCGACGCGCCGCGCCGGACTCGCCGGAACCAGCTCGCGCATCGTGTGCGAATAGAACTCGAGACCGAGCACGACGAGCGCGAAGGCAAGGGTCGCCGTGATCAGGCCGTACTCGCCCACCGCATCCGGAGACAGCGTGCGCGCGAGCAAAATGGAGAGCAAAAAGCGGCTGGCAAGCGTCAATCCGCGCAGCAACAGCACGGACATCGCCGCCATGATTGCAGGCCGCCTGACCAGGTCGAACAGTTTTGCTTGCATTTCGGCTTAATCCCGAGCTTCAACGCTCAGGGTCGATCGTCACGGAAAGCGGGATTTACAGGGTTTTAGAACAGGTGACAAATCGAGACCGAAATTCTAAAATACCGCTCAATCGGGACCTCACGGGACTTCGTTAAATGCCGACAAACAAGGGGGAAATTCTCGCCCTGGTCTATGGTTGCATCGACGACATCAATGACCTGCGCTCTCCGGGCGAGGCCATCGCGAAGCGGCCTGACGTGCTGCTGGTCGGCGAAGGCGGCTGCCTCGACTCGCTGGCATTGACGACGCTGATCCTCAATCTCGAGCGCCGGGTTTCCAGCCTGTCAGGCAAGGAGGTCAGTCTGCTCGACGGCAAGGAACTTGAGGACAATCTGGCGCGGTTTTCCACGCCGGCGACGTTGGCGGAATTGGTTGGCGAGGCCGTCGGCCCATGAGCAGGACGTTCGACGTGCTGGTCGTTTCCGATTTCAACGCCGAGTTGGTCAGCCGATATCTGTCTGCCGATCAATCGCATCCGAAATGCAATGCGACCAGCGCGCCCTATGGCCAGGTCTTCCAGGTTCTCTCCGAAGCATCGCCGGCCGAAGCGGGCCGCGTCGCATTGATCTGGACGCGCCCCGAAGGCGTGATCCCCGAATACGCCAAACTGCTCGCGGGCAAGCAAACTTCCGCAGCGCGCCTCGATGAAGAGGTCGACGCATTCGCGGCGATGATCAAGCGGTTTGCGCAAGGCTGCCGGCATGTGCTGGTCGCGAACTGGCTCCCGACCTACCACGATCGCGGGACGGGACTGTTGAGCTGGAGCAGAGAGGGTGCTGCCCATCACCTCGCACGAATGAACCTGCGGCTGTCGGACGCGCTCGCCGACACCAGCGACGTGTTCATGCTCGATGCTCAGTGCTGGATCGATGCATCCGATGGCGCACGCGATTCCAAATCCTGGTTTGTGACCAAATCCCCGTTCACCGAGAAAGTGCTCAAGACTGCGGCGCGCGACGTCAAGTCGGCGCTGCGGACCGCGTCCGGCCTGAACCGCAAGCTTGTCGTCGTGGACCTCGACGACACGATGTGGGGCGGCATCGTCGGCGACGACGGCTGGGAGAATCTGCGGCTGGGCGGCCACGACCATATTGGCGAGGCCTATGTCGAATTCCAGCGCGCGCTGATGACCCTGGTCAGGCGCGGGATCGCGGTCGCCGTCGTCAGCAAGAACGACGAAGCGGTGGCGCTGGAAGCGATCGCCAGTCATCCGGAAATGGTCATCCGCACCGGCGACCTCGCCGGCTGGCGGATCAACTGGAAAGACAAGGCCGAAAACATCGCCGAGCTCGTCAAGGAGCTCAATCTCGGACTGCAATCCACGGTGTTCATCGACGACAATCCGACGGAGCGCGGCCGCGTCCGCGAGGCGTTGCCGGAAGTGCTGGTTCCGGAGTGGCCCTCCGATCCCTCGCGTTTCGCCGACGCGCTGCGGCAGCTCGACTGCTTCGACCGGGCCGCGATCACATCGGAAGATCGCGAGCGCACCCAGATGTACGTGCAGGAGCGCACCCGGCGCGGCAGCCTTGACGTTGCGTCCTCACCCGAGGAATGGCTGGCCTCGCTCGGTGTCAAAGTCCGCATCGATCGACTCGCCGCGTCCAACATCAAGCGGGTCGTCCAGCTCCTGAACAAGACCAACCAGCTCAATCTGCGGACGCGCCGCTGTACCGAGAAAGAGCTGACACAGTGGCTGGAGGGTGGCAAGAACCGCGACCTCGTGGCGGTCACGGTCGCGGACCGGTTCGGCGACGTCGGTCTCACTGGCATCGTGAGCTGGGAGCAGATCGGCACGACGCTCGAGATTGTCGATTACGTCTTGAGCTGCCGTGCGATGGGCCGGCAGGTCGAGCAATTGATGGTGCATCTCGCGGTTGAAGCAGCCTCGCGCGTGAAATGCGACAGCGTGATCGCGCAATTGATCCCGACGACGAAGAACCGGCCGTGTCTCGAGTTCTGGCAGAACTCCGGTTTTTCCGACAACGGTCAGAACGTCTTCCAATGGAAGACCGATCGCCTCTATCCGAAGCCGGCCTTCATCGCGCTGGAGGGAAACGCCACGCGGGCCGCACCCATGGCCGCGGCGATCTGACGGCTCGCCATGGCCCTCAATGTCGAGCTGTGCACGCTTGGAGATCGGCGCGATCTGATGAACTTCATCCGCGACTACTGGAGCGCCAGCCACGTGCTGGCGCGCAGCGAGGCGCTGATGGACTGGCAGCATCGCGACGAGGCGAACAAGCGCTATAACTTCATCGCCGCGCGTGACGGCGAGAAAGGGATCGTCGGCATTCTCGGATTCATCCTCGCCAGCCGCTACGATCCGGCCCTGGCGGCCAGCGCGGACACGCTGTGGCTGACGACGTGGAAGGTCCGGCCAGAGTTTGCGCACGGCCTCGGGCTGCTGTTGCTGCGCAAGCTGAACAGCCTGATGGCGCCAAAATGGATCGGGACCGTCGGATTGAACCTGGCGACACGGGGCATCTACCGGGCGCTCGGATATCGGGTCGACACGCTGACGCGGCACTACATGCTGAACGGCGCCATCGGCGATTTCAAGCTTGCCAGCGTACCCGACACCTTGCGGGCCGGACCGCATCTCAGCTCGGGCGCGACCTTGCGAGAATTGAACGCGGACAATTTCATGGCGTCGACCGAGGGGCTTGGCCTCGACGACAGCGCGCAAGCGCCGCGCAAGAGCCGAGCCTATGTCCGTGGACGATATTTGTCGCACCCGTTCTACAGCTACCGCGCCGTCCTCGTCACCGATGGGCCGCACGCCGCCGTCTGCGTGTTTCGGGAGTGCAGCTTCGAGGGCGCTTCGGCACTGCGGCTGGTGGATTTCGTCGGATCGCCCTGGTCGATGATTCGCGCAGGCGCGGGATTGCAAGACCTGCTGCAGCAAAGCGGCGCCGAGTATCTCGACTTTTTTTGCAGCGGAATGCGGTCAGAGCTTAACGCGGCGGGATTTCGTGAATTGCCGCCAACAGAGTCGCCGATCGTGCTGCCGGGTTATTTCGAGCCGTTCGAACGTTCGAATGTCGAACTGCTCTATTCGCTCCGCGGACCCGGCGACACGCCGATCGTCTGCAAGGGCGATGCCGACCAGGATCGTCCCAACATGCTCTCAACATCATGACCGCGCTGTCCCGCACATTCGGCGATGAGGATCAGCGCTGGTTTGCCTCCGTATCGGGCGATGTCAATCCGATCCACGTCGATGCGAAATGGGCAGCGGCGCACTTTCCGGGAGCGCTGGTTGTTCACGGCCAGCACGTCCTGCTCTGGGCGCTCGACGAGCTCGCCCGCGCGCGGCCGGGCATGCCTCTGGCGTCTGTCCAGGCGACCTATGTCAAACCCGTGGTCGTCGGCGACCGGGTCGAGGCCTCGCTGTCGCAGGACCACAAGCTCGTGCACATCAAGGTGCATGGCGAAATTGCCGTTGCCGCGCGCGTCGAGTTTGGCGGCAGCGCCGTGCCGGCTGAACCGCGGTTTGAAGGCGGCGGCGTCCCGACATCCGCCCGTGCACGCAGAGTTACCGAACTGGCGGGCCTTTCGGGCACGGTGACGCTGCCACCGGCAGCGCGTTCGCTGACGACGCGGTTCGCTGCGCTTACCCGGGCCATCGGCGGCGACCGCGTGATCGGACTTGCCGCCATTTCGGCCCTGGTCGGCATGGACTGCCCGGGCCTGCACAGCATGCTGTCGAAGATCGTCGTCAGAACCGAGGCAGCGGCTGGTGGCGACGGTCTTGCCTTTCAGGTCCGCAAATTCCATGAGCCGATGAGCCTCGCTGAAATCGACGTCACCGGCATGGGGATCAGTGGCACCGTTTCGGCCTTCACCGCCCGCGAACCGACTCCGGCGACGTCAGATGAGGCGCTGCGCGCCATGGTCTCGCCGACAGAGTTCCGCCGTCAGCGCCCTCTCGTGGTGGGCGCGACCAGCGGCCTCGGCTATGCCACGGCCAGGCTGCTCGCCGCCGGCGGTGCCGATCCCGTCCTGACCTGGCATGTGTCGCCGGCGGACGAGGTCGTCCGTGCCGTGCGGGCGCTCGGCGCGCGCGGCACGGCCGTGCAGCTCAACGCGGCCTCGCCGTCACAGGGGCTCGCGGAGATCGCAGCTTCGGGCTGGGATGGCGCACAACTCTATTATTTCGCAACGCCGCGAATCTTCCGCCGCCGTATCGAACCGTACCAGAAGCAGGACTTTCGCGATTTCGTCAGCGTGTTCGTCGACGGATTTTATGAGGTCGTCCGCACCTTCGCCTCGCGCAGTCGCCTCACGGTGTTCTATCCCTCCAGCACCGCCATCGACGACTCTTCGGCCGACCTGCTGGAATACGCTCTCGCCAAAACCTTGGGCGAACAGCTTTGCGTCCGGATGGAAAAGAAGATGCCGCACCTGAAGATCGTCGTCGCCAGGCTGCCGCGAACCGCAACTCGGCAGACCGACACGTTCCTGAAGGTGAGATCGGAAACCCCCGAGGCCATCATGCTGCCGCTGATCCGTGCCGTGCAGGCGCACGGCAACGCCTGACGGAGACGCGCATGACCGCTCCGGCCGCAAATCTCACCATCGTCATGTATCACTATGTGCGGCCGCTGAAGTTGACGCGGTTTCCGGAGATCAAGGGGCTCGATCTCGCGCTGTTCGAGGAGCAACTCGCCTATCTCGCGCGGCATTACTCCGTCATCTCGATGGAGCAGCTGATCGACGCGATCGAAGACCGCGGCGAGCTGCCGCCGCGGCCGGTTCTGCTGACCTTCGACGACGGCTATCTCGATCATTATACCAACGTATTTCCGAAACTGGCCGATCGCGGCATGCAGGGCTCGTTCTTCCCGGCAGCCTGCGCGACGCTGGACCGCAAGATCCTCGACGTGAACAAGATCCACTTCACGCTGGCCTCCAACGTCGATCCCGATCTGCTCGTCGATTCCATCGAGGATGCGTGCCGGCAGAGGGCGCAGGAATACGGCCTGCACGATCTCGAGCACTATCGTGGCAACTACCGGATCGGGAATTTCCTCGATCCGGAAAACGTCAACTACGTGAAGCTCATGCTGCAGCACGCGCTTCCGCTCGCGCTGCGGCAGGAGATCATCGATCAGCTGTTCAGCCGCCATGTGAGCGTCGATGAAGAGGCTTTCGCCAGCGAGCTCTACGCCAGCGTCGAGCAGCTTCGCCTGATGCGAAGCAGCGGAATGCATATCGGCTCGCACGGCGATCTCCACATGTGGCTCGGCACCCTTTCCAGGGCCGAACAGGAAGCTGACATCGACCGCTCGCTCACGCTGCTGGACGCGGTCGGCATGACGCAGGCCTATCGCACCGTCTGCTACCCCTACGGCAGCTACAACAGCGACACGATCGACGTCGTCGCCTCGCGGGGATTCAAGCTGGCGCTGACCACGGAAGTTGCGCTGGCAACCGAGATCGCCGGCAAACGCTTCGAGCTGCCGCGCCTCGATACCAACCATCTGCCGAAGGATGCGGCGGCGCCCGCTAACGAGTGGACGCTCGCCGCCGACGGTCATTGATTGCGCTGCCGACCCCAATCAGGGCTTCATGAACCTCGGCAGATGCCGGTTGAACGACCAAACCAGCGAGTTCGTGCTTTCCTGCGCGAGCTCGTCGCTGCGGTCAAAGTTTTTCCAGGTGAAGTAGTTCCCCGGTGTGCTGGCGCCGGCGAGCTTTTTGACGATCTCCGGCCGCGCCGCATCGAGATCGTCGGGCCGGCGCCATTGCTTCAACCTGTCCACGATGCCGTCGATCTCGCCGATGTCATTGACCTGCAGGAAGTAGTCGTTGTCGCCGGCGTAATAGGGATCGCTGACAATAGAGGCGAGCCCGGCCAGCGCCGCCTGAAATCCGATGGTGCCGGTGAACGTCACCGCGACGGAGCAGCGATCGAGCAGAAAATTCGCCGAGACGGCGTACGGCACGCAGGTGACCCACGGCAACTTGGACAATCGTTCGAACAGCTCGCGCTGGCGGAAGCCGAACTGGAGCGGGTGATCCTTGACGAAGACGTGGTAGCCGGCCTTGCCGAGCACCTCGCAATAGCGGAGCACGACGTCGTCGTGGTGCAGCATCGCATGCGAGGCCAGCCAGTAATCGAGCGAGGCTTCCGGATAGAGTTGCAGCCCGATGAACACACGGCGTTCCTTCGGAACGGCGTCGAGCCTCTGCTGCCAATCCTCGCGCAAGAGATCGAGAACGGCGACGTCACCCAGCCGCACCTTGTGCTTCAGCCACTTCAGCGCGTCGATGTAGTGCACATTGTACCGATCGCGCTTGAGGTAGCGCCACGCGTTGAAGAAAGCGCCGCGCAGCACGAAATAGCCGAACACCTGCCAGAACCGGAAGCGGGAAAATTCCTGGGCGCCCTTGACGTAGACTGGCATGAAGTCGTTCGAGCACATCAGCTTGACGGCGTGATCCAGTTCCTCCCTGGACGGCTCCCTGAGCGGGACGATCTGCCCTCGGCGATGAAAGAACACCTGGTCGGGAATGATCGAGGCCGTCATCTCCAGGAAGTCGACCCCGCGCGCATTCGCCAGGCGCGCCATCACGTCCATGACGTAGCGGTCCATCGTGAAGCTCAGGAGCAACCGGGGATCGAGGCGGTCGAATGCGATCTCGATCGCCTGGGCCATAGCGCCGATCATCCGCATCGCGAGATCGCGATCCAGGCTTCGAAGCGAGCGGCAGCGCAGGATGATGTCCGCACAGTTGTCCTCGCCGAACCGCGCAAGCGCTGCAGCGGCAGCATCCCCCTGCTTCATAAAGCGGTAGAAATCATCGACCAGCGAATAGTCGCCTTCGCCGCGCAGATCGCTCAGCACGGTCACATCCGCGAAATCGATGCGGGATGCCAGATATTTCCACCAGGCCGTCGTGCGGTGAATGGTGAAGAAGACAATCCGCGGCATCAACGTTCAAACGCGCTCGCAGCCAGGAACGGGCTGCTTGGCAGGTTGATGCAGCGCGCGTGCATGTCTTCGGCGACGGGAAGCGGCGCGCGCGGGCAATCGCGGTACATCGGAAGCAGGTGCATCGGGGTCCATAGCGGGCGGGACCGAACGCCATGGGCATGCAGCTCGCCGAGCAGGCGGTCGCGCTCGCCGGCAAATTCACCGTCCAGCACCAGCGTGTTGAGCCAGTAGTTGCCGCGCGCGCCCTCCGGCTCGCGGAAGATACGCGCGCCCGCGACGCCGTCGAACACCTCAAGATAACGTCCGGCCAGCTTGCGCTTGGCCGCGAGAAACTCCGGCAGCTTCTCCATCTGGGCGCAGCCCAGCGCCGCGTTGATGTTGGGCAGCCGATAGTTGTAGCCGACCTCGTCGTGGTCGAACGACCAGGCATGCTGCTTCTTCGCGGTGGTGGTGAAATGCCGCGCGCGCCGCGCGTACTCGTCATCGTCGGTCAGGATCATGCCGCCGCCGCCGGTGGTGATGATCTTGTTGCCGTTGAAGGAGAGCACCGAGGAATGGCCGAACGAGCCGCAAGCGCGCCCCTGCCAGGTCGAGCCCAGCGATTCGGTGGCGTCTTCCACCACCGCGAGACCGTATTTGGCGGCGACTGCCAGCAGCGGCGTCATGTCGACGGGATGGCCGAAAATATGCACCGGCACGATGGCGCGGATCGCGCGCCCGGTTTGCCGGTTCACGGTTTCGCCGCCGCGCGACGTTGCGATCTCCTGCAGATGCCGCTCCAGCGCGGCAGGATCGAGCCCGAGCGTATCCCAGCTCGAATCGACGAAATGCGGCACCGCACCGGTGTGGCTGACGGCATTCGCCGTTGCGACAAAGGTGATCGACGGCAGGATCACCTCGTCGTTCGGCTTGACGCCTTCGGCCAGCAACGCCGCATGCAGCGCCGCCGTGCCGTTGACGATGGCGATGGCGTTGCGGACGCCGGTCGCGGAGGCAACCATCTGTTCGAATTGCCCGACATATTTGCCGGCCGTGGACACCCAGCCGGTATCGATGCAATCGAGGACCAGTTCCCGCTCGCGCGCGCCGAACCGCGGCTCGTGCAATTCGACCGGCCGGGTGGCGTCGGCGAGCACGGTGTCGACGGCATCGAGAAGCGCGCGCGTGTCGAGCACGACGGGACGGTTGGAGAGGACGGAAGGACTGGTCATCGCGTCACAGATTGTAGACGTTCTCGCGATAGCGCGACAGGTTTTCGGCCCTGGTGAACCAGGCGATGGTCTGCTCGAGACCGTTGCGCAACCCCTCGATGCCACCGATACGGGGTGACCAGCCGAGCAGCTTCTGCGCCTTGGCATTGCTGGCGCAGAGCCGGTCGACTTCGCTGCGCTCCGGGCGCAGCCGCACGGCGTCCTGCTCGATCTCGATCGTCGCGCCCATCGAGGCGGCGATCGTCTTCGCGATATCGCCGATCGAGATCTCGAAGCCGCTGCCGATATTGACCACCTCGCCGATGCCGGCCCTGGTCCCGAGCGCGGCAATGAAGCCCTCGACGGTATCAGCAACATAGTTGAAATCGCGGGTCGGATGGATGCTGCCGAGCTTCACCTTGCGGCTGCCCGCCGCGATCTGGGTGATGATGGTGGGAATCACCGCGCGCGCGGACTGCCGGGGACCGTAGGTATTGAACGGCCGCACCACGGTCACCGGCGTGCCGAACGACCGCTCGAACGACAGCGCGAGCTGATCGGCGCCGATCTTGCTCGCCGAATAGGGCGACTGGCCCTGCAGGCTGTGCTCCTCGGTGATCGGCACGGCCTGCGCCGTGCCGTAGACCTCGCTGGTGGAGGTGTGCACGACCTGGGAGACGTCGAGATCGCGCGCCGCCTGCAGCACGTTGAGCGTACCGGTGATGTTGGTTTCGACGTAGGTGTCCGGCGAATGATAGGAGTAGGGAATCGCGATCAGCGCCGCCAGGTGCAGCACCGCGTCGCAACCTTTCATGGCCGTGCGCACGCCGTTCGGATCGCGGATGTCGCCGGCGAACACATCGAGCTGATCGCGGATCTCGGGGCTCGCGGAATCCAGCCAGCCGTGCGAACCTAGGCTGTTGTAATGCACGAAGGCGCGAACGCCGAAATTGCGGCGAACCAGTTCTTCCGCGAGATGCGATCCGATAAATCCGGCGGCGCCGGTGACCAGCACTTTTCGCAAAGTTTGTGTTCCCCCTGAAACCGTCAGGTTGCCGAAGTCGAGGCGTGCCAGCTTCTAGACAGAACGGCGGGCCAGCGCCAGATCGAATGAGGCGATAAATACCCATGATTTCGAACTTGGGTATGAGATGTCCTGCCGCTCCCTGCGGGCCGTGGCCTCCACAGGCAACAGCTTGAAATATCGTTAATATTTACGCCGGCGGCCGGAACCGCAAAGCGCCGGATCGGGCGGCTCAAAAGTTGCGGATCAGGTCGACCACGGTCCGCTGCTGCTCGCGCGTGATTTCGGCGAACATCGGCAGCGACACGATCCGGCTCTGATCGGCATGGGCGTTGGGAAACTGTTCGGGCCGATGCTTGAAGCGGGCATAGGCGGCGAGAAACGGCAGCGCGGTCGGATAATTGACCACCGTCTGCACGCCGTTGGCGTTCAGATGCGCCACCAGCGCATCGCGGCGCGGATGCCGGATGGTGTAGAGGTGATAGACGTGGGTACGGTCGGGCGCGACCTCGGGCACCACGACGTCCTCGATCTGGTTGAGCCCCTCGTCATAGATCTTCGCCGCCTGCTGCCGCGCTTCGGTCCAGGCGGCAAGATGCGGCAGCTTCGCCGACAGGATCGCCGCCTGCATGCCGTCGAGCCGGCTGTTGATGCCCTCGATCCGGTGCTGGTGCTTCACGAGCCCGCCGTGGCGGGCCAGCATGGTCATATGCTCCGCCAGCGCGGCATCTCCGGTGACGACCGCGCCGGCATCGCCCATCGCGCCGAGATTCTTGCCGGGATAGAACGAATAGGTCGCCGCGACGCCGAAGGTGCCGACCTGCTGACCCTTGTAGCGCGCCAGATGCGCCTGCGCGCAGTCCTCGATCACCCAGAGCCTGTGCTTCTCCGCGATCGCCATGATCGCGTCCATGTCGGCCGGCTGTCCGTACAGATGCACCGGAATGATGCCGACCGTGCGCGGCGTAATCGCCGCCTCGATGGCGTCAGGATCGATGGTGAAGGTCGACCCGTCAGTGTCGCAGAATACCGGGGTTGCGCCGGCATGCGTGATCATCGCCGAGGTCGAGATCCAGGAATGCGCGGTCGTGATCACCTCGTCGCCCGGCTTCACCTTGAGCGCGGCCATCGCGAGGTAGAGCGCGTCGGTGCCATTTGCGCAGGAGATGCACTGTTTGGCGTCAACGGCCTCGGCGAAGTCGCGCTCGAAGGCGTCGACATAGGGCCCGCGGATGAAAGCGTTGTCGCGGATCACATTGGCGATGGCGCCGTCGATCTCGCTTTTGATGGTCTGATATTGCAGCTGCAGGTCGGCGAAAGGTACCGGCATCGGATGTTCTCATTTACGCAGCTTGAGCAGGCGCGCCGGGTTTCCGGCATAGCTGCCCGCTGCCATGATGTCCCTCGTTACCACCGAACCGGCACCGATGACCACATCGTCGGCGATGCGCACCGGCATGATCGTGGCGTTGGACCCGATCAAAACCCGGTTGCCGATCACGGTTTCGCGCCAAAGCTCCTTGTTTCCGTGCGCAGGCGCGCCGGTCGCAAAGGTGTCGTTGATGAACATCACGCCATGACCGACGAAACAGTCTTCCCCGATCGTCACCAGCTCGCAGACGAAGGCATGGGACTGCACCCGGGTGCGCGCGCCGATCACGGCTCCCTTCTGGATTTCGGTGAACGGACCGACGAAGCAATCGTCCCCGATCCTGCATTCATAGAGGTTGCAGGGTTCGATCACCCTCACCCGCGCGCCGAATTCGACGTCGCGGATACCCGCCTGCTTGATCTCTGGCGCCGTCACGACACCGCCCCGAGCCGGCTGAGCCTCGGCGTGAAATGCAGCGGCACTTCCTCGCCGGTCTCGATCGATTCATAAAGCGCGGTGATCAGTTCGAGGCTCCTGCGTCCCTCGAGGCCGTCGACCAGGGCCGCGCTCTGATTGGTCAGGCAATCGACCACGTGTTGATAATAGGCCTGATGGCCGAAACCGTAGACGTTGGGCGGATTGACCGAGAACTTCTCGATCACGTCCTTGTCCGATGGCAGTTCGTCGACAAAGCGCCAGTGCCGGATGTGGTTGACCGCAAAACCCGCGATCTCGACCGTTCCCTTTTCGCCCATGATCGAAAGCGAGCCTTCGAGATCGGTCGGCCGCGCCGCGGTGGTCGCCTCGATGATGCCGAGCGCGCCGCTCTTGAACTTCAGCGTCGCAACCGCCGTGTCCTCGGTCTCGATTTTGGCGAGCGCGGTGATGGCGCGGGCATGCACGCTGACCACGTCGCCGAAAAACCACTCGAGCATATCGACATGGTGGCTGGCCTGGTTGGTCAGCACGCCGCCGTCATAGGCCCAGGTGCCGCGCCAGCCGTCCTGGTCGTAATAGGCCTGATCGCGGCACCAGCGCACGCGCACGGTGCCCAGAATGAGCTTGCCGAAGCGGCCCGCCTCCAGCGCCTCGCGCGCCTTCACGACGGGAACGTTGAAGCGGTTCTGCTTGACGATGAACAGTTTTACACCGGCCTCGTCACAGGCGCGGATCATGTCATCTGCATCCTGCAGACGCAGCGCCATCGGCTTCTCGACCACGACATGCTTGCCGGCCTTCGCGCAGGCGATGACATGTTGCGGATGCAGCCCGCTCGGCGTCAGCACCGAGACCGCGTCGATATCCTTGCGGGCCAGAAACTCGTTCATGTCGTGGTGCGCGGGAACGCCGAATTTCGCGGCGATCGCATCGGCGCGCGCAGCAATCGGATCGCAGACCGCGACCAGGCGCGCGCCCTCGATGTGGTTGCCGCCCAACAGGTCGGAATGACGCTTGGCGATGCGTCCGCAACCGAGCAGGCCAAATCTGATCATCCGGACGTCTCTCACAACTTTCGAAAGACCCGGAGCGCGCGCGGGTCGGCCGGCAGGTTCAATGGACCAGATCGTTCTATATTAACAGAGACGGTGACGAATCAAGGTGTTTGAGCCGCCTCAGCCCCATTAACCCTTTTGCGCCGTTCAGGTCGCGAACGGACCAAGCTTCGATTGCAATTGTGCAGCCGGTGCAATTGAGCTACCGCAATCGACAAGCGCGAGCCTTTGGCAGGACGGGAATGACTGACGGCAGCATCTTGAGCCGGGACCAGCTCAGGCTGATTGTTCTGAATTGTGCCTATGTCGCGGCGTGCTGTCTCTCCATCGTCCTGACCGCGCTGGCATTCCCGGAATATCATATTCTGTTCGACGCCAGGGGAGCCGCCGGAGCCGTCATCGTCGTATTGGCGTTCGCGGCCGCAACTCCGCTGTTCGCGCTGGCGACGTTCAACTTCGGCTACATGACCGGATTCTATCTGTACGTCATGGTCGCCGGCTATCTGTGGCTCAACGCGTTCTCGGAGTTCGCCTACGATCATACCCTGACGGGACTGTCCGCGGTCGCATCCGCGCTCGCGTTCCTGTTTCCTGCTCTCTTCATTTCCTCGCCGCTGCGCCAGGTCTACGTGCTGTCGCCGAAAGCAGTCGACCGCCTCCTGATCCTGATCCTGGCGCTTTCGGCGGCCACGATCGCCGTCGGCGCAAGCTACAATTTTATGTTCGTCGACCTCGGAAATATATACGAGTATCGTGACAAGCTCGATTTTCCCCGCAGCCTCAACTATCTGATCGGGATCACCTCCAACGCGCTGTTGCCGTTCGCCTTCGCCGTGTGCGTTGAAAAGCGCGCTTTCTGGCGCGCGGCCGCGGTATTGCTGCTGCTCGTGCTGTTCTATCCGGTCACATTGACCAAGACCGCGTTCTTTGCACCGGCCTGGCTCCTGGTCGTGCTGGCGGCTTCGCGGTTCTTCGAATCGAAAACCACCGTCACGGTTACGATGCTCGTGCCCGTTGGCATCGGCCTCGTCCTGTTCGGTCTTTACAACATCGGGGCCATCAGCTTCGAGGCGGCCCCGTCCTATTTCAGGGTGGTGAATCTGCGGATGATCGCCATTCCATCTCTCGCCATGGATTACTACAACTTCTTCTTCGCCAGGCACGACCTGACATTTTTCTGCCAGATCAGGGTCGTGAAGGCGACCATGGGCTGCGCCTATCAGGATGAACTGCCGACCGTGATCTACAAAGCCTTCGGCGTCGGCGGAAACTTCAACGCCTCCTTGTTCTCGACGGAGGGCGTCGCCTCTGTCGGCCCGTTCTTTGCTCCGCTGACGGCGCTCATTTGCGGGCTGATCTTTGGTGTTGGCAACCGCATGGCGGCCGGCTTGCCGCCGCGCCTGATCCTGCTTTCCGGAGCGCTGGCGGCGCAGATCTTTCTCAACCTGCCGCTGACGATCGGCATGGTGACCTATGGCGGCGCGCTGCTGTTCCTGCTCTGGTACATCACGCCGCGCACGATCTTCGAACCGCAGACCTAGCCGACATGGCCGATACGGCAGGCGATCCCGCGAAGGCTCCGATCCTGGGGGATCGCTCCCGCCTCCGGCTCGCGCTGCTTCTCGGCTTTCACGTCGTCATTTGCTGCGTGTCGCTGACCTATGTCGCCTACTTCTATCAATCACCGGTCCTTGTCGCCTTCGGGACCGCGCGCATCGGCCCAGCGATCCTGATCGCCGTACCCTTTGCGCTCACCATTATCCTGTTTGCGGTCAGCCGGTTTTCGTTCGGCTATTTCCTCGGTTTCTGTCTCTACACCGTGGTTCTCGGCTATCTCTGGCTGGTCGAGTTCTCGGTGTTCCCTTACGAACATCGCTGGCCGGCGGTGTCGGCATCCTTTGCCGGCCTGTTCTTCCTGCTGCCGGCACTGATGACCGCCTCGCCGTTTCCGCAAATCTTCACGCTGTCACCGCGCGCCTTCGAGCGCATGCTGATGGCGATCCTGCTCGTCGGCGCAGTGACTGTCGTCGCCGGTGCGCTGTCCAATTTCAGGCTGGTCGGCATCGGCGAGATCTACGCCTTTCGGGAAAGCATCCACTTTTCGGCGCCAATGGGATATGCGATCGGCACGACGTCGAACGTATTGCTGCCGTTCGCCTTTGCCGGTTTTCTGATGCGAGGGGCGCGCTGGCGCGCCGCGGCCGCGCTCGCGTTGCTGCTGCTGTTCTATCCGATCACCCTGACCAAGCTGACATTGTTTGCACCGTTCTGGCTGTTATTGCTGGTCGTGCTGTCGAGGCTCGTGGAGATCAGGAAGGCCGTGGTGCTGTCGCTCGCTGCGCCGACCGCGATCGGCGTGGTGGTGGGCGTGCTCTACAAGGCCGAGGTGCTTCCGTATGAATTGGCCTTCCCATTCTTCGGTGCAGTGAATTTTCGGATGATCGCCGTCCCCTCGCTCGCGATCGACATCTACAACGACTTTTTCGCCACGCATCCGACGACGCACTTCTGCCAAATCTCGGTTCTGAGGGCGCTTGTCGCCTGCCCCTACGGCGAGCCGCTGGCGCTCTTGATGGCCAACAATTACGGACTCGGTAATCTCAATGCCTCGCTGTTTGCGACCGAGGGCGTCGCATCGGTCGGATCAGCGCTCGCGCCGCTTGCCGCACTGGTTTCCGGATTCGTGATTGCGCTGGGCAACCGTGCATCCGCCGGACTGCCTGCGCGATTCGTCCTGCTCTCGTCCGGCATGCTGGTACAGGTCCTCATCAACGTACCGCTGACGATTGCGCTGCTGACCAATGGCGGGGCGCTGCTCTTCCTGCTCTGGTACGTGACGCCGCGGACGATTTTTGCCGAAAAATGAGCGGGCGAAGCTGCTTTTGCCGGCCAAATCCGCGTGCTACCACGGTCCATCGTCGGATCAGCCAGGGGCGTGCATGCACAGCGTTTTGATCACCGGAGGCGCCGGCTTCATCGGCCAGAATCTGGTGCATGCCTGGCGCACAGCGCGAAGCTCCGACCGCCTGGTCGTGATCGACGCCATGACCTATGCCGCCAATATCCGCAGCCTGGAGCCCGCGATCGCGCGCGGCGAGATCGCTTTCGTCAGGGGCGATATCGGCGACGCCGCGCTGATGCAGCGGCTGTTCGACGAGCACAGCTTCACGCGCGTGCTGCATCTGGCCGCCGAATCCCACGTCGACCGTTCCATTGTCGATCCCGGCGCCTTCCTGCAGACCAACGTGCTCGGCACTTTCGCGCTGCTGAAGGCCGCGCTCGATTCTTGGCGCACCGGAGATGCTATGGACCGCGCCCGGTTCCTTCATGTGTCGACGGACGAGGTCTACGGCTCGCTCGGCGCGAACGATCCCGCCTTCACCGAATCCTCGGCCTACCGGCCGAACTCGCCCTACGCCGCCAGCAAGGCCGCAAGCGACCATCTGGTCCGCTCCTTTGTCGCGACCTATGGCATGCCGGCCCTGATCACCAATTGCTCGAACAATTACGGTCCCTACCAGCATCCGGAAAAGCTGATCCCGCTGATGATCATCCATGCGCTGGAGGGCAAGCCGCTGCCGATCTATGGCGACGGCTCCAACGTCCGGGACTGGCTGCATGTCTCCGATCATTGCGACGCGCTGATGGCCGTGGTCGAGCGCGGCAGCATTGGCGAGACCTACAATGTCGGCGGCGGCAACGAGCGCAACAACCGCGACGTCGTAGGCGCGATCTGCGACGCCGTCGACCGCGCCTTCGCCGGCAACGCCGAACTTGCCGCGCGCTTTCCGTCTTGCCCGGCGGCGTCCGGCCGCAGCACGCGCGCGCTGATCTCGTTCGTGACCGATCGTCCCGGCCACGATCACCGCTACGCCATCAACGCGAGCAAGCTCGCGAGCGAGTTCGGCTTCAACGGCCGCGTCGCGTTCGACGGCGGACTTGCGCAGACCGTGCAGTGGTATCTCGACCATGAGGCATGGTGGCGCGACGTCACCAGCGGCGCCTACAAGGCCTGGATCGACAAGAACTACGGTTACCGGATCGCGGTCTGAGGGGCCATGCGCATCCTGATACTCAACGCGGACTACCCGCGCTTCCTCGCCTGGTTTTACGGACGACAGCCGGATTTGCAGCACGCCACCTATGCCGCGCAGATGACGGCGCGGAACGACAGCCTGTTCGGCGTCGCCGACTTCTATTCGCGCAACTTCAGAGCGCTCGGACACGCGGCGGCCGAGATCCACGTCAACAATCCATGGCTGCAATCGGCCTGGGCGCGCGAGCATGGACTTGGCGTCGCGCTTGCCGAGCCTTCCGGAGGCGGCGGCCAGACCATCCCGGGATGGCTGCAGCGTGCGGTCGCTCCCTTCAAGCCGATGCTGCGACCGCTGGCGCGCAAGGTTGGCCTCAGCCCGAAGCTCGACCAGGCCGCGGAGACGATCCTGCTGGCGCAGATCGAGGCGTTCAGGCCCGACCTCGTACTCAACCAGGACTTGTTTCACGTCGACGCCCGTCTCGCAGAACGCATCAAGCAGATCTGTGCGCCCATCCTAGTCGGCCAGGTTGGGATCGAACCACCCCGCGGAGAGAATTGGTCGATCTACGACCTGATGCTGTCGCAACTGCCAAGGATTGTCGACCATTTTCGCGCGCTCGGCATCGCAGCTGATCTCACCCATCTCGCGTTCGAGCCCAGCGTCTTGGACATGCTACCGCCGGCGCCCGCCAAAGACACCGATGTTTCCTTTGTGGGCTCCGTGTCCGTCGACCACCGTCAGCGGATCGCGCTTCTCGAGGCAGCAGCAGAACGTTTCGATCTCAAACTATGGGGCGCCCGTCCAGAGGGCCTACCGGCTTCATCGCGACTGCACCGCTGCTATCAGGATGAAGTATGGGGTATCGACATGTATCAGACGCTGCGACGCTCGCGGATCACTCTGAACTCGCACATCGACCTTGCGGGTAAGGAAGCGGGCAATATGCGCCTGTTCGAGGCTACGGGTGTAGCCACCTTTCTGCTGACTGATTTTAAGCAGAATTTACACACTCTGTTCGAACCTGAACAGGAGGTTTCAGTGTGGCGCTCCATTCCGGATGCTTTGAGTAAGATCGAACACTATCTACGCGACGCAGGCTCGCGAGAGCGAATTGCGCGAATGGGGCAGGCAAGCACCCACACCCGCCACACCTATCGTAAGCGTGCTGGCGAGATTCTCGACCTGATCGCAAAAAAGTGAGTCTTCCAGCGTATACAGAACATCGTATTTGCACCCTCGTAACAAAATCATATCGCCAACCTCAACGTCTTCTGTCACCCGCCCGCGCAGCGCATTGGCGATTACCGGCCTGGACCGAACGGGACGAACTTGCTGCGTGTCGTCAAGCAGGACTTGCAGCGCATCGTGTAGCCTAGAGAGGAGCGAGCACGGTCCTCACATACGGGCCGACAACGTTATCGAGCAGCATCATCTGCTTGATTTGAGACAGAGTTGCCCAGCAGTAGGTCTCGTTATTTACTGACATCACGCTCGAATCTTCTGCAAACAGAATCATGTTTTCGTTCGATTTCTGCCAGAAGCGGCTTCCTTCCTCGTTGTGCTTCGACCGGTAGACAATTCGGATATTGCTTGATGGATCGAGGTATTCCGCAAATTGTGGACGCCTTGCGCCCTCGAGGCCACGGATGTTCTCACGGGTGCTCTGGATCGTCGGACAGAATTGCACGTAGCCGATATTGCCGGGATCGGCCTTGGCCTGCAGCAAAAATTCGATGACCCGACCGACGGTTTCACGACAAATCAGCGCTAGCACTCCGCCTTCAGTCTGGGTCAGAATAGGCTGATCCCATCCGGCAATTTCCCTGACCCCCGGCGCGCTTTGCACCCGCACGCCCTGGATTCCGAAGAATTGGTTGGTCACGTGGCTGATGTTTCCGTCGTCGGATTGATGCCAATCGACTACTTCGCGCAGCGGGATCAGTCTTGCTGAGAACGGCACCCGCTTTCGTCTTTCCTGCAGCCAGGCCACAAGCTTCGAGCAATCAGTCGCCTCGGACGCCAACGATATCCGCAGGCGGTCCCGGAACCAGCCGATGTGCGCATGTTCGGCCATTTATAGCACTGTCCGTACAACGTCGATCACCTCGTCCACCTCGGTGTCGGTCAAATGCGGGTAGATCGGCAAGGAGAAAACGCGGGTGGCCTTTTTCTCAGCGATAGGAAACTGTCCTTCGCGATAGCCGAGGTCGCTATAGCCGCGCATGATGTGGACGGGCCATCGATATTGCACACCGCATTTCAGACCACGCGCCTCCATACGCGCCAATAAAGCATCGCGATCATCGTCGGTCTCGACAACAAAGAGGTGATAGACGTGCCGACCATATTCGTTTTCGCGCGGCATCCGCAAGCCGCTGCCGGTAAAACCGCGGCGATAGCGGTCTGCAATCTCGCGACGCCGCGCAATCCATCGATCTATCCGCGCCAGCTTGAGTGCAAGAATCGCGGCCTGTACCTCGTCAAGGCGCGAATTGAAACCGTGCCGCTCGGCATAGTACGTCGTTTCCATGCCGTAGAAGCGGAGCGATCGCGCGAGCTTGATGAGAGCCTCATCGTCGCTGAGCACCATGCCGCCGTCACCATACGCACCAAGTGTTTTTGTTGGATAGAACGAGAAGGTTGACGCAGTCCCTATGCTCCCCGATCTTCGATTCTTGTACAGGGCTCCCTGTGCTTGAGCACAGTCCTCGATCACCCTCAAACCATGGCGCGCCGAAATCTCCAGGAGCGGATCGAGATCGACACATTGTCCGTAGAGATGAACCGGAATGATTGCTTTCGTACGCGACGTAATCGCCGCCTCAACCAGTTTCACATCCATCAAGAAATCGTCGTCCCTGACGTCGACGAACACCGGGCGCGCGCCGAGAACCTGGATAGCGGAAACCGTTGGAACAGCGGTGTTCGGAACTGTGATAACCTCATCACCTGCGCCAACGCCTGCTGCCCCCAGCGCGATGAAGATCGCGTCCGTTCCGCTGTTGACGCCTACGCCGCCCGTGACGCCCACATAGGCGGCCATCGCCCGCTCAAAGGCGGCGACCTCGTTCCCCAGAATAAGCTGCCCGGACTTAAAAACCTTATCGACTGCTGCGAGAATCTCATCGCGCAGCTCCTCATATTCGCGTCGATAGTCCCAGTATGGCGGCAGCATCGTAGGCCAGGCGCCCTGACAACTCAGGCAGACGGATCAAGAAGCTAATCCATTAACAAGCTTCGTCTGATCTGTCGACATTTGAAGCTTGCCATAGGTTCATCGACAACAACGTATCAGCAGCTCCCGATCATCGCTCGCAATTCATTTGCGCGATACGAAATCGGCGTTTCGGAAATCACCCGTTGCGAGGCAATGTCGTGGCCAGGCATCGCCCTGCACGGCCCTCCAACTCGCCAAGACTTCCTGCGCAACGGTCGCCGCTTACCCTTCCTTTTGGAGGAGCCTGCCGATCATTGGTACAAGAGAACCGGAGTTGGGGTCTCGGCACCTAGTGGACGACGCCCTTGATCACGACAAGGGCCCTTCCCGTCGCAATATCCAGCAACTGGAACGCACGCGTGCTGAGAGCGCGCCCCTTGTTGGCAACATATTGCTTCAGATCGATGCTGGTGCCGGAACGCCGGTGCGGCCTGACCTCCGACACTCTCAAAAATGGCTCGACGGTCCGCTCCATCGCCAATAATTCGTCGACGTAGGGCTTGTAGATGTGCCTCCGGACTTCAGACGCAAACGGCGCGCGAAACCGGCGATGGCTATTGAATACAAAAAAACCGAAATCCTTTCTGAGACCCTGAAAGTGAAAAAAAATCAGTGGTCTACCGCTGACCGTCACTCCACCATCGATGAACGCAATGCGGTAATTACCAATATTCCACGGGGCGAGATTGGCGCCGACATGCTGGATGACCTTAACTCGGGACGACAGCCCCAGAAACGCGTCGAGATATTTCTGGTCGGCAAACCGATCATCCTGAACGTAGTCATGGCACCACTCGATACATCTCTGCCGCCACCACTCGATCACGCTTCTGCCTTCGCGATCGTTTCGAACTCCGACCCATCCGACATTGTAGATTCCGTACTTCTGCAACCTAGTCAATTTGGGCGTGTAACGATGAGGGACGATCGCAACAGCAGCATCCCTCAACTCGTCGTAAATCGGTTCGAGAGATGAATAGAAGAACAAATCGCTGTCGAGATATGTGACCCAATCTGCCGCGGGCTCGTTATCGAGCACGTACAGCATCCAGGCCGGCGAGCACGTAAAATAATATTCGATCGTGCTTCGGGTCGATTGCGTCGCCGCGACTTGGGGATCGGCGGCCTCGAAGTCGACGAGACGACAAAGCACAAGGTTGGGCAGACCCAGGGCCGAAAGCGCCCGGTGACACGGCTCGCTCAGACATAGCACCCACAAACGAGCACCGGGGGCGTGCTGCTGCAGCGAGTGGTAGAGCGCCAAACCACGCGTCAGGTAATTGTGATCGAAATAGGTGCAGTAAACGCGGTTCAGCATGATCGACGTGTCAGTCAGCCCGCGTCGCGCGCGGTCGAGAGCGAATGCGGTTCACTACCCGCGCCATTGAGACCCCTTCTATAGGAGCCGCCAAAAACGCGCAATGATAACCTCCTAAATTGTTGAAATGCCGTACGTAAACTCCCATCGGCGACATCACCGGACAGGGGTTGCGGCTGCCCCGAGAAATCAGCTCCTCCGAACCGGAAAGCGATTTGAGAACACCTCGCGCGCGTGCTAACGAGCCGCTTCCAACGGTCGCGGCACATCACCTCGAAGACCTGACGCATGAATCGCAAGGGCATCATTCTGGCGGGCGGCCGCGGAACACGGCTGCATCCGTTGACGCTGGCGACCTCCAAGCAGTTGCTTCCGGTCTACGACAAGCCGCTGATCTACTATCCCCTGACGACGCTGATGCTGGCCGGCATCCGCGAATTCCTGATCATCACGACACCGGAGGAGATCGATCAGTTCAAGCGGCTGCTTGGCGACGGACGGCGCTGGGGGATCGAGCTCTCCTTCGCGATCCAGCCCGACCCTGGCGGCATCGCGGAAGCGTTCCTGATCGGTCACGAGTTTCTCGCAGGCCAGGCGTCGGCGCTGATCCTCGGCGACAACATCTTCTACGGCGACAATCTGCGCGTCATGCTGCAGAACTCGGCGAAGCAGGCGCGCGGCGCCACGGTGTTCGCCTGCTGGGTCCACGATCCCGAGCGCTACGGCGTGGTCGAATTCGATTCCGGATATCGCCCGTTGAAGATTGTCGAGAAGCCGAAGGCGCCGAAATCGAACTACGCGGTGACCGGCCTCTATTTCTATGACGAACGCGTCGCCGACGCGGTGCGCGATCTGAAGCCGTCCGCGCGCGGCGAGCTCGAGATCACCGACCTCAATCAATGGTATCTCGACCGCGGCGATCTTCACGTCGAACGCTTCGGCCGCGGCTATGCCTGGCTCGACGCCGGCACCCATGACTCGTTGCTCGAAGCCTCGCAGTTCATCCAGATCATCGAAAAGCGGCAGGGCCTGAAGATCGCCTGTCCCGAGGAGATCGCGTTCCTGCAGGGTTTTATCGACGCCGAACAGCTGTTGAAACTGGCCGAGCCGCTGAAGAACACGGGTTATGGCCAGTACCTGATCCGTCAGGCCGGGATGAAATAACTCAGGTCCGGGACAGCACAGCCAGCAGTCTCTCGCGCAGTTGCGCGTGCAGCAGCGGCGCTGCGACGATGGCGACAGCGGCGAGCCAGACCGCGCATTCGGCGACGAAGTGGATCAGCCCGCCACCTGGCAAGAGTCTTCCGATCGCCTCGCCCAGCGCGGAGCCGGCGGCAACGATGACTGCCATCATTGCTGCGAGCATCAGCGCGTAGCGCACCGGCCGCCGCAGGGTTTCGCCGACGATGACGACGGCGAGAAAGGCCGACTGTGCGATCAATTCGCTCGCGATCATCGCAATCGCGGCGCCGAGCGGACCGAACCGCGGGATCAGCGGCAGTGCAAGCACGACGAACAGCGCGAGCTGAGCCGACTTGGCCCGCAGCAGCAGCGGACCGCGGTTGCTGTAACTGGCATAACCCATCGCCAGCAGCGCGGGCGTCGCGACACAGGTGCCGATCAGCAGCGTGACCGACAAGGTCGCGTCATAGGGGATGGCGCCATGGGTCCAGATCGCGAAAAAATCCCGCCAGAACGCCAGCGCGCCCGAGGTGGCTGCGGCGGCGACCAGCACCAGGATCACCGATCCCCTGACATACAGCCGCTGCAGGCTGTCGCGCGCCCCGATCGCGTGGTCGTGGCCGAGCTCGGCGGCCAGCGGCAGCGCGGTCTGATAGCTCACCTGCCGCAGCAGATTGACGATGGTGCGCGTCAGGCTCCATTGCGCAATGGCGATGCGGTCGGTCACGAAGAAGCCGATCAGCAGGACGGAGAGGTATCCCAGGCCCAGTTCGACGAAGTTCGTCACCGAAAACGGCAGGGCGCCGGCCAGTTGCGCGACCGACCACCGCAGCGAGAGCCCGCCGCGCAGGTGCCCGAGAAACGCAAATTGCCGGCGCACGTCGACGGCGATGAGGAAGATTGCGATAGCGACCTGCCCCGCTACGAATGCGGTGGTGACGACCAGCAGGCTGCCCGTCGTCATGATGCCGATGACCTGACCGACCTGGCCGATCGCAAGGCCGAGCGCCTGCAGGGTGCCGATGCGTCCATAAAGGCCGCGCGCGCGGTAGAGCGCGCTCACGAGATTGGACGGGATCATCGCGACCATCCCGAGCGCCATGATCGCGAAAGACAGATCGAAGCCGGGCTCTGACGAAAATCCGAGCACGCGGGACGGAGCGACCGCGGCGGAAATCGACAGCATTGCCAGGACCAGCAGCATCGAATATCCGGCATAGAGCCGGAACATCGCGCCATAGAACCGGTTGGTGCGGCGATCGCAATCGGCGCGCGCCTTGAATTGCAGGAAGCGGTTCAACGACCAGACATGCAGTCCGGCGTCGAGCGTCAGCACCAGCATGCCGACGGCAAAGATCGCAAGCCACGCCGACAGGGTCTCGCCGCTCCAGTATTTCAGAAACAGCGGAATGAGGACGATCTGCTGGGAGAGCGCGAGCAGCAGCACGGCGATATTGGCGGACCATCCGCCAAAAATGCGACGTGCGCGGCTCGAAGCGAAGGACGTCACGCTGCCTCTTTGGGGTTAACGACCCCCGCACTGTTGGTCGCTGGACACCCGCGGCCGGTGTCGGTACAGAGCCATATTGTGCCGGGCTCGATCAGACAAGGACTTTGACCGGTCGGGTCGAGCGTTCCTGCATGGCATTCCGGCGCGGGACTTTCGAAAGTTCGGCAGATGTTTGCGCGCGCGGCCCATTGCGATGTGACACCGAGAGATCGGCCGGTCCGGCTCGCCGGTTATGCCTCGCGCCAGACGCCGGTCTCCACCGTGCTCGATCCGATTGAAATCGCCGCCCTGCTGCTCGAAGGCGGCGGCCGCCGCTGCCTGGTCCTGGGCTTCGACCTGATGATCGTCGGCGCCGAGCTTGCCGATTTGATCCGGTCGCGGCTCGGCCTGATCGGTTTTCGGCCCGACGAGGTGATGATGCTGGCGTCGCACACCCATTGCGCGCCCGCCACCGATTCCGTCTGCGCGCGCCTCGGCACGCCCGACCTGCCATTCATTCACGAAGCGGCCAACGCCGTAGAGACGCTGGTGCGCCGGATTCTCGATGAGCCACCGCGCAAAATCATCCTCGAGGCTTTTCGGGGAAACCTCGACCACGCCATCAACCGCCGCCGTTACTGGCCGTTTCCGACATACGACAGGACGCAGGGGCTGCAATGGGCCAGCGTGACTTTTTCACCCTATCCCGCCGGCCCGCGCGACGAGCAGGCAACCGTCATTCTGATCCGGGCAGCGGACGACAGCACCCCGCTCGCGGCTTTCTCGCACTACACCTGCCACCCGACCTCCGTGGTGCCGCCTGATGCCATCAGCGCCGACTATCCCGGCGCGATCCGCGGCCTGTTGCGTGCACGCTTCAACGGCATTCCCTGCCTGTTCGCGCCGGGATTTTGCGGCGATGTCACCCCGCGCCTCGTGCCCTCGAAACAGCGCCAGACGTTAGGCGAGCGCTTCGCAAAATGGCGGCGCATGGTCATTGCCGGCTACACGGTTCCGACCGTCACCTCCGCCGACTCGGTTGCGTGGCGTGAAAGCCTGGTCGCCAGGCTCGGCGCGATCATCGCCGACGGTCCGTCGCAAGTACTGCGGCCGGACAGGTTACGATCGGGATCGTCGGCGATCCCGCTCGGCGCGTTCTTCACAGGCATCGCCCCCGACAAGAAGCTGACCGTGCAAATCCTGCAACTCGGCGACGCGCTGGAACTATTCGCGCTGTCGGCGGAGCCGACGGTGGATTGGCAGCGCATTCTCGACGACGCGCTGCCTCGCACCTCGCAGGCCATCCGCCTCTACACCGGCTATCTCGGCGACGTCTTCGGCTATCTGCCGACGGCAAGGCAGGTGACGGAAGGCGGCTATGAGGTCAACGGTTTCCAGTCGCTGTTCGGAATGTCGGGCCGTTTCGACTCGAACCGGATTTTCGCCGCCGTGACCGGCTGCGTCAGATCTGCCATCGACGATCTCGAACGCGCGGACGACGGCGCGGTCGCACGCGCGGGCGCAGGATGACGTCTGCCATGTCAGGGCCGTTCCGCAGCGGAGTGAAACGCCTCGCCCAGAAAATTCTGGGGCAGGACGACGTCCGCGGCTTCCTGCGCAAACAGAAATTGCGGCTGGCGAAGCGGATCTATCGCCGTCCGATCGCCATCGCCGAGCTGCGGCAGCAACTGATCGATCTCGGCGTGACCCGCGGACGGACCGTCTGGATTCATTCGTCGTGGAACGAGTTCTACAACGTGCCGCTCAAGCCGACCGAGATGATCGGCCTGTTGCGCGACCTGATCGGACCCGAGGGCACGCTGGCGATGCCGGCGTTCCCGATCGACCAGAACCCCGACAAGGTGTTCCTCGTCGACCGGGCACCGGTCTACACCGGCATGCTGTGCGAGATCTTCCGCCGCAATCCCGAGGTCAGGCGCAGTATCCATCTCAACACGTCGGTCTGCGCGGTCGGTCCGGCCGCCGATTTCCTGCTGAAAGACCATCACCACACCGACCTGCCCTGGGGCGAGAACACGCCGTTCTGCCGGCTGGCGGAGCTCGACGCACGCATGCTCGGACTTGGGGCCGGTTTCGAATACATGACGCTGATGCACACGGTGGAATGTCTGCTCTACGACGAGGTTCCGTTCTTCCGCCAGGTGTTCGACGGCACCATCAAATATCGCTGGCAGCGCGCCAACGGCGAGACCGGCGAGCATGAATACCGGCGCAGGATCGGCGACATCCGGCCGCTGCGGCTGCGGCACTATTTCTTTCCGGACGTCTGCGTCGATGCGAAAATATCCAACCTGCGCATCCTTGCCGGCGACGCCAAACCGTTCATCGGACGCGCGGTCGAGCTTGGTCGCAAGGGCATTACCATGTATATCGACCCTGCTCCGAGGCCCGAGCTCTTCCTGCCGCGCAGCTAAAGGATTTGCATCCGAGAAGAAGTCCCCCATCCGGCCGACGAGAGATGCACTCAACAGACAGAATTCCGTTCAACCGGCCGTACGCAACCGGCAACGAGCTGGCCTACCTGACCGAGGCGCAGCGTCAGAGCCATTTGTCCGGCGACGGCTCCTTCACCCGGCGCTGCCATCAAGGCACGCTCCCCAGCCCCAAAAACCGTCGCAAAACATGACTTTACCGGGACCCGGCCGGTACTGAATCAAGCGCCGGACGTTGCCGCCGGCATTGTTGAAAGTCCATGCTGAGAGTGCGCCGAAGGACTTTGGGCGCGTCCGCATTCTTATTTGGGCGCGAGCGACACTAGTGGATGATGAAGCCGTGGAGCGGATCGAAGACAGGCGTGTGGGCAGCGCCGTCGTTATTTCCGGCCAAATCCTGCACGTCTCCGATAATATTGTGCAAGACGTCGCCGACGTGTGCCAACGCCGACACGAGCAGCTCTCCAGCCTGCTGGGGCGCGGACGGCGCATTGTTTGAATCGGTTCCCCCGCCGAGGTCGGAGCGGAATGCGAAGCCATCGCCCCCGAGGGACGGCTCCGGCGCCGCGGGAGCGGTATTCGCGACCCGGGCCGCGGGCGAGGTATGCGCGGGAATCCCGACCGTGCCGTCACCGTTCAGGTCCTGCTGGAAGCTCACCTCGATCGATTCCAGCGCGGTGCTGCTGCCCGACGTCGTTCCCAGCGCGTTGGTCGTGATGTTACCATTCGCGTCAGTGTCCCAGACCGTGTAGGTGTTGGCGCCGATCTTGAAGGCAACTTCGTAGCCGCCCGTGATCGCTTCCGCGCCGATCGGCGCCCACGCGCCCCACGTCGAATTGGCAGTGAAGGCCACGCCGCCATATTTCAGCTCGGGTCCGGTGCCGCCGGCCACGGGATTGAGGAAATAGTTGTTGCCAGTCTGCACCAGCGCGGTTGAACCGTACGCCTCGATGGTCGTGGAGCCGGGTGCGGCAGGAATGCCG
>Ga0070741_10003255_pt1 | contig 40848 bp, 33 predicted proteins | sample Coa_R1_4_FD_66440 | JGI IMG/M metagenome (GOLD analysis project Ga0070741, IMG submission 66440) | Surface soil microbial communities from Centralia Pennsylvania, which are recovering from an underground coalmine fire - Coalmine... | ecosystem: Environmental > Terrestrial > Soil > Unclassified ...
GCCCGTGGCCGAGGTGCTCATGGACTACGACGCGTCGCACGAGCGCTACGCGGGCAAGGCCGAGTTCCTGATCGCGTCGCTCCACCTCTGCGGCAACACCGGCACGTACGTCGATTCGCCACGTCACCGGTTTCGCGACGGCCTCGACCTCGCCGGCCTGCCGCTCGAGAAGCTCGCCGACCTGCCGATCGCGGTCTTCGACGCCACCGACTCCGGACGCGCAATCGGCCCGGAGCTCTTCGCCGGCGCCGACGTGTCGGGCCGCGCGGTGCTCGTGCGGACGGACTTCTCGAAGCGCTGGGGCACGTCGGCATATTTCACCGACAACCCGTACCTCACGGCCGCCGCGGCGCATCTGCTCGTCGAGTCCGGTGCGCGTTTTGCCGGCATCGACTCGCTGAACGTCGACGACGTCGACGACCTCTCGCGCCCGGCGCACACGGCGCTCCTCGGCGCCGGGATCCCGGTGTGCGAGCACATGACGAACCTTTCGGCGCTGCACAGTGGCGAGGGCCGCCTTCACGCCGTGCCGATCGCATGGGCCGGCGGAGCCACGTTCCCCGTGCGCGCGTACGTCGTCGGCGCGCGCTGAACGCGCAGCGGCTCCGCCAGCACGACGTGGTTGATCCGGTCGCGGCCTGATTCGACCTCAGCACCCGCGCCGTCGAACCCGCAGCGCTCGAGCAGGCATCGGTAGAGGGACGGCGAGTAGTAGTGCGCGCGGTAGCCGAGCTGCCGGCCGCCCGCCGAGTAGGCCGCGGGCGAGAAGCAATCGGTCACGAGAACGCCGTCGCGGCGCAGGTTCGCGGCGAGCATGCGCAGGTGCCGGATCGCCTCCGGTCGCGGAAGCCAGCTGGAGAGGCCCACGAACAGCGCGACGTCGTACGGCCCGTGGTCCGCGATCCGCGCCTGCATCTCGGGCGCGGTGAGGTCGCCCTTGAGCAGCTGAATGTCGATTCCCAGCCGCGCGGCGCGTGCCTTCAGCGGTGACGCGAGCTCGCCGTGCGGGTCGAGGTCGGCCGCGACCAGCTCGACGCGCTGCATCAGTTCGGGCCGCTCTGCCGCGATCGATTCGAGCGGGCGCAGAACGTCGTACGCGAACCCGCTCGGCGCGGTGAGGATACGGACGCGCGAGTGCTGCTCGAGCCGCCAGGTCAGGTCGGGCTCGATGTTCGCGACGAGGATCTCGAGGCGGTCGGCGACCGCTCGGTGCAGCGCGTAGCCGAGGAAGATGCGCTCGAACAGGTTTGGGTCGCGCGCGTCGTAGATCTCACGCATCACGCCGGCCGAGTAACCCTCGCGCAGCAGCAGCCGCCCCATCGGCGACAGCAGGAAGAACGGCTCCCGCCACGCGCCGGCGAAGAAGCGCGGCACGAGGTGGTGGGCGAGGTATGCGGGGCTCACGGCGCGGCGCGCCGTCTCGCCGGCGGGCGCGCCGAGCACCTGCTGCTGCGAGTTCACGCCGCGGCGCGCGACGCGGTCTCGCAGCAGCTCTACCGCGTGGTCGAGCACCTCGCGCGCGCTGAGCGAGGTCGTGTCGATGACGTCCACGGCGGTGGACGGGCGGTAGGCCTTCAGGGCGGCGAGCGCCTTGAGGTACGTCTCGCGGGCGCGCGTCATGTCGGCAAGGTTCTCGTGCCGGTCGCGAGCGCCGCCGCGGGCGGCGACGCGCTCCAGCGCGACCTCTGGCGTGACGTCCAGGAAGACGACGGCGTCGGGAAGCCAGACGCCGTCGAAGCCGAGCGTCCGCGCGAGCGTCGCGACGGCGCCGGCCGCGTCGAGCGAGGGCAGGCGGCGGGCGCTGTCCTCGGGCAGCGGCGCACCTTCGACGAGGAACTCGAAGACGCGCCGCAGGTCTTCGACCCGCGAGCGCTCATGGCCGCCGGCGCGGCGGTAGTTCGACGCGCGTCCCATCGCGGACAGGACGAGGTTGCAGTCGCTGACCATGACGTCGCAGCCGTAGCGCTGCGCGACGGATTTCGCGGCGTCGTCCTGGAACATCATGTGCCCGAGCTTCAGGTACGGGTAGACGCGCGGATTCCCGCTGAGCCGCTTCGCCAGGCGCCGGCACGCGCGCGCGATGCGCGCCGCGAGCGGCAGGCCGAGAGGCTCGAAGCCGGGTGCGAGGTGGTCCTGGTCGGGCCCGAAGACCCACATCTCGTCACCGGACGCGCCGGCCACGACGCCGCACTCGGCGGACAGCACCATGGGCAGGGCGCGCGCAAGCGTGCTCTTGCCGCTCCCGTCGATGCCGATGACGGCGACCTGAAATGTCATTGCGCGACCTCCGCGGTGAGAAATGGAATGCTGCCGGCGAGCTCGAGCGTGATCGCGCCGTGCGCGACCTCGGGGTCCTCGTCGAGGAAGAACTCGACGCATTCGCGGTCGAGGAGCGTGACGCGGAGGGCGCCGTTCGCAAGGCTGAGACGCCTCGGGCGGCCGGCCCGCGGCACGAGCACGACACCGGAGTCAAACGGCAGGCCGGGAACCCGGCCGGTCACCGCCGCGCCGGCGAGCAGCCGGAAGCGCTCGGTGCTGGAGCCTTGGGCCGCCTCGACCAGCTCGCAGGTGCGCGGCGCGATGGCGGACTCGACCAGGCGCATGGCCGCGGCGGCGACGTACTCGGCGTGGTTGACGCGCTCGATGCCGGCGACGGCGGCGACGGCAGCGCGCGCCCCTCCCGCCCTCGCATGCCAGCGCGCCAGGTCGCCCGAGGTGCGGCCCCAATGGCCGAGGCCGCACATGACGAGCGCGTGCCGCACGCCGTCGCCGCCGTGGTCGCAGCGGATGACCTGGACCCTGTGCACCCGGTTCACCCCAAGCGCTCCGGAGAGCTGACCGATCCCCGCCAGCGGATCGCGGGCGACCCCGAGGCGGCGGGCCAGCACGTTGCCGGAGCCGAGCCGCAGCGCGCCCAGGATGGCGCGCTGCTCGGCGCGCGCGTCGATCACGCCCTCGACTGCCGCGCGCACCGTTCCGCCACCGCCGGCGGCGATGACGGCCACGCGCCGCCCCGTCCCCGCCGCAAACTCCTTCGCACAGCGCCGCGCCGAAGGGTGGTCGCGGACGATCGCGAGCTCGATGTCGGCGGGCCGCGCGTCCGATTCGCGGAAGGCGTCGAGCAGCGCAACGCCGAGCGCCGGCGAGCACCCGGTTCCGCTCTCGGTGTTGACGATGAGGAGCACCCGTTCGATCACGCCTGCAGCCTCTCGCGGACGTGATCTCAAGATCAGTCTCAGGCGGGTCTCATAATTTCTGCGTGAGCACCACCGCCGGCATCCGCATCGCCGTCCACCCGGTCAAGTCGCGCGTGCCGGCCGCCGAGCGGGCCCGCAGGCTCGAGAACCCAGGCTTCGGCCAGATCTTCAGCGAGCACATGGTCTCGCTCCGCTGGAACGCGAAGGAGGGCTGGCACGACGCGCAGCTGACCGCGTACGCGCCGATCTCTCTCGACCCGGGCACGTCGTTCCTGCACTACGCGCAGGGCGTGTTCGAGGGCCTCAAGGCGTTCCGCCAGGTCGACGGCTCGATCGCGATCTTCCGGCCCGAGGCGCACGCCGCGCGCTTCCGGCGCTCAGCGCGGCGCCTGGCCCTTCCCGAGCTCCCGGAGGACGTGTTCGTCGAGGCGCTCGAGCTGCTGGTCCGGCACGACCACGAGTGGGTTCCGTCAGGCCCGGAGCAGAGCTTCTATCTCCGGCCGTTCATGTTCGCCACCGACATCGGTCTCGGCGTCCACGCCGGCACTGAGGTGACGTGCCTCTTCATCGCCTCGCCGTCGGGCTCGTACTTCACGCACGGCGTGAAGCCCGTCTCGGTGTGGCTCTCGACCGAGTACACGCGCGCCGCGCCCGGCGGCACCGGCGACGCGAAGTTCGGCGGCAACTACGCGGGCAGCCTCATCGCGCAGGCGCAGGCGCAGCGCGAGGGCTGCGACACCGTCGTGTGGCTCGACGCTGCGGAGCACGCGTGGGTCGAGGAGATGGGCGGCATGAACCTCGCGTTCGTTTTCGGCAGCGGCGACCGCGCCAGGGTCGTGACGCCCGCGCTCACCGGCACGCTCCTGCCCGGCATCACCCGAGACTCGCTGCTCCGCCTCGCTGTCGACCTCGGTTACGGCGCCGAGGAGCGGCGCGTCAGCGTCGAGGAATGGCGCAAGGGCAACGCGGACGGCACGGTGACGGAGGCCTTTGCGTGCGGCACCGCCGCGGTGATCACGCCGGTCGGCGAGGTGAAGTCGTCGAGCGGCGGCTGGACGATCGGCGGCGGCAAGCCCGGCCCGGTCGCGATGCGCCTGCGCAAGGCGCTGGTCGACATCCAGCGCGGCGCCGCGCCGGACCCGTACGGCTGGAGGCACCCGGTCGCGCTGAGCTGACCCCGCGGCCCCCGGGTCAACACGGTGCGGTCGAGGCGACGTACTCGATGAGGCCGTGTCCGATCGCGGGATCTCCGCTCACGCGGCACAGGCCGTGCTGCGTGAACCACAGGTCGTTGCCGGGCATGTCGATCCCGGCGATCGCGTAGTAGACGAACCAGACCCGAGGCTTGCCGGCCGACCAGGTCGCGAAGAGCTGCTCCGCGCGCACGGTGTCCGAAGGCCAGGCGCCGTCGAAATGCGTGCGCCAGGGTGACGAGGGGGACAGGTACTGCTCGACGCCGTACCTCGTTGCGATGGGGTAGTAGATGAGCTCGTCGCCAGGCTGCGCATCGGCCTGGATCCGGTCCGCGATAGCGTTCCACGTGACGCCGTTCGTCCCGTTCTGCACGACGTCGCCGGCGGCCGCGACCGTGCACACCACCACGAGCGCGATGCACGCGCCCGCGACCGCGCGCCACGCCCGCGATTCACGCGCGAAGACAACTGCGGCCGCCGCCGCGAACATGAACACGAAGCCGAACGCGATCACGCCCATGACGCGGGGGACGATGACGGCCTGCGTACCCTGCAACGCGAGCGCCGCCGCGACGGCGAGCGCTCCGAGCGTGAGCGACAGCGTGATCACGGCGAGTCGCAGCAGCCCGCGCCATGCCGCGACGACGGTCAGGACGGCCGCGGCGCCGAGCGTCACGAGCAGCGCGATGGCGGCGGGCCTGGCGAGGACGTCGCCGAGCGCCGCGTACCCGGCGCGCACCGACGCCAGGTCGAGAAGCACGTAGGTCCACGCGTGCAGCCCGGTGCCGACTCCGGGGAACCGCTGCGCCTGGATCCTGCCGTACTGCTCGCGCAGGAAGAAGAGCCATGGCACGAGCGACAGCCACCCGACGACCCAGGCGCCGAAGAACCAGCGGCGGTGCCGGAGCAGGAGTATCAGCAGCGGCTGGGGTGCGAGCGCGAGCGCCGCGGAGTAGTCGGTCCACAGCGCGAGGCCGACCGTCAGCGCGCAGAGCCAGACCGTGAGGCGCCAGCGCCGCGACCCGCTGCCGACCACGAGGAGCAGGTACGACGTCAGGACGAGGAACCACACGAGCGCGTACATGCGGCCCTCGTCGCTGTACCAGATCGCGATCGGCGCGAACGCCGTCAGAACGCCGCCGACGAGCGCTGCCGCGCGTCCGCCGAGGTAGAGCAGCAGGAAGTAGACGACCGCGATCGTCGCCACGCCGGCGGTGATGGACGGGACGCGAAGCGCGGACACGACGTCCATGCCGAGCCTCGAATCCAGGACCGCGACGAAGAAGTAGAGAGGCGGGTGGGCGCCGTTGTGCGCGACCGTCGGAAGGACCTGCCGCAGGCCGATGTCGGTGTAGTAGGCGACCGTCAGCTCGTCCTCCCAGAGGCCGCGCCAGAAGTCGAGCAGGCGCATGACGGTGCCGGCGGCGCAGAGGAGGACGACCGGCACCCAGACGAGCGGTGACGAGAGCGAGACCTCGGAGATCCTCTCCCTGGCGGCGAGCCGGTCCAGGGGCCCGCTCAGGGACGGCAGCACAGACCAACTTTAGGGAACGGCGCGGCCCCGCCAGAGCCTCGGTGACCCGCCCGGGTATCGTCCTTTCATAGGAGGTCGACGATGGCTAAGGGAAGAGTGGTGATCGTGGGCGGCGGCAGCGGCGGTGACGCGGCCGCGTTCGCGCTGCGGAAGAAGGGTTACGACGGCCCGGTGACGATCCTGAGCGCCGACGCCGACCGGCCGTACGACCGGCCGTACCTGTCGAAGGAGTTTCTGCGCGGCGAGGTTGAGGTCCCGAAGGTGTACCTGCACGAGGAGCAGGAGTACTCGAGGCAGGGCATCGACCTGCGCCTCGGCACGCGCGTCAAGAGCGCAAGCATGCGCGACCGCACGGTCACGACCGAGGACGGCCGCAGCGAAAAGTTCGACGTGTTGGTTCTCTCGCTCGGCGGCACACCGCGCCGGCTGCCCGGCGTCCCGCAGGCCGAGAACCTCTTCACGCTGCGCACCCTGCGCGACAGCGCCGCCATCAAGCAGGCGCTGGGCGCCGCGTCACGGGTGCTGCTGATCGGAGCGGGATTCATCGGCGCGGAGGTCGCCGCCTCGGCGCGCACGCTCGGCAAGGACGTGCTCATCGTCGAGGCCGCCCAGGTTCCGCTCGAGCGCGCCCTCGGCGCCGACGTCGGCAGGGTGTACGCGTCTATCCACCGCGACCACGGCGCCGACCTCGCAACCGGCACCACGATCAAGGAGTGGCACGTCGACCGCGGGCGCATCCGCGGGGTGTCGCTGTCTGACGGCAGGCGCGAGGACGTGGACGTCGCGGTGCTCGCAGTCGGCATCGAGCCGAACGTCGAGCTTCCAGGGTCGATGGGCATCGACGTCTCGCAGCACGGCGTGAAGGTCGACGAGAGCCTGCGCGCCGGCGAGGGCCTCTACGTCGCGGGCGACATCGCGATCCACCAGCACCCCGTGCTCGGACGCGCGATCCGGGTCGAGCACTGGGAGGTTGCGAAGGGCCAGGGCCGCGGCATCGCGGCGTCGATCGCCGACGGCGATACGCCCTACCGGAAGATCCCGTACTTCTGGTCCGACCAGTACGACGTGAGCCTCGAGTACCGCGGCAACGCGTCTGGTGAGGACCGTGCGGTGTGGCGGGGCGACGTCGACGGCCGGAAGTTCTCGGTGTTCTACCTGCGCGACGGTCGCGTCGACGCGGTGCTCTCCATGAATGACAAGGAGGGCGGCGAGGCCGGCGCGAAGCTCATCGAAAGCCGGGCGCAGGTCGACGAGGCGAAGCTCAAGGACCAGTCCGTGGAGCTCAGCGCCCTGGCAGGTTAGCCGGGACTTCGACCCGGATGCGGGCGTCGACGATCGCCGTGCCGTGCTCGTGCACGATCACGGGGTTGAGGTCGACGTCCGCTATCTCCCGGTGCGCGTCCGCCATCGCCGCCACCCGCACCAGCAGGTCCTCGAGCGAGGCGACGTCGACCGCGGGGGCGCCGCGGTAGCCGTCGAGCAGCGGATAGGTCGCCAGCGATCGCACCATCGCGGCGGCGTCACCGCGCCCCAGCGGCGTCAGCCGCACCTGCGCGTCCTTGACGAGCTCCATCGCGCGGCCGGTCGCGCCGACCGCGACCACGGGCCCGAAGTGGCGGTCCTGCACGACGCCGACCAGCATCTCGACCCCGGGAGGGGACATGCGCTGGACCATGAACGCGAGCACCTTCTGGCCGAGCGAGGCGAGACGCTGCGCGATCTCCTTGGCCGCGTTCTCGACCTCGTGCGATCCCTCGAGGTCGACGCGCACCGCGCCGGCGTCGGACTTGCGCACGAGGCCCGCGACCATGCCCTTGAGCGCCACCTTCCCGCCCAGCTTCTTCGCCGCCTCGCCGGCCTCCTTTGGCGTCGCGACGAAGACCGACTCCGCCGGGGCCAGGCCGTAGCACGCGAGCAGCGCGTCGACCGCGGTGGGCTGCAGCCAGCCAGGGCCCTGCGCGAGCGTCGCGGCGATGATGGCCGCCGCGCGGTGTGAGTCGACGCCGGACAGCGCGGGCGGTGGGTCGTGCGGCGCCTCCTTCCACGCGACGTAGCGATGCGCATGGCCGAGGGCGCGGGCCGCGTCCTCGGGAAACGGGTACGCGGGGATTCGGCCGCCGTCGCCGCGTAGCAGGCTCGTGTATTCGGGTGTCGACATGAAGACGCCGAGAACCGGGAGGGGACGCTTGAGCGCGCTCACCGCCGAGCGGATGCCGGTGGCGATGTCCGCGGCCTCTGTGGCGCGCTGCTTCGTGTAGACGACGATCAGCGCGTCGACCGCGCCGGACGCGCCCATCACTTCTATCGCCTTCGCGTACTCCGCGCGACCCGCCTGCGCGAGGAGGACGACCGGGTTCTGCACGGCGGCGGTCGACGGCACCAGGCCGGCGAATCCCGCCTTCACTTCCTCGGCGAGGTCGGGCACGCGAAGGCCGCGGAACTCGCAGGAGTCGGCGCACAGCACGCCTGGTCCGCCCGCGTTCGTGATGATGCCGACGCGGTCGCCGGCCGGCAGCGGCTGGTCGCTCAGCAATTGCGCCGTGCCGAAGAGCTCGGCGAGCGTCGCGACGCGGATGATGCCGGCCTGCTGGAAGAGCGCGTCCTCGCTCACGCTCGACGTGGCGACGCGAATCGTCGACGGGCGCACGAGCACGCCGGAGTGCGACGTCGTAGCCGCGCGGGCGCCGGACGTCGAGCGGCCTCCCTTGACGGCGAGGATCGGCGTCGACCGCGCGACCCGGCGCGCGATGCGCGAGAAGTGGCGCGGATCGCCGTAAGACTCGAGGTACAGCATCACCAGGTTCGTGTCCGGGTCGGCCTCCCAGTACTGGAGGAGGTCGGAGCCCGAGATGTCGGCGCTATTGCCCGACGAGACGAAGGACGAGAAGCCGGTCGCCTGCGTGCGCGCGAGCTCGACGACGGCCGAACCGATGCTGCCGCTCTGGGAGAGGAATCCGATGCGGCCCGCCGCCGGGAGGGTCGGGATGACGCTGGCGTTGAGACGCACGGCCGGCGCCGAGTTCAGGACTCCGGAGCAGTTCGGGCCGACCAGTCGCATGCCGGAGCCCCGGCACAGCTCGACGAGCCGGCGCTGGAGCTCGGCGCCCTCCGCGCCGGCCTCGGCGAAGCCGGGCGAGATGACGACGATGGCGTGCACGCCCTTGACGGCGCAGTCCGCCGCGGCATCGATGGCGGCGGGTGCGGCGGTTGCGATGACCGCGAGGTCGACCTCTCCCGGGATGTCGCGCACCGAGGTGAAGGCGGGAAGTCCCTCGACCGTGGCGCCCGTGCCGTTCACGACGTGCAGGCGGCCGGTGAACGAGGCAGCTGCGAGGTTGCGAAGCAGGATGGCCTCGGTCGTCGAGGGGTCGAAGGATTCGCCGACCACGGCGACCGATCGCGGCGCGAGGAACCGCGCGACCGCGGCCTGCGCGGCGCGCGCATTGCGCCGCTCGAAATGGAGGTCGGCCTCCTCGCTGAGCGCAGTGGGCAATTCCGCGTGCACCTCGCCGGGCTCCGAGCGCAGCGTGAGCGGGAAACCGCTCTCCCGCAGGAGGTCGAGCATCCGGTGGTTGTCCGCGCGCACGCGCGCCTCGAAGACCTCGATGCCGTTGCGCGCCGCGGCGTCGGCGAGGTGCGCGAACAGGTGCAGGCCGAGTCCGCGGCCCTGGAACGAATCGGCGATCGCGAGCCCCATCTCGGCGCGCCGGCCTCCGGTCACGACGTAGACGCCGTGGCCGACGATCTCGTCGGAGACGATCGCGACGATGCCGAGCTGGGATTCGTAGTTCGCGATGACGAGGCGCTTGGCGACGTCGGCGACGTCGGCCGGCGCCGCGAAGAAGCGGAACGACTGTGACTCGGGCGACAGCGCGCCGTAGAACGCGGCCAGCGCAGCCTCGTCCTCGGCACGGAGGCCGCGAACGGCGACGGTAGACCCGTCCTTGAGGACGATGGTCGCTTCGGGGGTGACCGGCGGGCTGCCCACGGCAGCGCCAACCCTAAGCTGCCCGCGTTCGAATTTGACGGTTTTGGGCTAAGGCGTCGGGACGATCCCTGGGATCACGTAGGCCTCGATCATGGCGACGATTCCGACCAGAGTGGTGAGGATCAGGCTGTAGCGGATGACGCGCGCGAAGATCGCGCCCTCGGCACCCACCTTGTTCACACCGGCCGCCCCGACCGAGAGGTTCTGCGGGCTGATCATCTTGCCCATCACTCCGCCGGACGAGTTCGTGCCTGCGGTGAGGATGGGGCTGACGTTTCCGAGCTGCTGAGCGGTCTGCGCCTGCAGCGGCCCGAACAGCGTGTTGGACGATGTGTCGCTCCCGGTCAGAAAGACGCCCAGCCAGCCGAGGAAAGCGGCCACGAACGGGAAGACGAACCCCGTCTTGGAGAAGGCGATGGCGAGGCTCGAGGTCATGCCGGAGTAGTTCATGAGGTAAGCGATCGCAAGGATGAACGCGATCGTCGTGATGGGCAGCGCCAGCTGCCTGACGGTCTGAGCGTAGACGGCGAAGAAGTTGACCGGACGCCGGCGTATCCGCATGAGCAGCCAGGCGACGATGCAGGCGTACAGCACGAGCGAGCCCGCCGCCGCCAGGAAATTCCAGTCGAACGGGTTCTGATACGGGGTTGACTTGGCGACGATCGGCTTCTCGCGCGTCACAAGCGACACCGGCTGGCCCTTCGCGTTCAGCTCGTAGGTACCGGGCCAGTAGAAGTTCCAGTCCGGGAACTTGAAGGCCTGGCGGTCGGTGGTCGCGGCCGGCCCGAACCAGGGGGTCGGGCAGAGCTTGAACGCCGGCGTGCCGCACTTTAGGTCGGCGGTGACGTTCGCCGGCGTTGCCAGCTTGGTCAGGCCGGGCAGGTTGCCCATCTGGCCGATCAGGATCACCACGACCAGGACGACGTACATCGCGTAGGCGGCCCACGGCCGGACCGGTGTCCCAGCCATGGCGGTGGCTCCGATGCGGGCCGCGGCCTCGCCGGGCAGCTCCGGGTCCGCCGCCGCTCCCATCACCGGACGAGGCTGGGTCGCTGGGCCGGTCCTGGTGGGGGTCTCGCTCTCGCCGGAGAATCGGTACACCTGGGCCGGCCGCCAGAAGCGGAGCAGCGCCGCCAGGCAGCCCATGGAGACGAGCGCGGCGAGGACGTCCGTCAGCTCCGGGCCGACGAAGTTCGAGACGGCGAACTGCACGACCGCAAACGAGACGCCGGTGAGCAGCACCGCGGGCAGGATCTCGCGCATACGCCTCCAGCCCGCCAGCACCACGATCAGGTAGGCCGGGATCAGGATCGAGAAGAGGGGGAGCTGACGGCCGACCATGGCCGACAGGGCCCGCGTTGTGCTGGCGGGGTCGGTGTGCCCGAGGATGGGAGCCACCAGGCCGCCGAGCGTGGTGACGGGGATGCCGATCGAGCCGAACGCGACCGGGGCGGTGTTGGCCAGCAACGCCAGCACGGCCGCGGTCACCGGCTCGAAACCGAGGCTGGCCATGATCGAGGCCGTGATCGCCACCGGAGCGCCGAAGCCGGCGATGCCCTCGAGGAGCGCGCCGAAGCTGAACGCGACGAGCAGCGTCTGCAACCTGCGGTCCTCGGTGAGCCGCGTGAGCGAGGACTTGATCGCTTCGAAATCGCCGCTGGCGACGGTCAGGTTATGGAAGAAGATTGCGTTGAGCACGATCCAGCTGATCGGCCACAGGCCGAACGCCATGCCCTCGGTCGCTGCGCCCACGGTGATGCCGATCGGCATGCCCCAGACGAGCCAACCGAGCACGGCCGCAGTGAGCATCGACGCCACCGCGCAGAGCCAGGCCGGCAGGCGCAGCACGGCCAGCATCACGAAGAGGACGTAGAGCGGTAGGCCGGCGACGATCGCGGAGAGCAGGATGCTTCCGCCGACAGGTGTATATCCCTGGTTGAAAACCAGCAACATTCCCATCCCCGAAACCCCCGTCAAAAAGGGTCGCCCGCAGCCATCTCATTCAAGACGAAGCACGCAACTTTTGCAAGCTGAGCGATCGGCCGGCCGGACGAGGTTTAGCCGGCTATCGAGCCTCGTCCGGGAGCAGCCAGGGCAGCGCCTCGCTCATCGGGCGCACGAGCGTCGCGAACTGCTCCGGCTTGACGAACTCCGACGCGACGAGCGCGAGCGCCGCGGCGAACGCAGCGTCCTCGGCCTTGTGGCCGACCTGGCCGTGCTCGGCCTTCCACGACACGAGCGCCCCGCCCGACTCGGTCATCCCGAAAAGGTTGCTGCGGAACGTGTCCCAGATCGACCCGCGGTCATGCTGCTCGAGCGCGTGGGTGGCCGCCTTCTCGGCTTCGTGGAACGCAGCCTCGGCGTGCGGGCCGACATGCCTGTCCCAACCCTCGGCCGCGCGTTCGATCCCGGCGGGGCCCATGACGCGCACGTCGTCGATGAGGCGCGCGAGCGTCCGGTCGTGCTCCGGGAAGCCGTAGCCCTCTGCGTCGATGCTCATGCGCGATCTAGCGTAGCTTGCGCGCTAGGACGAACGAGCGAGGGCCTCGGCGCAGCAGCCGCCGCCAGCGCGACCCGGCGGTCAGCTCCACCATCTCGAAGCGGTTCTGCGCCAGCGTCGCGCGGAGCGCGCCGGCCTCGAGCGGGTGATAGAAGGCCGCAAGCTCAGGGTGTCCGGCGCGGGCGTAGTACGCGGCTGAGCGAGCGGCCGCCGCAGTCGCGTCCGGCTGGCCGAAGTAGATCGGTGAGTCGATGACCGCCAGCAAACCGCCGCCCCGCAGGACGCGCGCCGCCTCGGGCACCGACTCGCCGAGCTCCGCATAATGCAGCGACGCCGCGTAGACGGCGCCGTCGATCGCGCCGTCCGCGAAAGGGAGGGCGCGCATGTCGGCTCTCACGTTGGCGGGCGCGAGAAGGTCGACGGCGATCACCCCCGGAACGCGCATCGCGCCCGCGCCCACGGACGCGATCGTGGCGTTCGCACCGAGCTCGGCGCGCATCGAGTCGACGGTGCGTGCGACCGCGGTCGCGCGCCGCGCCCGGTCACGTTCCGCCCACTGCTCGCCCTGCCGGATCGCTGCGTACGCGACCGCGAAGCGCTCGGCGTCTGACGGCGTCAAGTCGTGATCGTGTCGACCGGGTGGATCTCGTTCCAGCCGTGGTTGGAGTCGAAGACCCAGGGCCCGTTGATCGCGACGTGCTCGCCCAGCTTCGGGATCGAGATGTGCGTCTTCGGGCACTTCGCCGCCGCCTGCTCGTCAGCCGGCTCGCCCGGGCAGTCAGGCACGATCTCCGCGAGCATGGCGGGCCTGCCCTGGAAGTGGTTCTCGCGATTCATCAGGTACGTGTAGCCAGGGTCCGGCCGAAACCAGATGTGGTAGTCGCCATCCTCCTCGGCCGCGACGTCGACCACGACTCCCTCCGCGTGCTTGCACGGGTCGAGCACTTTCAGCCGGTCCGGCGTGTATACGTGCGCGAGCGGCAGGCCGGCGCGGCATCCGTTAGGCAGCATCGCGGCCGGCGTGGTCGTCGCCGCGGCACCGGTGGTCGCGCACGCGGCGCACGCGAGGACTGCGGCGATCAGCGCAGCGCGCGTGGCACCCATCCGAAGCGAGAGAGCGCGTAGCTGCCGGCGCCGGACACGACGACCTGCGCGTTCACCAGGACCGCGAGCCAGTAGAGCCAGCGGAAGCCGGGGTCACCGACCTCGAAGCCGACGACCATCGCGAGCCCGAAGGCGAGCAGCACGCCGCCGATCGCGGCCCATCGCGTCGCGAGTCCGAGCACCAGCAGGACGGCGACCACCGTCTCGCCCACGGTCTGGGCGATCGCGAAGAAGTACCAGTTCGGAGCGACCACGTCGGTGAGGATCTCCTTCAGCCCTGGAATCGGGTTGGCCGGTCCCGCCGACTGCATCAGGCCCTTCACCCACTCGACGCCCGCCCACTTCGTGCTCGCGAAGTACAGCCAGTAGAGACCGACCGAGAATCGGAACAGCGACGCCCAGGCGTCAGTCAGGCGATCACTCATGGCCGTTCACCGCCACGACGAGAAGGTCGAGCACGGGGTCCGGCGCGAGCGCGACGGCCGCGGTGCCGCCGGCCCATGTCTGTGTCCTGCCGCCCGTGATGGCAAGCACGGCGCGGTCGCCGTGGGCCGCCACGAAGATCGTGTCGCCCGACTGGACGACGAAGTCGGGGTCCTTCGGATGGCCGAGCGTCGTGAACGACCCGCGCACGGTGTCGAATTCGAACACGCCACCGGCGCTCGTGTCCTCGGGGTCTCCCTCGGCGGCGATCAGCAGCTTCCCGCCGGGCGCCGCCGAGAGCCAGAAGGGGAAGAGCGGCTCCGGCATGCCGACGTCCTTCAGGTCGCCCGCGCGAACGAGCTCGGCCCGCTCGTAGTCGGCCGTCCATACGTCGTTCCCGACCACAGCGATACCGAAGCCATGGCCGGCCGGCGTCGACGTGCCGTCGAGGTGGTCGACCTCCCCGTGCGTGCCCGCGATCACGAGGTTGCCGCCGGCGTCGAACGCGAGCGCCGCGGGACCCGGCGTGACCTGGTGGCTCGCGACGATCTTCCCGGTGAGCGGGTCGAGCTCATCGACGAACTTCGAGCTGTACAGGCTGACGAAAAGCCGGCTACCGCCGACGGCCAGCCCGAACGGCGCGCCGCCGGTGTGCGCGCGCCACACCACGCGGCGCGACGACAGCTTCACGGCGTAGACGTCCCCGGGCGCGCTGTCCGCGACGTACGCCGTTGAGCCGTCTTCCGAGAGCGTCACGGCGACCGCGTCCGCACCGACCGATAGCGCTGCGATGCGGGCGCCGCTCTTCAGGTCGAGCAGCACCAGCCCCGAATCCGGTTCCGCCGGCGCCGATGCGTCTCCACACGCGGCGAGCATCAGCGCCGCGCACGCGGCCGCTAGCGGAGCGCGCGTAGGACCGGGTCCGTCGCGGCCTGGAAAGCCCTTGCCGCCGGCCGCATGTGCAGCTTGTTCAGCTTGTGCTGGATCGCGCCCTTCAGGATCGCCGCGCGGAGCTTGTGCTCGGAGAAATCGGTGTTGAACAGGAGGCGATTGTGGCGCACCTTGTGCCACTCACCCCGCTGGCGCCGCTCCTTGACGCGCTCGTAGAAGCCGGTGCCAGGCAGCGGGTACGCGATGGTGTAGCTCACGTAGTCGAGCGGCAGGCTCGACGAGAAGTTGATGCTGCGGATCAGCGAGTCAGTCGTCTCGCCGAGGTAGCCGACCATGAAGAAGCCGGCGGCCTTTATGCCGGCGGCGACGCACGCCTCGACCGCCGCGCGCGCCTGGTCGGGCGTGATGCCCTTCTTCATCTCCTTGAGCACGGTCTCATCGCCGGACTCGATGCCGAAGAAGATCCGCTTGCAGCCGGCACGGTGCATCTGGTCGAAGAGCGCCCGGTCGACGTGCGTCACGCGGCTGAGGCACTCCCAGGTGAGCGGCAGGTGCGCCGCCTCGATCGCCTCCGCCAGCTGGAACGTGCGCCGGTAGTTGAGCGTGAAGAGGTCGTCGGACATCCACACGTGGTCGTATCCGAGCTCGGCGATCTGCCGCATCTCCTCGACGACCGACTCGATGGGCCGTGCGCTGAAGAGGTCGCCGAAGACGGACTTGTGGCAGAAGTCGCAGCGGAACGGGCAGCCGCGCGTCGACATCAACGGCGTGGTCGCGTCGCCCCAGTGCTTGCGCCAGTACGCGATGTACTGGTCGTTCGGGATGTCGCCGCGATACGGCAATGGCAGGTGCGACATGTCCTTGGTGCGCTGCCGCGCCGTGCTGCGCACGACCTCGCCGTCGCGCTTGAAGACGACGCCGGGGATCTCCTCCCACTGGCGATCGCCGAGGTGCTCCATGATCGAGACGATCGTCTCCTCGCCCTCGCCGACGGCGACGACGTCGAAGTCGTCGACGAACGTCTCGGGCTCTCCGGACGGATACGGTCCGCCGACGACGGTGAGCGCGCGGTCGCGCACCTGCGCCGCGAGCGACAGCGCCTCGTCCTGCATCGTGATCATCGTGTAGATTCCGATCACGGACGGCTTCAGGCGGTCGATCTCCGCCAGCACCTCGCGCCGTTCCATGAACGTGTGGTCGATGTGGCGCACGGTGTACCCGGCCTGGCGCAGCGACGCGCTGAGGTACATCAGCCCGAGCGAGGGCATGATCCAGTGGCGGCCGGTTGCGGGCGCGCGCTGCGGGTAGACGAGGACTACGTCGGCTGACATTGGATTCTCACCTCGCTTGCTGCACGTGGATGACGTATGACGCGCCCGCGAACGGGCCGTCGAAGACGTAGTCGAGCCCGGCCCAATCGAAGCCGAGCGATGAGAGCTCGCGCCCCGCGTAGAGCTGCGCCCCGCTCAGCGCCGGCAGCGACCACTCGACGCCCATCGACCCCGAGCGCAGGCGCGCCCAGTCGCCGGTCATCGGGACCCACCGGCCGAAGTCCGCGCCGGCGAGCGTCGCCGACGGATTGGCGACGTTGTCGAACGCGGACGATTCCTCGTTGAGGATCGCGACCTGCGTATACCCGGGCTGCAGCGAGATCGCGCGCACGGCGACCGCGATGCCGTTCGCGTCGACCGTGTAGGTGACCTCGACGCTGCCGCGTGACGCGACCGGCACGAACGCGTAGTTGTGGGCCGCGTCGCCACCGATCTCGTCGAGCTGGAACACGCAGCGCCACACCGCCTGGGTGCTCGTGGACAGGTTGGTCACGCTGACGGTGCGCGGATACACCCAGCCGTCGGCGTACTGGACGATCGGCACGCCGAAGCCCATGCCCTCGCCGGCTGCGTTCGCGCCGCCGACGACGAGGGTCACACCCTTCGCGAGCGGGGCGGACTTGCCGGCGGCGGTTGGAGGCGCGATGGTCGCTTCGACCCCGGGGAGGATCGCCTGCACGTCGGTCATGGCGCCGACGCGATACACGAACACGCGCTTCCCGCCGCTCGCGTTGTACGCGCGCTCGTCGCCGAGCAACTCGAAGGGCGGCGACGGCGCGCCCGCGGCGAGGCCCGGGAACACGATCGTCGCGCGGTAATAGCTGATGTCCTCGACGACGAGAGTGGTGACGCCGTGCGCGTGCATCCACGCGACAGCCTCGTCGGGTGATTGCGGCAGCGCCCTGGAGCCGGTGATGTCGGCCGGCGCCTTGTGGCTGTAGAACGCCGCCACCGGCGAATCGGTGAGCAGGACGCCCGGCGTGCCGCTCGCCGCGCGTCCCGCCGCGACCAGGCCGCCGTTCTCGCTCGCGAAGCCGGCGAACACGGGCAGGAAGCCGACCGCGAGCAGCCCCGCGGCCGCCGCCGTGATCAGGCGGGTCGTCGCGGGCTGACGGTCCAGCGCCTGGGCGGCGAGGAGGGCGAACGCGGGCAGCGCGGGATAGAGGTAGCGGTGGCTGCCGCTGTACTCACCCGCCGCGATCAGCACGACCACAGTGCAGAGATAGATGGCCGCCGGCGCGTAAACGAAGCGCAGGAGCGGGCCCCGTGTGCGGATCGCGAGCCACAGGCCCGCGACTCCGATCACGAGGAGTGGCAGCGCCGCCAGGCCGAAGGTCGTGACGAGCTCGGTGGCGCGCCCGGCGGCCCCGGTCGGGAGGCTGCCGCGCGCCGTCGCCGAGACGACCTCCTGCGCGCCCCGGGCCAGCGAGTTGAACGCGAACGGCAGCGCGAGCACGCCGAGCACCGGAAGCGCGAGAACGCTCGGGGCGCGTTGGAGTAGATGTTTCGCGCTTTCCCAGCGGGCTCCGCGTACCAGCGAGGGAATCATCAAGACGCCCCCGACGCCGACGAAGATCCACGCCTTCGTCGAGACCGCGCACGCGAGGACCGCGAGCATCGCGGCGATCCGAAACCGCGAGCGGACGGCCGCGAGGCCCGCGCCGCACACCAGCGCCGTCATCAACGGCTCGGCGACCGTCTCGCTCGTGGTGAACAGGAACACCGGGTTGAGCGCGAGGAGGCCGGCCGCGAGGCGGCCCTGTCGCCGGCTCGGCGCGAGGCGGTAGACGAGCGCGAGCGTGACGACGCCGATCGCGACGCCGGTGAGCCGGAGGGAGTCGATCGACCACAGCCCGAAGACACGGAGCACGCCGGCCGCGAGCAGGTGATAGCCGGGGAGCCATGTGTCCTCCATGCCGAAGAGCGGGTCGTGCAGGCTGCCGGTCGACGCGAGGTTGGCGGCGATGAGCCAGTGCGCGTACCCGTCCTCGAAGGGCATCGGCACCTGCATCGCGGCGAGCAGCAGCGCGCCCGCTGCGACGAACAGGCCGGCCGTGGGCGCCTTGGTCAGCACGCGACGACCGACGTCGCGCATCGCGAACGCCGCCAGCACGTCGGCGGCGGAGAGCGCAACGAGCCCGAGGAAGCCGGCCGCGAAGACGCAGGAGTACAGCGCGATGAGCGCGCGCCCCGACCCGATCGCGAGTGGCACGAGCGCGAGGGTCCCGGCGCCGAGCGCGAGCTCGCCGAGGACGCGGATGTCGCCCAGCCGAACGTAGGCCTGGTCGCGCCACTCCTGGCCGGGCCGAACGATGCGGTACTTCGGCGTGCGCACGAACTCGCCGCCGCTGCGCATCGCGCGGAAGAACGCGACGATCACCGTGAAGCTCATCCCGGCGCCGATCACCTGGCACAGCAGCGACGGCGCACCCGACCACCACGTCCGGCCGCGACGCGTCTGCGCGACCATGAAGCCGACCCACGGCGAGACGCCGACCAGGTTGATCCAGATCGAGGCCGCGGCCAGCTGCCATGGGAGGCCATAGCCGGCGCTCGAGATCAGCAGGAACGGGTAGCAGAGCAGCTGCAGCAGCATCAGCGGGCCGACGCTGTACGACAGCAGGTGGATCGCGGCCTGCAGCTTCACCGCGGCACGGTTGTCGCTGCGCAGGACGGGAACGAGCAGGCTGAATGCGGCCTGGAAGCTGCCCGTGGCCCAGCGCGACTGCTGGCGCCGGTACGCGTCGATCGAGACGGGCAGCTCCTCCGGGACCACTAGGTCTTCGAGGTAGGCGGCGCGCCAGCCGCGCAGCTGGGCGCGGTAGCTGAGGTCGAGATCCTCGGTCAGCGTCGCGGCGCTCCAGCCGCCGGCGTCCTCGATCGCCGCCCGGCGCCAGACGCCCGCGGTGCCCGTGAAGTTCGTGAAGAAACCCTGCGCCGACCGCACCGCCTGCTCCACGAGGAAGTGGAAGTCGATCGCGAGCGCCTGCAGCCGCGTGAACCACGAGTACGTCTCGTCGAGGTGGCCCCAGCGCGCCTGCGCGAACCCGACGCGTTCGTCCGCGAACACGCCCATCGTTCGGCGCAGAAAGTCCGGCGCGGGCACGAAGTCGGCGTCGAATATCGCGATGAACGGCGCGCTCGTCTGCGTGAGGCCGTGGGCGAGGGCGCCGGCCTTGAAGCCGGTTCGCGTGGCGCGGCGGACGTGCGTGATCGCGACGCCGCGCCGCCGCCAGCGGCCGACGCGAGCCGCGACGATCTGCACGGTGTCGTCGTCGGAGTCGTCGAGCACCTGGACCTCGAAGCGTGCCCGCGGCCACTCAATGCCGCACACCGCGTCGATCACGCGCTCTGCCACGTAGCGCTCGTTGTAGACGGGCACCTGCACGCAGACGAGCTGCTCGGCGCCCGCCGGCGCGGGTGGCGCGGGGGTCGGGCGCAGGCGGGTCGCGCGCCACGTCAGAAACAGCAGGTTCACGCCGAATCCGAGCAGGAGGGCGCTGGTGGCGACGAGGACGGCGACCACGGCCGCGGTGACGATCAAGGCGCGCCGTCCGCGTCGTCGAAGAGCGTGTAGGGCCGCATCGTGCGGCGCACGAAGGCCACGCGCGCCAGCGCCTCGGGGTGCGCGCGTCGCGTCCACTGCATGTAGCGCCACGCGGCCATGCCGAGCAGCCTCGCCGCGCCGTCGGCGGCCGCGGGGAAGAGCCAGCGTGGCAACCGCGACCGCGGCCTGGGCTCGATCGCGTGCGGCGCCGTCTTCGCGGCGAGCTGGGGAAAGTGGTCGAGCAGCGCGGGGTTGTCGACGACGATGCGTGAAAGGACGTCCGCGCCATAGATCGGGTCGGACATCAGGAGCTCGAAGGCCATGCCGTCGTCCGTGCGCGCGAGCGGGGCGAGCTGCGAGGTCTCGAGGATGAGGTTCGCGGTCATCAGTCGCGGCGCGACCGGCCGGCGGGTGAGGTCGTCGACGGGCTTGGCGCGGTGAGCAAGCGCGTGCAGGATGCCGAGCACGTTGACCGCCACGTACGCGAGGTGGCGGTGGCCGTCGTCCACCACCAGGTTCAGGTCGACGTCGTCCGTCTCGCGAAAGCCGCCGCTCGCAAGCGAGCCGGCGATCCAGACGCTGCGGATGAACGGCGCGAAGGTCACGAGCGTGCGCACGAAGCGCTGCGTCATGGCGATGTACTCGCCGGCCAGCGTGGCGTGGCCGCGGGCGCGCTCGGCGATGGTCCCGACCAGCCGGATGCTCGACGGGTTGACGATGAGGCCGTCGACGATCTCCAGGCCCTCGACCGCAGCGGCGCGGCGGACGTCCTTCTCGGCGACTGGGCCGCCGAGACAGAGGCCCGCGAGGCGTGCCGGTGACACCGCGTATCCGCGTCGTTCGAGCAGGGCGACCGAGCGAGCTACGCGTTCGCTGGCGGGCGCCGCCGTGGCAGGGGAGTAGTCGAGCAAGGGAGCCTCCGCAGCGCGGCCGGGATCACGGGTGGATACGGCCTGGGGTTACCCTGATAGGCGCACTTTAGACGCCCACCAGAGGAGTAACCATGACCGCCGACGGCCACTTCCAGGTCCCCCTTCCGGCCAACGAGCCGGTCCGGAACTACGCTCCCGGGGATCCGCACCGCAAGGCGCTCAAGTCGCGGCTCGCCGAGCTGACCGACGCGCGCACCGAGGTCCCGATGACGATCGACGGTCAGGCGCGCGCGGGCGCGTCGAAGGGCGACCTGCGCTCGCCTCACCGGAAGGAGCTCAGCATCGCGCAGTACGCAGTGGGCGGCGCGAAGGACTTCGACGATGCGATCAGTTCGGCCCTGAAGGCGCGGAAGATGTGGGCGGCGACGCAGTACCACGAGCGGGCCGCGGTTCTGCTGCGCGCCGCCGCGCTGCTCGCGGGGCCGTGGCGCGACACGATCAACGCGGCCACGATGCTCGGGCAGTCGAAGACCGTGCACCAGGCCGAGATCGACGCCGCGTGCGAGTCGGTCGACTTCTGGCGCATGAACGCGTACTTCGGCGACCAGCTGCTGCGCCAGCAGCCGTTCAACGACGCGACGGCGTGGAACCGCTTCGAGTACCGGCCGCTCGAGGGCTTCGTCTTCGCCGTCAGCCCGTTCAACTTCACGTCGATCGGCGCAAACCTGCCGACGGCGCCGATGCTGATGGGCAACACCGTCGTCTTCAAGCCGGCGACCCAGACCGTGCTGGTGTCGCACTTCCTCGTCCAGATCCTCATCGAGGCGGGCATGCCGCCGGGCGTCATCAACCTGGTGAGCGGCAGCGCGTCTGAGATCTCGGCGAAGGTGCTGCACCACCCGGACCTCGCCGGCATCCACTTCACCGGCTCGACCGAGGTGTTCCAGTCGATGTGGAAGACGGTCGGCGAGAACATCGACCGCTACCGCACGTACCCGCGGCTGGTCGGCGAGACGGGTGGCAAGGACTTCGTCTTCGCGCACGAGTCGGCGGACACCGCGGCGCTGCGCACCGCACTTGTCCGGGGCGCCTTCGAGTACCAGGGGCAGAAGTGCTCGGCCGCATCGCGCGCCTATATCCCGCAGTCGATGTGGAAGCAGATGAAGGGCGAGATGGTGGACATGGTCAACGAGATCCCGCAGGGCGACGTCGCGGACTTCTCGAACTTCATGGGCGCGGTGATCGACGGCAAGGCGTACGCGAAGCACATGGAGGCGATCGACTACGCGAAGAAGAGCGAGAGCGCGAAGGTGGTCGCGGGTGGGAAGGGCGACGACAGCGTGGGCTGGTTTGTGCGCCCCACGGTCATCGAGACGACCGACCCCGATTTCCGCCTCCTCAAGGAGGAGCTGTTCGGGCCGATCCTCACCGTCTATCCGTACCCCGACGGAAAGTTCGAGGAGACGCTTGCGATCTGCGACCGCACGAGCCCGTACGGCCTCACGGGCGCGATCTTTGCGCGGGACCGGCGCGCGATCCGGACCGCGTCGGAGACGCTCGTCAATGCGGCCGGCAACTTCTACATCAACGACAAGCCGACCGGCGCGGTCGTCGGCCTGCAGCCGTTCGGCGGCGCTCGCGCCTCGGGGACGAATGACAAGGCCGGCTCGTTCCTCAACCTCATTCGCTGGACGAGCCCGCGCGTGATCAAGGAGACGTACGTCCCACCGCGCGACCACCGCTACCCCTACATGGACACCGACCCCACCGACCGGCCCTAGAGCAGTCCCCTCCCCCGGCAAAGCCGGGGGCACTACATAAGCGCGAGAAACGCGTCCTGACGGCGCCTGGCGCCTAAGGCTAGGGCGGGGTTATGGCAAAGCTCCGGCGCGATGCCTGGGAGGCTCGGGAAGGGGCTCGTCGCTTTGCCGCGGGTCAAGGACGGCACGGGGCGCCAGCGCAAGAGCCGCGACGAGCGCCAGCTCGAGAGCGAGCACAGGGCCGGCGCCCCAGACCGGGAAGCCCTCGCCCGCGATGACGAGCGCCATCGCGTAGCCCACGGTCCACGCCGGCCGAGGCTCTCGCACGAGCAGCAGCCCCGCGAGGCCGAGCATCGTCAGGTCGTCGAAATGCGAGTACGGGCTCGACGCAAGCCCGCCGGCGATCGCCACTGCGATCACCACGTCGGTGCCGCGCCTTCGCAGCCGGTACACGACCGCGAGCGTCAATGCGGCGACGGCCAGCTCCACCGTGCGCGTCGCCTCGAGGTTGCCGATCCACCCGGCCAGCGTCTGCGACTGGTTCTCGGGCACGGTCTGTGCGAACGCGAGCCGGTCGAGGTACATCGCCACGCCATCTCGCCCGAGCGCGATCGCTGAGAGAGCGCCGAGCACCGCCACCGCCACCGCCGCCGCGCCAAAGGCACGCCACCTTCCCGCCACCAGCAGCGCGGGCGCGACGAGCAGCGCGAGCTGTGGCTTCAGCACCGTAAGCGCCAGGACAGCGCCGGCGGCGACGTCACGATCGCGACGCAGCAGCGCCGCAGACACCGCCGCGGCGGCCGCGACGATGAGCGCCGGCTGTCCGAGCTGCAGGCCGTAGATGACGGGCAGCCAGCCGATCGCCGCGATCAGCACGACCACTCGCGCGCGGCCGCGTCCGGGAAGCGTGACCTGCCAAGCCACCACCAGCGACCCCACGAGCAGCGCGCTCCACGCCCAGTACGCCGCGTGGTACGGCAGCAGCGTGAGGGGGGCCACGAGCCACGCCAGCGGTGGCGGGCTCACGTATCGGGCGAGCTGCGCAACCGTGATGTTCGAATGGATGGCATCGAGCGCCGCCTGCTGCAGTTTCAGGTCGTAGAGATGCGGCCACCCGTGCTGCAATCCGACCAGCGCGGCCGCGTAGTAGAAGGTGAAGTCGTTGTGGAAGCTGTCAGAGAGGTAGCTCGAGATCCAGAGCCAGATGTCGTAGGCGGCGCAGACGCCGGCGGCGGCGGCGGCGCCGGCGATGACCAGGTTGCGGCGCTCCTGTCCCACTTCGGCCCGGCTATCGTACGGGCGGTGACCGCCACCGGCTTCCAGCCACGCGACCTCGTCCTGAACGGCGGGCTCAAGGTCCACGTGCGGCCGATCGTCCCCGAGGACGAGCCGCTGCTGCACGAGGCCGTCGCCGCCATGTCCGAGCGGACGGTCTACTTCCGCTTCTTCTCGCCGCTCAAGCGCATGCCGGACGCGCTCGCCCACCGGCTCGCGGTCGTCGACTACCACGACCGCTTCGCCATCGTGGCCACGACCCACCGGCCGAGCGGCAAGGAACGGATCCTCGGGGTCGCGCGCTACGACCGCGCGGTCGGCACCGACGTGGCGGAGGTGGCGGTGGCGGTGATCGACGAGGTCCAGCGGCGCGGGCTCGGGCGCGCCCTGCTGACCGTCCTCGCCAAGGTCGCGCGCGAGCAGGGCATCAAGACCTTCTCGCTGATCGTGCTGCCCGAGAACCAGCAGATGCTCGGGCTGCTGCGCAAGATGGGCTGGATCCACCAGGCGCGGCTCGCGGGCGGCGTGTACGAGATCACGTTCGACCTGCCTGCCGAGTAGCTAGAGCCTCTAAAACCTCTCGATCGCCAGGCGGGCGCCGAAACCCAGCAGGACGATGCCGGTCGCGCGCTCCATCCAGCTGCGCACCCTCGGTGCGGTGATGAAGTCGCGAAGCCGCGTCACCAGGAATCCATAGACGTTCATCCACGTCCAGCCGATGACGGCGAAGATCACGCCGAGCTCGAGCAGCCGCGGCAGCACGGCCTGTCCGGGCAGGACGAACTGCGGCAGGAACGTGACGAAGAACACGCCGAGCTTCGGGTTGGAAAGAGCCGAGAGAAATCCCTGCCGGAAGATCGCATGCCCGGGGGCCGCCTTCGGCGCAGCGCTGACCAGGTCGTCGTGCGTGCGGCGAGAGTCGAGGAGCGTGCGCACGCCGAGGTACGCGAGGTACGCGGCGCCGATGATCTTGAGCACGAACAGCAGCTCAGATGACGCGCGAAGCAGCGCCGACACGCCGAGCGCGGTTGCCGCGACCCAGATGCACAGCGCAAGCGCGATGCCGGTCGTGGTCATCACGACGCCGCGGCGTCCGTGCGCCAGCGCGTTGCGGGTGACGACCGCCATGTCAGGACCCGGCGTGACCGCGAGGAGCAACGAGATGCCGGCGAAGGCCAGCAGCGTCGGATCCACCAACTAGCCCCAGCGAAACTCCGTGCACATATAGTCGAACTTCTGGCCCTCGGGGATCCCGCTCGCGAAGTCCTTGGTGTCCGCCTCGTTGAGCCCGAAGAGCACGACCGTGACTCCGTTCTTCGTCGCCGCGATGACCGCGAACCGAACCTTCACCGCGCTCCCGTTGGACGCGATGTAGTTCGCCGCGTAGATCATCCCCGCGCCGTTCTGGTCGCCGAGGTGCGCGCCCTTGACCTCCATCACCGGCTTCACGTCCTGGTACGTCGCCGAGGGAAGGTTCGCGACGAAGTCGTTGATCACCTGGTCCAGGGGCTGGCTGCCCTTCTGCCCGATGACGGCCGCGCCGCCGGCGTCCGTGCTCAGGTCGAGCTCGGACCCGGTCTTTTTCTCCACCGTCCAGCCCGAGTCGTAGTCGACCTCGTAGCCATACGTCGAGCTCGTGTAGGTCGCGGACGACGGCAGCGCGGTGCCGATCTTCGGCCCGCAGTTCTGCGTGCACGGCGTGTGCGAGGCGGTGTTGTTGAGCAATGCCGCGACGCTCACCAGCGCAGCGCCGAGCACGAGCAGGAAGATCAGGCCCATCGCCACCGCGATCTGCGTCGTGTGGCTGCGGACGAGCCGGCCCTGCGCGGGTTGCGCGCGCGGATACGCGTAGGCGGGGTACTGCGGCGGGTAGGACGCCGGCGGCGGCGGCGCCACGGCCGCCTGCGCTCGCACAAAGCCAAGCGGGGCGCCGCATCGTCCACAGAATGTCGCGCCCGGGACGAGGGGCGCGCCGCAGTTGCCGCAGAAGGCGCCCTGCACCGCCATCAGCTCGCGCTCGCCTGGCGGCTCGAGCGGGACGCCGCCTGCCGGGCCGCGCCGCAGTTCGGGCAGAACAGCATCGTCGGGACGATGTGGTGGCACTCCGGGCACTGCGAGTCCGGACCGATCTCGTGCGCCACCCCCTCCGCGAGCAGCGACTGGTGGATTACCTGACGGACGTAGAGCATCAGCGCCACGGTCGCGAGGCCCCACACGGCGACCTGGACGATGAGGTCCGTGATCACGAACGTGAGCACGCCGAGCACGACCTGGACGCCGAAACCGACGAGCAGCGCGGCGAGCACGCTGACCTCCCATGCGCGCTGGGCGCGCCGCCGGTCGTACCGGTGCAGCCAGAGCGCGGCGGCGATCATCCCGGTCGTGCTCGCGTTGACAAGCGAGACGAGGACGCCGAGGCGGAGGAGCCTCAAAGCCCAGTCGACCGGGTTGCCGCTCGCGACGAGCGGGCCGCCGATCACCGGCCACAGCGCGGTGAGCTCGCTCGCGAGCGAGAAGCCGAGAGCCGACGCCGCGCCGAACGTCAGGCCGTCCAGCGGCTCGCGGTAGCGGCTCCGCGTGAAGTAAAGGAACAGCGGGCCGGCGAGCATGAGCGCCTGCGCGAGCAGCGGCAGCGCCAGGCCGCGGAGGACGAAGCTCGTCGCGGTGTCACCGCCGAGGCTTGCGCTCGCCGCGCCGCGGCCGGTCAGCGCGGTGAACGCATACCCGAGGACCGCGCCCGCGACCATCGTCGCGCCGATCAGCAGCCACGGCTCGTCGGCGTAGACCTCGACCTCATACAGATAAAGGAGATAGAGCGCCGGCAGCAGCAGAGCCGCGGCGGCGGTCGCTGCAGCGAACAGGTGTAGCGCCGCGACGAGGATCACGAACGCGATGCCGGCGACCAGCGCCCACCGGAACGGACCGCCGTGCCGGTGCGAGAGGTGGGGGAAGAACGTGCTGATGACGTTGAAGTGCACGACCGGCTCGTTCGGCATCGCCGCGAACGCGTGGCGGCGGTCGGTGTCGGCCGTGCGCAGGTGCGCGCCGCAGTGGCCGCAGAACTCGCCGGCCGGGACGGTGCTCTCGCAGTGCGGGCACATGACGAGCGGCGGCCCGCCGGGCCCCGCGGTCTGCTCGCCGCGCCGGCGCCCCATGCCGCGGCGGCGGTCCTCTCCGGACCTCTGCTCGCTCACGCGCCGCCGTCCTTGATGTACGTGGTCCACGCCGAGTCGATCGCGTCGCCGTCGGGCGAGCCCCAGCCGGTCGCGAAGTCCCAGCCCGCGACGGCGTTGTAAGCGAGGTTGTTGCCGGCGGTCACGTCGTGGAACGGTCGCGACGGGAACTTGGCGGCGTTCGCGCCGATCCAGTAGATGGCCGGGTTCGCGAATCCGACCTCGCGCAGCTTCTTGTTGACGAGGTCCTGGTTGATCAGTGCGATGAGGCCCGCCCACATCGGCGTTGCGGCAGACGTGCCGCCGATCTCGGTGTCGCGGCCGTCGAAGACGATGTGGAATCCGGTGAGCGGGTCCGCGTCCGCCGCGACGTCCGGCACCTGGCGGAACCCGTGGCCCTCGGCGGCGCCGACGGGCTTCTGCCAGTCCGGGATTGCGTAGATCCGGCTCGGCCCGCCGCCGCCCCCGCTCTCGTCGATCGCCGCCCCCCACGCGAACTCCTTGAAGTACGAGCCCTGCGTCGACTCGAACACGCTCGTCCCGCCGACCGCGGTCACCGTCGGCAAGGTCGCGGGGAAGCTGCCCGCGACGTCGTTGTCCTGGCCGCACGTGTAGGCGCCGCTGTCACCGCTCGCGACGAGGTGCGTCATGCCCTGCGAGACGGCCCGGTCCTCGATGTTCTCGTACGTGCTTCGGTGGCTTGTCGGCGTGCCCGGCTCGCACGCGCCGAGGCTCTCCGAGATGATCGAGCCGGCGTGGTCGCTGACCATCTGGTCGAACGCGCGGTCCATGAACGCGAACTGCGGGCCCGCAACGTAGGCGACCAGCTTCGCCTTGGGCGCGATCTCGTGCGCAATCTCGAGGTCGAGCACCGCCTCGCCCTCGGGCTTTTCCGGCGTGCCCCAGCTCGAGTTGGTCTTGATCGTCAGCACGCTCTTGAACGGCGGCAGGCCGAACTCGGTCGCGAACTTCTCCAGGTCGTCGACGTTCCGCTGCGGGATCGTCTCGATCTCCGGGAACAGGATCGTCTGCCCGCTGCCGTCCAGGCCGCGATCGCGCAGCGGCTTCATGTTGTAGAAGGCGAGCACGTCGGACATGCCGAGGCCGCCCGGCTTGACCGCGAAGTTGACCGCCCGTCCGTAGCTGTCGAGGCCCGTGACGCTGCGGCTCACGGCCGCAAGCGCGGCCGGCAGCCCCGGCTGGTCGAGCGTCGCGTAGAAGGTCGAACCGTCGGCGAGCCGGTAGTTATCGATCTCGACCCCGAGCAGCGCGTCCACCGCCGGCGCCGGGCCGTCAGCCGCGATGAGCGACGAGCCGTCCTGCCAGCGGGCGTCGAGGCCGTTGCGCTCCAGGTAGGCGACAGCGGCCGCGATCAGCGCCGCCGACGGCCGCCGGCTGGTGAGGTTGAAGTTGAGCGAGACCGTCGTCGCGGCGCCGGCCGGGCCGAGGTGCACCGCGGCCTGGATCGCCTGCTGGAGCGTGGGGAGCGGGCGGTGCGCCTGCGCGGGCCAGGACGACGGCGGCGCGGCCGATTGGCGGGCCGGCGCGCCGGACGAGCACGCGGCGAGCAGCGCCGCCAGCGCCACCCAGCCGAAGGCCCTTTTCACGATGGCGCATATTGTCACGTTGTCGCCGTCACGACGACCTCGCGAACCTCGGGAACCGCGAGCCGGATCCGCGCCTCGAGCTCCGACTGAATCGTGTGGGCGTGCTCCAGGCTCACGTCGCCCGACAGTACGACGACGACGTGCGCGTAGATGTGCCGGTGGCGATCGCTGAGCTCGACGTCGCGGCAGCGCTTGACCTCCGGCTGCGCCTCGACCACGTCCCGGATCCGCCCGGCGAGCGCGTCGCGCTGCGCGGTCACGTCCTCGCCGCTGATCAGCGTCGGCTCGAGCGGCTCGAGGTGAATGTCGATCCGTGACGCATCGGGGAGCTCCTCGCGGATCGCCCGCTCCAGGTGCGCGCTCTTCTCGGTCGCCTCCGCGAGCGTGATCTCGCCGCTGACCTTGGCGTGCATGGTGATGTGCAGCGAGCCGTCCGCCTCGCGCTCGACGCTGACGTTGTGCAGGTCGCGGACGAGACCGTCGCGCGCTGCGGCGGCGTGGATTCTCTCGACCAGGTCGAAGGGCCGCGCCTGGCCTTCCACCGCAACGCTCAGCTCCAGGCCGGGGAGCGTGCGGCGCGCCACGTTCTTGATCTCGTCGATCATCCCGCTCGCCGCCTCCACCGGCAGCATCCGTCGCGTCGCGATCGACACGTCGCCGAGCAGCTGCGGGCCGGACCGCCGGACGCGGACCGAGCGCACCTCGCGAACCCCGGTGACGCGGGCGATGGCGAGCCTCAGCTTCTCCTCGGCGCCCACCGGCGCGCGGTCGATCAGGATGTCGCCGGAGCGCCAGATCAGGATGCCGGCCGCGCGCATGATGATCACGGAGACGAGCAGGGCCGCCGCGGCGTCGGCCCACCACACGCCCGCTCGCACGCCGGCCAGGCCGGCCAGGACCGCGATGGACGACAGCACATCCGCGAGGCGGTCGGTGGCGTCCGCCTGCAGGGCTGCGCTGTCGGCCGCGCGTCCCACCCACCTGAGGACGAGGCCGCGCGCCGTCTCGATCACGATCGTCGCGGCGATGAGCGCGAACGCGTACCACGTGGCGTCGACCTGGTGACCGCCGGTCATCAGCCGGTGGATCGCCTCCGCTGCGATGCCGAGCGCGGTGAGCACGAGGATCACGCCTTCCGCGAACGCCGCCAGGTTCTCGGTGCGGCCGTGCCCGTATGGGTGCTCCTTGTCCGGCGGCTTGCGCGAGGTGCGGACGGCAAGCAGCGTGAACGTGCTCGCGGTGAGGTCGAGGAACGAGTGGACCGCCTCGCTGAGGATGCCCAGGCTCCCGGTGAGCAGGCCGACGATCAGCTTGCCCGCCACGAGCAGCACGCCGATCGCGACCGACGCCATCGCGACCTGCTGCGGCCGCCGCGTCATCGCGCGAAGTCGAGAATCAGCCGGGCGATCTCCTCGCCTCTGTCCTCCTGCAGCATGTGGCTCGCGCCGGTCAGCTCGTGCACCGCGCCACCGGACCCCGGCAGCAGCGCCGCCATCGCGTGGCCGGCCTTCAGCGGAAAGACCGGGTCGCCGTCGCTCCAGCACACGAGAGCAGGCACGTCCCAGCCGCGCAGGGCGTCCATGACGGTGCGCATCGCGCCTGCGATCGGGTCCTCGGCGGACAGCGGCACCAGGAGCGGAAACGCGGCCACGCCGGCCTTCGACTCGCGTACCGGCCACGGCGCCTCGTAGGCGGCGAGCGTTTCGTCGTCGAGCTCGGTCGCGGTCGACGCCTGCATGATCCGGCCCACGGGCAGGTCGAGCCCGACGCGCTCCGCGAAGTTGCGCCACTCCATGAAACCTGGCGTCGGCCAGCTCTTCGAGCCGCTGAAGAGGCCGGTGTTGAGGACGACGAGCCGCTTGAAGCGCTCGCGCATCTCGGTCGCGACGCGCAGGCCGATGGGGCCGCCCCAGTCCTGGACCACGACCGTGGCATCGCGGAGGTCGAGCTCCTCCACCAGCGCTCGGATCGAGGTCGCGTGCAGGTCGTACGTGTAGTCCTCGATCCCGAGCGGCTTGTCGGAGCGGCCGAAGCCGAGATAGTCGGGTGCGATGCAGCGGAACCGCTCGGTGAGTGGCGGAATCATCTTCCGGTAGAGGTACGACCACGTCGGCTCGCCGTGCAGCAGGAGGATCGGCTCGCCCTGGCCCTCGTCGAGGTGGTGCATCCGCATGCCCTCGAACTCGGTGTAGTGCGGCGCGAACGGAAAGCCCGGCAGGTTCTCAAACCGCGCGTCGGGCGTGCGGTACGTCTCCACGTCAGGCCAGCGCGTTGACGGTCGCCTGGAGCTGCGGTTCCGAGCCGAGGGCGATGAGCAGGTCGCCCTCCTCGAGGCGGAGGTCGGCCGGCGGGTTCACGTGCAGCGAACCGTCGCGGCGACGGACCGCGAGCAGCTTCGCGCGGCTGCCGTCCAGCAGCCCCGCCTCGCCGACGGTCTTGCCGATCGAGGCCATCTTTTGGTTGACGAGCAACTCCTCGAGCCCGATGTCCGACTCGCCGTGGTGGAGGGTGTCGAGCACATCGACGAGGCCTGGCCGCACCGCCAGCTCGGCCATCAGGTGGCCGGCCATCCGGTAGGGAGAGATGACGCGGTCGGCGCCCGCGAGCTCGAGGCGTCGGATCGATTCGGGATAACCGGCCCTGGCGATGATGTAGAGCTTCGGGTTGAGGGCGCGCGCCGCGAGCACGATGTACACGGCGCGCTCATCGGAGTCGACCGCGCAGACCACGCCCTTCGCCCGCTCGATGCCCGCCTGCTTGAGCAGCTCCTCGCTGGCGGCGTCCCCCTCGAGGTACAGCCGCTGCTCCTTGTGCAGGCGCTCGAGCGGTTCCTCGCCGCGGTCGATGATCACGTACGGCACGACGGCGTGCTCGAACTCGATCACGACCTGCGTGCCGATGCGCCCGTAGCCGCAGACGATGAAGTGGTCTTTGAGGGCGTTCAGCCGGGCCTCCATCTGGCGCTGCCTCCTGAAGACTCCGAAGCTGTTCTCGGCGAGGGTCTCGGCGAACACGCCGAAGCCGAACAGCATCGTACCCACACCGACGACGATCAGGACCGAGGTGAAGATCCGCCCCACGTCACTCAGGGGATGGACCTCGGTATAGCCGACGGTGCTGATCGTGATGATGACCATGAAGAAGGCGTCGGGGAGGTTCCAGCCCTCGATCAGCATGTAGCCGGCGGTGCCGATCACGATGATGATCACGAGCAGCACGACCGGCAGCCGGAACCGCTGCAGCGGGTTCTCGATCCGCCGCGGCCTCATCGCTTCTTCTTGCGGAGCTTTTCCATGAGCTCGACGGCGCGCCAGTGCGCCGGCGCCGTCCACGTGCGCGTGAAGGTGTCGATCGCGGTCTCGGCCAGCTCCGGGTGACGGTGCGGGCGCACGGCGTCCACCGAGCGCTTGATCCCCTGCGCCGCCACCGGCGAGGCCGCGGCTATGGACGCCGCGACCGCGGCGACCCGCCTGTCGAACCCGGCGCTCTCCACGACCTCCTCCACGAGGCCGGCATCGAGCGCCTCCGGTGCGGTGAACACGCGGCCGGTGAGCAGCATGTGCAGCGCCCTGCCGCGTCCGACGAGCGCCGCGAGCCGTTCGGACGCGCCCCACGCCGGCATCAGGCCGAGGGAGATCTGGGTGAAGCCGAGGCGCGCGTGCGCCGCCGCGATCCTGAAGTCGCACGCGAGCGCCAGCTCGGCGCCGCCGCCGAACGCATCGCCGTTGATCGCCCCGATGACCGGCAGGCGCGTGGCCGTGATCCGGTCGAGCGTCGCGCGCATGCGCGTCGCCATGCCCGCGGCGTCGTCCGCGGAGCGCATGTGCTCGAGCTCCTTGAGGTCGCCACCGGCGCAGAACGCCTTGTCGCCGTCGCCGCGAATGACGATGACCCGAGCCTTCGAGCGCTCGATCTGCGTCAACGCATCGTCGATCTCGGCCATCGTGCCGAGCGCGAGCGCGTTGCGGGCGTGCGGACGGTCGATGACGATGGCGGCGACTCCGCGCGTGATCTGGACGCGCAGGTCGGTCATCGCTGCGTCGCTATCCTCCGCCGCCAGGACCCTCGAGCCCGGGTTTCGTCATCTTCCCGAGGTCGAGGACCTTGTTGAGCGCCGCTTCGGACACGCCCTTCGCGCGCGCGAGCTGGCGAATCGACCGGCCGGTCCGGATCGATTCCTTCGCGATCTTCGCGGCCTCGTCGTAGCCGATCACGGGATTGAGCGCGGTCGCGAGCATCGGGCTGCGCTCGACGAGCTCCGGGCCGCGGTCGGTGGCCTGCAGGCCCTCGACGCAGCGCGTCGAGAAGTTCCGGGCGGAAGCCGCGAGCAGCGTGATCGACTCCAGCGTCGCGACGCAGGCCACCGGCATCATCACGTTCAGCTCGAAGAAGCTCCCGGACTGCGCGCTCACGAGCACCGTGGTGTCGTTGCCGTACACGCGCGCGATCACCATCGTCAGCGACTCGATGATCACGGGGTTGACCTTGCCGGGCATGATGCTCGAGCCCGGCTGCGTTTCCGGCAGCCGCAGCTCGCCGAGGCCGGCGATGGGCCCCGTGCCCATCAGCCGCACGTCCGAGCCGATCTTCCAGAGCGACGTCGCGATCGTCCTCAGCGCGCCGTGCGCCGCGACGAGCACGTCGAGCGTCGCCTGCGCGTGGAAATGGTTCGTCGTCTCCCGGATCGGGATGCCGGTCGCCTTGGCGAGGCGCGCGCACGCGATGCGCGCGTACTGCGGGTGCGAGTTGAGCCCGGTGCCGACGGCGGTGCCTCCGAGCGGCACGCGCGACAGCTCGTCGACCGCGGCGCGCGCGCGGCGGATCGACTCCTCGACCTGGCCCGCGTAGCCGCGGAACTCCTGGCCGAGGCGCACGGGCGTCGCATCCTGCAGGTGCGTGCGGCCGGTCTTGACGACCGGCCAGAACTCGCGGCTCTTGGCCTCCAGCGCCTTGCGGAGCTGCTCGAGCGCGGGGATGAGCTCCTCGTCGATCGCGAGCGCCGCCGAGATCTGGATCGCGGTCGGGATCACGTCGTTCGACGACTGGCACATGTTCACGTGGTCGTTCGGGTGCACGAGCTTGGAGCCGCGGTCGCCCCCCAGGAGCTCGGTGGCCCGGTTGGCGATCACCTCGTTCGCGTTCGTGTTGGTCGAAGTGCCCGAGCCGGTCTGGTAGACGTCGATCGGGAAGTGCGCGTCGAGCTTCCCGTCGATGACCTCCTGCGCGGCGGCCGTGATGGCGCGCGCCCGCCGGCGGGCCAGCAGCCCGAGCTCGGTGTTCGTCTGCGCCGCCGCCTTCTTGACCAGGCCGAGGGCGCGGATGAAGCGCCGCGGGAACGGTTCGCCCGAGATCGGGAAGTTGAGCACCGCGCGTTGCGTCGAGGCGCCGTAGTAGGCGTCCGCCGGCACCTCCATCTCGCCCATGGAGTCACGTTCGATTCGCGTCTTCTTGCCTGCCGCCATCGACGGAGATTGTGTCACTCTCCCCGTATGCGGCTCGCGGCGGTGGACATCGGCTCGAACACCGTGCACGTCCTGGTGGCCGACGTGGTGCGCGGCAAGCTCGAGGAGGTCGCTCACTACGTCGAGATGCCCGAGCTCGGACCGCACGTCGCCAAGACGGGAAGCATCGGCACGGCCGGGCGGGCCGCGATCCGGGCCCTGAAATCCGTGGTCGCGCAGGCGGCCAAGCACGACTACGACGTCCTGGTCGCGGGCGCCACCGAGGCGGTGCGACAGGCCGCCGACCGCGAGGAGTTCGTGAAGCGAGCCGGCGCGGCGATCGGCGTACCGGTCCACATCATCCCGGCGCACCGTGAGGCGGAGCTCAGCTTCCTCGGCGCGGCCAGCCGCCATGCGGCGCGGCGGGAGTGGGTGATGATCGACCTGGGCGGCGGGTCGACCGAGGTCTGCATCGGGAACGGGCGCGAGCTCGTCCGCTCCGCGACGCTCGAGATCGGCTCCGGCGTGCTCGCCTCCCGGTACCTGGCCGACCCGCCGAAGCCGGAGGAACGCGCCCGCCTGCGCCGCGCGGCGCTGCGCGAGCTGCCCCGGGCGCCGGACGGCGACGTCGAGCGGCTGGTGGCGACCGGCGGCACCGCGTCCAACCTGCCGCTCGTTCTGGCCAAGCGGAACCCGCCGGCCGTGCTCACGACCCAGGACCTCCTCCAGTGCGAGAAGCGTCTGGACGCGGGCCGGTCGGGAAGGGTCGCCGAGCGCATCAACCTGCCTGCGAACCGGGTCAAGGCGATGCGGGCCGGCGTCGAGGTGCTGCTGCTCTTCCTCGACTGGTACGGGCTCGCCGTGATGCAGGTCAGCCACGAGGGCCTGCGCAACGGGATGCTGCTCGCGTACCTCGAGCGGCCCGACTCCTGGTGGAGCTAGACCGCGATTCCGGTGGGTACGATGAATTCGTGCACGTTCACGGTGGTGGAAAGGGCCTGAAGCGGGCGTTCGCCCTGACGTTCGCCGTCCTGCTCGTCGAGCTGGCGGGCGGGCTCCTGTCGCACTCCCTGGCACTGCTCTCCGACGCGGGCCACGTGCTGACGGACGTCTTCGCGCTCGGGCTCGCCTGGTTCGCGGTCGAGCAGTCGCGACGCCCCGCGGACGTGAAGCGGAGCTACGGCTACCAGCGCGTCACGATCCTGGCGGCGCTGCTGAACGCGGTGATTTTGATCGTCATCGTGCTGGCGATCGGGTTCGAGGCCGTGCGCCGGCTGATGGCGCCGCAGGAGGTGCACGGCGGCATCGTCATCGTGGCGGCGCTGGCGGGCATCGCGATCAACGCCGTCGTGATGTTCGGGCTGCGCGGCGAGGCGAAGACGCTCAACATCCGCGCGGCGTTCCTCCACGTCGTCGGCGACATCGGCGCGTCGGTAGGCGTCGTCATCGCCGGAGTCGTCATCCTCCTCACCGGCTGGACGTACATCGACCCGCTGCTTTCGCTCGCCATCGCGGCCCTGATCGCCTTCGGCGCGTGGGGCATCGTGCGCGAGACGGTGAACCTGCTGATGGAGGGGACTCCCGCGGATATCGACCTCTCGGAGGTCACCCAGGAGATAAGGAAGACGCCGCGCGTCACCGACCTGCACGACCTCCATGTCTGGGCCCTCTCCGGCGAGGAGACCGCGCTCAGCGTCCACGTCGTCGTCGGCGACGTGCCGCTCGCCGACGCCGAGCACCTCGTGCGCGACCTCGAGCAGCGCCTGTGCTCGCGCTTTGAGATCGGGCACACGACGATCCAGGTCGAGAGCTGCCATCCGTGCGCGGAGATCGAGCACGGCGCGGGCGCGCACAACCACCCCCACGACCACGGGCATGGCGGCGAGCTGAAGGTATTACCGACTAGTTCTTGAGCACGCCCTCGCGCTGAAGGATGCGCCGGGCGAGCGCGATGGCGGAGGCGTAGGTCGAGTCGAGGCCCCGGTAGCTGAGGCCGCGCGCGCCGAGCGTGCGCGCCTGGGTGTACGGCGTGTCTGATGCGTAATGCACGATGCCGAGGTCGAACGTGAGCCGCGCCATGTTCACGCTCTCGTTGGTCGGGTAGCGATCGGGCTGCCCGACCTCGTAGCACGCGTCGAGGTAGGGCCCGGCCTCCATCTCGACGACCGTGTAGTGGCCCTGGTAGTAGAACTCGAGGTACTCGCGGTTCTGCAGGAACGTGCCGCGCACCGTGACCGCGCGCTGGTTGTCGAGGGCAGACCCGTAGACGAGGTGCGGCTGGACGTCGGCCGCGGTGATCGCGTTGTCGAGCCAGTAGGTGTTGCCGGAGTGCTCGTTGTAGACCACGTTCGGCAGCATCACGTCGCCGACGTCGGCGTTGAGCGTCGCGGCCTTGCCCATCACGTAGACGCCGGCGACCCACGCGGTGTTCTCGGCGACCTGCCGGAGGATGTGGTACGCGGCGAGGCCGAGCGGATAGTCGACGTTTAGGATGCACGCCTCGGACTGCCGCAGCTTCTCAGCGTCGACGGCGCCGACGCGCTCGTCGATCACCGACGCGTCGAGAGTGTTGAGCTTGAACACCTGCGCGGCGCTGTCGACGCCCGTCCCGCGCGCGGCGATGTGGCAGATTCCGCGCGCTGCCTCGAGCTCGGCGCGGCGGCGGCGCAGGCGCTCGCGGTCCGGGTGCTGGTCGAAGAGCTCGCGGGCGCCGAAGTAGAGCCAGTTCTGCCGCGAGGCGCGGCTGTGGCCGATCTCGAGCTTGTGGCGCTCCTCCTCGAGCTCCGGGTCGTTGTCGCGGATCCATCTGAGGATCTCGGGCTCGAAATCGCCCGCGGTCCCGCTGAGCACGTTGACGAGGCTGTGCGAGTTGGACGAGACGAAGTAGATCGGCGCCTCGCGCACGTCCATCTCGTTCATCGCCGTGGCGATGGGAAACCACCAGCGGCTCGCGATCCTCGCGTATCCGAGATGGCTGCCGCCGATGAGCCGGAGGCCGATGTGGCATTCCTCGCGCTTGATCGCGGCCACGGTCGGCTCGAACGTCTCGCCCCAGGCCTCGTGCAGACGCTCCCAGTCCTCCTCGCTGGCGCCCGCGGCCTGGCGCGCGGACTCCTCGCCGAGCTCCACGTCCTGCAGCGCCGCGTGGAGCTTGTTCCACTCGATCTGGTAGGCGACCAGCGAAGGGACGAGGTCGTCGATGTCCGACGTGGACGCGATCAGGACCGCGAGCATGTTGCCGCCGTCGTAGTACCAGCGGCGGCGGCGGGCCGGCGCCTTGACCTGCTGCCACTCGGTGATGTCGGCGCCGACGACGGTGCGGAAGCCCTGCGGGCTCTGGCCCATGACAACGTGGCGGACGCGCTCGATGGCGCGCGGCAGCCGGCGCGTGGCGTAGAGGAGGGCGCCCATGTCGGTCTGCGGCTGCGCCGCGAGCGGGTGCAGCACCGAGCCCATGCGGATGTGCGTCTGCACGAGGGAATCGACCTTGATCTCGCCGGAGCTCTGCAGCATCGTCGTGTACGTCCGCGCATAGAGCTCGACGGCGTGCTTGCCGCTGCTCCAACCTGGCGCCGGCGGCGATTCCATTGAAAAAGTCTAGATCTGGGCTCGGTTTACAAAGGCTTTACCCGGCGTTGCCAAGAACGCGGCCGCCAAGTCGTTTACTACGTACGTGATAAGCCGATTCCTACGCATCAAAGCAGTCCGGTTCGCCGCCTACGGGGTCGGCGCCGTCGCGATTGCCGGATCCGCCGTCTACGCGGTCGCGGCCGCCACGAGCCCTTCGCCGTCGCCGGCGAGCTCGCCCAACCGGCCGTCGGGCGAAGCGTCGGCCGTCTGCACCGATTTCATCGGCCACTTGAGCGCCGATCTGGGCACGGACCAGTCGAAGATCAACGCCGCGTTCCAGCAGGCGATCGCGGAGACCCTTGCCGACCAGGTCAAGGCCGGCAAGCTCACGCAGCAGCAGGCCGACGCGATCAAAGCCAAGCTAGCGAGCAAGCAGCCGTGCGCCATCGCGCCGGCGCTCCAGCACCGCGGTGGCAAGGCCGAAGCGGGCGCTTACGTCCAGCAGCTGATGGCCGCCGCGGCGTCCGCGGTCGGCGTGACCCCGGACCAGCTCAAGGCCGACTTCAAGAACGGCATGTCGCTGTCGCAGGTCGCGGCCGCGCACAACGTCACGGAAGCGCAGTTCCGCGCCAAGGTGCTCGCCACCCTCAAGCCGCAGCTCGACCAGGCGGTCAAGGACGGGAAGCTCACCGCCGCGCAGGAGCAGAAGATCCTCGAGCGGATCCAGAACGGGCCGATCCCGTTCTGGGACAAGGCGCCGGGCCACCGGGCAGCGACCACCCCGTCGCCGTCGGTCTAGCCATAACCCCTCCCTAGCCCTCCCCCTCTTCGCGGGGGAGGGGACTCTTTTAGTTCTGCTCTTCTGGGGGGAGGGTGCCGCCCAGGCGCCGCATCAGCTCCTCGATCAGCTGGCGGGTTTCCGGGTCGGACATCAGGCGCTGCTGCATCTCCTCGGCCGAGCGCCGGATGTCAGGGTCCGACATCAGCCGTTCCGACATCGCCTGGAAGCGCGTCGCCATGTCCTTCATCGATGCTTCCTGCGCGACCTGCATCAGGATCGGCTGGCTCGCCGCGGCGACCACCGCCTCGGCCTGCGCGCGAACCATCTCCACGCCCTTGCAGCCGAGGCACTCGCCCTTGAACCCGCAGTGGCAGATCTGCGACCGCAGCCGGTCGAGCGCGAGGTGCAGCTCGGACATGTCGATCGGACCAGCCACGCCCTCAGCTCCCCGCCTTCGACTTGCCGGCGTACATCGCCTCGATCTCTTTCGCGTAATGGTCGGCGACCACCTTCCGCTTGATGTCGAGCTTCAGCGAGAGCTCGCCGCTGTCCTCGGTGAAGTCGTGGTGGAGCAGCGTGAAGTACTTGATCGTCTCCCAGTGCCCGAGCTGCGCATTCTCCGCGTCGATCACCTTCTGCACGTGCGCGCGGAGCCCGTCCTCGTCGAGCCCGCGATGCTTCGCCGCCTGCCAGTCCGGCACGATCAACACTGTGATGTAGGGCCGTCCCTCGCCGACGACGACCGCGCGGTCGATGAGCTCGTCCTTCGTAAGCGCGAACTCGATCGGCTGCGGCGCGATGTACTTGCCACCGGCGGTCTTGAACAGCGCCTTCTTGCGATCGGTGATGCGGAGAAAACCGTCGGAGTCGATCTCGCCGATGTCACCGGTCGCGATCCAGCCATCGCGCAGCGTCTCGGCAGTCGCGGCGGGGTTCTCGTGGTACGCGAGCATGTTCCCGGGGCTCTTGACCAGGATCTCGCCGTCGTCCACGATCTTCAGCTGCACGCCCGGCAGCGGCTTGCCGACGGTGAGGAACTTGTGCTCCGTCAGCGTGTTCGTCGTCGCGCCCGACGACATCTCGGTCATGCCCCAGCCGTTCAGGATCGGCACGCCGATCGACCAGAAGAACTGCTCGACCTCGCGCGACAGCGCGGCGCCGCCGCTGATGAAGAACCGCAGCCGCCCTCCGGTGAGCAGCTGCCGGAGAGCGGACAGCGCGAGGCGGTCGGCCAGCCGGTACTGCGCGTCGACGACCGGACCGCGTTCCTTCTCGACGTTGCGCCTGCGCCCGACCGCGACGGCCCACGAGAAGACGGCGCGCCGGAACCGCGGCGACTCTCGCACGCGCGTCATCACCGCCGCGTGCATCTTTTCGTAGACGCGCGGGACGCTGCACATGATCGTCGGCTTCACGTCGCCGATCTCGTGGACGAGCTGGTCCGCGCCGCGCGAGATCCACGTCTGGCCTCCGAAGCACAGGCCGACGAAGATGCCGTTGATGCGCTCGAACACGTGCGAGAACGGCAGGAACGACAGCGTCGAGTCCGTCTCGCCGAGCGGGAACGCCTTCAGTGCCGCGCGGCTGACGTCGACGAGGCAGCGGTGCGCAAGCTCGACGCCCTTCGGGTCGCCCGTGGTCCCCGAGGTGTAGACGATGGTGCACAGGTCGTCCGGCCTGATCTTCGCCAGGCGCGATGCGATCTCGGCGAGCTGCGTCGGGCGGCGCGCGGTCCAGACGACCACGTCGTCGTCGATCGTCACGGTCTTGCGGAGCGTGCCGCCGGCGGGCAGCTCTGACGCGAGCTTCGCGTCCGATGCGATCGCGAGGACCGCCTGGCTGTTCGCGACGATCTTCGCGATCGCCTCCTTCGACGTCGACGGGTAGATCGGCACCGTCACCGCACCTGCGCTCTGGATGCCGAAGTCGCAGTAGAGCCACTCGAGCCGGTTCTCGGACATCAGGATCACGCGATCGCCAGGCTTCACGCCGGCGTCGATCAGCGCGGACGCGACGGCGAGCACGTCTCGCTTCATGTCCGACCAGGTGTGGATCTTCCATGCGTCGCCGTCGGGGTAGTGCACGAGCGGCCGCGCCGCCATGCGCGCGGCCTGGCTGAAGAACACGCCCACCGTCGTGCGATCCGCGATGCCTTCGGGATTGAGCTCCGCCACCCCAGGTGCCGACAGCTCGGGCTCGGATCGGCGGTCCTTCGTCGGATCTTCGGCGCCCATGCGGCCGGTCTCCGGGTTCATCTCCTGCGTTGCTCGCTCACGCAATGGTCCAATGCGCTCGCTGCGCTACTCGTCGATTCACCCGGATCTCGGCCACCTGGGTCGCCGAATCTCTCGACGAAGTCCGCCGACCGAGCCCTGGCGTGGCTAGTGGACCGCCTTGATCGTGAGGGTGAGGCTGCCCTGCGGCACGCTGACCGTCACCTTGTCGCCCTTCTTCTTGCCGACCAGCGCGCGCCCGACCGGCGAGTCCACCGAGATGCGGCCGGCGGAAGGGTCACTTTCGACCCCGCCGACGAGGTGATACGTCTCGGTCTCGCCCTCGGTGTCGATGACGTCGATCGTCGAGCCCGGACCCGCGATGCTCGAGTGCGACTCCTTGATGATCTCGGCGCGGCCGATCATCTCCTGCAGCTCGTAGATCCGG
>Ga0070741_10003256_pt1 | contig 40836 bp, 43 predicted proteins | sample Coa_R1_4_FD_66440 | JGI IMG/M metagenome (GOLD analysis project Ga0070741, IMG submission 66440) | Surface soil microbial communities from Centralia Pennsylvania, which are recovering from an underground coalmine fire - Coalmine... | ecosystem: Environmental > Terrestrial > Soil > Unclassified ...
CTCGCAGCCGATGGGCTTCTACGCGCCGGCGCAGATCGTGGGCGACGCCCGCAAGAACGGCGTCGAGGTGCGCGAGGTCGATGTGTCCTTCAGCTTTGCGCAGAACACGCTGGAGCAGGGGGACGGCCAACATTGCGCGGTGCGGCTGGGCTTCCGGCAGATCGATGGATTTCATTGGCTCGATCCGGATGAGCAGCGGCTGAAGCGGATACGGCAGATGATGAAAGAGGGAACGATCCCAACGCCATTATTCTGGGGCGTGGCGACAGCCGTATCCTCCTCTCCGTCGTTCCGGGGCACGCGAAGCGTGAACCCGGAACCTCGAGATTCTCAGATGTGCAATTGCACATCAGAGTTCGGTGCTGACGCACCGCCCCGGAATGCCGGAGAGGAGGAGGAAGAAGACTGGGCCGACCGCATCATCAGAGCCCGCGCGCGGCGGCCCTTCACCTCGCTGGAGGATTTCGCCCGTGACACCGGCCTGCCCAAACGCGCGCTGATCCTCTTGGCGGACGCCGATGCGTTCCGCTCGCTTGGCCTCGACCGCCGCGCGGCGCTGTGGGCGGTGCGGCGGCTACCCGATGACGTGCCGCTGCCGCTGTTCGAAAGCACGCAAGCGCGCGAGCAGCCGGATGAAGAGGCCGATGCGCTCCCCGCCATGCCGTTGCCGGAGCATGTCGTCGCCGATTACCAGACCATCCGCCTGTCGCTCAAAGGGCATCCGATGCAATTCCTGCGCGCACGATTTGCGCAGGAGAATGTCATCGCCTGCCATGCGGTATCGCACGCCCGCGACCGGCAATATGTCCGCTGCGCCGGCGTGGTGCTGGTGCGCCAGCGGCCGGGCAGCGCCAAGGGCGTGGTTTTCATGACCCTGGAGGACGAGACCGGCATCGCCAATGTCGTGGTCTGGCCCAAGGTGATGGAGCATTTTCGAAAAGAGGTGATGGGCGCGCGCCTGGTGCTGGTCGAGGGCCGGATTCAGAGCAGCCCGGAAAAGGTCGTGCATCTCGTCGCCGAGCGCCTGATCGACCGTTCAGGCGATTTGATGGGTCTCGCCAATGATGCGGCGAGCCAGAAGCAGGCCGTACCGGCCGGTCCGGCACTGATCGAGCCGCTCAACGACGACCGCCGCGACCACCCCGAACATTCCGCGCAAAAAATCCGCCACCCCCGCAATGTCCGCATCCTGCCGGCCTCGCGGGATTTTCATTGAGGTCTCTCTCCGTCATTCCGGGGCACGCGAAGCGCGAACTATGGTGCGCAATTGCGCACCTGAGAATCTCGAGATTCCGGGTTCGATGCTGACGCATCGCCCCGGAATGACGGAGAGCGTGGCTTTGAGGTAGACTTCGATGATCCGTGCCGGAGGCTGCCCCATGCACACCCATACACCCCGCGAAATCTTGACCGATCTCTGGCTGCGCGCTGGCGGCGAGCCGGCGGAGCTGGCGGCTGCAAAACTCACCGGCGAGGAGCCGCTTCTGCCCTCGTCGTTTCGCCTCGCAGCCGCCGCGCAGGCGAGCATCGCCGCGAGTGGACTCGCCGCCGCCGACATCTGGCGCGCGAGGAGCGGCGAGGGGCAGGAGGTCGCGGTCGACATGTGCCATGCGGTGGTCGAATGCCGCTCGGAGCGTTATTTGCGCGTCGACGGCAAGCCGCCACCGCCCGCTTGGGATCCGACCGCGGGCATCTACCGGACCGGCGACGGCCGCTTCGTCCGCCTGCACACCAACTTCCCGCATCACCGCGCCGCCGTCTGCAAGGTGTTGAATTGCGCCGAAGAACGCGACGCCATCCAGGCCGCACTGAACGAATGGGAGGGCGAGGCGTTCGAGACCGCGGCCTATGCCGGCGGCGCCGTCGTCGCCATGATGCGCTCGCATCAGGAATGGTGCGCGCATGGCCAGGCCAGGGCGTTGGCCGAACTGCCCCCTTTCACCATCGAGAAGATCGGGGAGGCGCCGCCGCGCGCCTGGCCGGCGGGCAATCGGCCGCTCGCGGGCATTCGCGTGCTCGATTTGTCGCGGGTGATCGCGGGCCCCGTCGCCGGCCGTACCTTGGCCGCCCACGGCGCCGACGTGATGCTGATATCGTCGGCCGGGCTGCCCTCCATCCCCTGGCTCGTGATTGACACCGGGCGCGGCAAGCTCTCGAGCTTTGTCGAGCTGAAGGATGAGGCAGGGCGGGCGACCTTGCGCGGTCTGCTGCGGGAGGCCGATATTTTCTCCCAAGGCTATCGCCCGCGCGCGCTTCGAGCGCTCGGCTTCTCGCCGGAGGAGGCCGCCGAGATCAGTCCCGGCATTGTCTACGTCTCGCTCTCGGCCTATGGCCATGTCGGCCCATGGGCCGACCGCCGTGGCTTCGATTCCCTGGTGCAGACGGCAACCGGCTTCAACCATGCCGAGGGACAGGCGGCCGAACTTGAGGGTCCGAAAGAATTGCCGGCGCAGATGCTCGATCATGCCACCGGCTATCTGATGGCGTTCGCCGCCATGATGGCGAAAGAGCGCCAGGCCCGCGAAGGCGGCAGCTGGCTGGTCCGCGTCTCGCTGGCGCAGACCGGACGCTGGCTGTGGAATCTCGGCCGGATCCCTCATGGCCTGGAAACGGAAGACCTGAACGCCGAGGCGGTGTTGCCCTTCATCGAGGAGCATCCGTCCGGCTTCGGCTCGCTGCGCGGTGTGGCGCACGCGGCGAAATTGTCCAAAACCCCCGCGCTCTGGGCGCGACCGGCGATGCCGCTCGGCAGTCACAAGGCGGAATGGCCGGCGCGCAGCTAAGGCCTGGAGCTTGCCGGATGCGGTTGCACGGTCATGTTAACCAGGATTGTCTCCCGACTGCGCGCCGTTCAGGCCTGCAGCATCTCGAGGACTTCACCGACCAACTCCGCCACGGGACGTGCTCCGTCGAGCCGCAGCACAGGGCAGGGCAGAGTGGCAAGCCAGGGCTCATGTCGCGCAAGGTTGCGGCCCTCCCGCGTGCCGTCCTCGTAGTGCGAGGCCCAATCAAAGAAAGCTGTGGCGCCCGTGATGTGAATGCGGCGGTGGGACGACAAGATCACCTGTTCTTGTTCACCGGCTTGCGCTTCTCGATGAAGGCGGCCATGCCTTCGGCGCGGTCTTCCAGCGCGAAGGTCGCATGGAACAGGTTGCGCTCGACATTGAGGCCTTCGGAGAGCGGCGTCTCGAAGGCGCGGTTGACGGCTTCCTTGGCCATCGCCGCCGCCGGGCGCGACATCGCGGCGATCTTCTCGGCCGCGGCGAGCGCCTCCTCCATCAATTTGTCCGCTGGCACGATGCGGCTGACGAGACCGCTGCGCTCCGCCTCCTGCGCATCCATCATCCGTCCGGTGAGGCAGAGGTCCATCGCCTTGGCCTTGCCGACCGCCCGGGTCAGGCGCTGCGTGCCGCCGATACCGGGAATGGTGCCGAGGGTGATTTCCGGCTGGCCGAACTTGGCGGTGTCGGCGGCGATGATGATGTCGCACATCATCGCCAGCTCGCAGCCGCCGCCGAGCGCATAGCCCGCGACCGCCGCGATGGTCGGCTTGCGGCATTTCGCGACGCGATCGCCGCCGATTGCGGCAAAGTCGCTTTCGAACATGTCGATGAAGCCTTTCGGCTGCATCTCCTTGATATCGGCGCCGGCCGCAAAGGCTTTGTCGCTGCCGGTGATGACGATGCAGCCGATCGCGTCATCCGCCTCGAGATCGTCAATGGCGGCTGCGATCTCGCCAAACACGCCGAATGACAGCGCATTGAGCATCTTCGGCCGGTTCAGCTTGACGATACCGACCGCGCCCTTGCTTTCGACAATGATGTGCTCGAACGTGCTCATGGTTCACCCGCAAAGTTGCTCCGTTGCGGGCGAATGTGCCTTCAGCGCTGCCGTGCTTCAAGTAAAACCATGGCAAGCAAAACCATGGCAAGTCAAACCTTGGCAAGTCAAACCATGGCCTTGCCCGCCTCCCGGGGCGCCGCGCCGGCAGCCACCCCGGGTTCGTGGACGACCCGCCGTCAAGCCATGAACATCCGCGCTGCCGAGGCAATCGTCAGCACTGCGCCGAAGCCGATGAAGATTTTTCCGATCAGCGAGGTCTCGTCCCACACGGAGTGCTCGCCGCTGGCCGCCATCACCGGCGCGGAGCGCGCCGCAGCAGGCGCGTCATTGGAGGCAGCCGCTGTTGCTGGCGCAGCATTGTCGCGCAGCGTTCGATCGGGCTCGTTGAGTTGCTCGGGAGCGGCCGCCTGGCTTTCACCTGCGCCCTGGCCGGCGGGCGCCTGCGTGCCGCTCGGCTGTGTGCCGCTGGTGGGAGGCGTGACAAAGACCGGCGAATTGAGGTCGTCGGCAGCGTTGGCGGGAGCTGAAAGGCCGGTCAGAAGTCCCATCCCCAGGGTTGTTGCAAGAATCAATGCCGAACGCCGATTGGCCTTGATCATTGTGGCACTCTCCACGCTACTGCCCCCTGAGTGCGGCAATGAGAACTCCCGTCGTGACGGTAACGCGGCAGAAAAGGGGAATCTTCGGGTTATCCTCGGCGAAAGCGGGGCTGTGTTGTATGGCCGCTTCGCTGCTGGCTTTTGGTGCATGGCCGCCACCCAGCGTCGGGCTTGCAGGTGGAAGCGGCGGTGATCGGTGGTATGAGCTGCGGGGTACGCCGGGGTGACTTCGATCACGGTTTCGTGATTGTCTTTTTCCGGCGTAACAAATTGAAACGTCGACCGAATTGAACGGTGGGAGCTGAGTTGCGCGAACGTGAGGACGAATGGACCGGCCTGATGCGGTCGGCCATGGCTGGCGACAACGCGGCCTATCATCGTCTGCTCAAGGCCGTCACGCCGGTCTTGAGGGCGGCTTCGCGCCGCGGGCTCGCGCGCGCCGGACAGCCGCCGGATCAGGCCGAGGATATTGTGCAGGACATTTTGCTCGCGGTGCATCTGAAACGGCATACCTGGGACGCGAACGCGCCGTTCGCACCGTGGCTGTTTGCGATCGCCCGCAACAAGTTGATCGATGCACTGCGCCGGCGGGGGAGACGGGTGTTCGTCAATATCGACGATTTCGCCGAAACGCTGTCTGACGAGCCCAAGGCGGAGACGGCCTCGGCTACGGAGGTGACGGCCCAGCTCAAGACGCTGCCGGCGCGCCAGCGCGAGGTGCTGCAGTCGATCGCGGTCGAAAGCGCCTCGATCAAGGACACTGCGAAGAAGTTTGCGATGAGCGAGGGCGCGGTGCGCGTCGCGCTGCATCGGGCGCTTTCAAGCCTCACCGCCAAGCTACGGGAGCAATGAGGATGGACACCGACCAGCTCATTCGCACGCTCGCCGCCGACAATTCCTATCGACCGCGCCCGGTCGGCTTCGTGCTCGCGCTGATGCTGCTTGCCGCCGCACCGGTGTCGCTGCTGTTGTTCTTCTCCATGCTCGGCGTGCGGCCCGACGTGATGACGGCGATGCATAATCCGTTCTTCGACCTGAAATTCGCGGTGACGCTGGCGCTCGCTGCGGCCGGCGTCGCATCGAGCCTGCATCTGTCGCGCCCGGAGGTGTCGCTCGCCGGCTTCGGCTGGCTGTTCGTGATCCCGGCCGGCCTCCTGGCCGCGGGGATCGCGGGCGAAGCCATGATGCCGCAGCGGCTGCCGATGATGACACGGCTGGTCGGGCAGAATTCGCGGATCTGCATGACGGCGATCCCGCTGATGTCGCTGCCGCTGCTCGCCGCCTCCATCCTCGGCCTGCGCCACGGCGCACCGACCCGCCCCGCGCTTGCCGGCGCGGTGGCCGGCGCCATGTCGGCAGGACTTGCGGCGACGTTTTACGCCTCGCACTGCACCGACGATTCGCCGCTGTTCGTGATGACCTGGTACACGGTGGCGACCGCGCTCGTGACCGCGATCGGCGCACTGGCTGGCGCGAAGTTCCTGCGGTTCTGAGGCGATACACGCCAAGCGTTACGCCGCAAATGTCTCAATCAAGGCACGAACTGGCATGCAAAATGCCGCATGTAAGCTGGCTCACACTGGGCTGCGCGGGATCCCGCTAGACTTCAATGCGGGCGAACGAATGCGAGGCCCATATGGAGCACCCTCCTCATTCGACGTTGCATGTCTTGTTCGCGCGATCGCGCAAGGCGGGCGAGTTGGCCCCCAGCAATTGGATCGCCGCGTTCCTGGAGGCGCTCTATGACTTGCAACGCCACCAGGCGCTGGGGGTCATTCGCGCCTATGAGCATTTCCTTAAGCCGAACGACGGCACGGAGTCTGCAAGCGCCACAGGCGAGGATTCTGACGACCGGCCGATGTGAGCCGGCCGGGAGCCGGCGCGGTCAGGCCGCCGGCGCCTCGGTGGTCTGCTGCATGCGATGGAAGCGCAGGACCTGCTGGGCGGTGGATGGGCGCAGCCGCTCATAGGTCGCCCTGCAGGAGGGCAGATCGGTCGGCTCGCCGCCCGAAAGCTGGTCGCGCATGTCGATGATCGCCTTCACCGTCGGCCAGGACAGGCCCGACACCTTGCACAGGATCATCACGCCCTCGGCGCGGGACTCCACCATCATGTTCTCCGCGATCGCTACCGGCACATTGGCAAGGGCTGCGATCGCCGCATTGGCCTCGTCGAACTTGCCGCCTTCGGCAAACTGCGCGACCTGGGTCTCGTCCAGCCGGCCATCCTCGAACAGCGACTTGACCAGCGCATGCGCGATCTCGGTCTGCTTGGTCAGGGCTGATGATGCGGCGCGTGCGCGCCGCGTCGCCTCGCGCACCGCCTCTGACACGTCCTCCGCCTGCCGCGGATGGGCGGCCTCCAGGCGCTCGCGCACCGTGGCGGAGGCTTTCGCAAGCAGCTTCAAATAGAGGTGCCGGGGCAGGTTCGGGCGCAGACCGACGCAGGTCGCGAGATTGTCATCGTTCTCGGCGCGATTGACCAGCCGGGTGAAGCCGCGCTCGGTGAACTCGGCGCCGGGATTGTTGACGGTGTTCTGTACCACCTCGTTGTTGCCGTGCATCACCAGCACGTCGGTGACCGCGCCAGACAGCGTGCGGCGCCTCGAGATGGCGAGCAGATGCGCCTGGCTCCTGCTTCGCGCGGTCTCGATCAGCGCGTCATCGTCGAGCCGCTCCGATTGCGTCAGCACGGGACCGGCGACCTCGATCGCCTCGTCGAAGGCGAGCGTGCGGATGGTGTTGTAGGGCGCGGCGTTGATCGGCGCCAGGCGATTGGCGAGCAGCGCCTTCGCTGAAATCTCGATATGCTGGATCAGGCACTGGAAGACGTCGTCGAACAGCGCGATCTGCTCGTCGGAATAGTCGACCGCGCTGTTGACGAACAGGTCGGTCACGCGCCGGAGCGTCTCGACCCGGCGTGCGACCGTGCCGTGCGACAGCGCGGACTGCAGCTCGTCGAGCAGGTTGTTGTCGGGAGCGCTGGCTGCTTTGGGAATCATCGTGTTCTCTGTCCTGGAGTATCGCTTTGGATCAATGGGTCCTGAAACGAGATGTGCGGATTGTCATCCGGTGGTCACGCGGTTGCGGCCTCCGGCCTTCGATGCATAGAGCGCCCGGTCGGCGCGGGCGAGCAATGTGTCGGTGTTTTCGTCCTTGCGCAGCGCCGTCACGCCCGCGGAGATCGTCACCCGCATCCCCTCGGAGAACGCGCTCCAGTCGAGCTCGGCGATGATCATGCGCAGCCGGTCCAGCATCTGGGCGGCGTCGTGTTCGCTGGTGTCGGGCAAGAGCAGCAGGAATTCCTCGCCGCCATAGCGGCCGAACTTGTCGACGGCGCGAATGTTGGCGAAGATCGTGATGGCGAAGGTGCGCAGCACCTCGTCGCCGGTCGGATGGCCATAGGCGTCGTTGATGCGCTTGAACCAGTCGAGATCGATCAGCGCGACCGCGCATGGGTTGAGCCGCTGCGCGCGGGCGATCTCCTCGTCCAGCGCGCGCATGATGGAGCGGCGGTTCAGCGCGCCGGTGAGCTCGTCAAGCTCGGCGAGCTCTTCGATGCGGCGATAGGCTTCCCTCAGCTTCAGCCCGCGCTGATAGAGCGAGTGGCGCAGGGCACTCGAGAAGATGCCGAGGAACATGCAGCGTCCGATGCCAAGGACGAACACGGACATGGTTGCGAAGCGCTCGATCGGCCCGCCATAGGGCATGGTGACCGGCTTGTCGGTGAGAAGGAACAGTGCGGCGAGGCCAAGCGTCAGGAGGGTCCAGAGCAGCGCGGTCTGCCCGGGGGTGGCCCGAAGTGCGCCGAACGAGAACACCAGGAACAGCTCGCACAGGAACATCATGCCCACCTGCGGCGCGACATAGGCGAAGCCGAGCATGATCAGCGTGCTGATGATGAGTTGCGGGGTAACGAAATAGTGGTCCTTGAGACGCTCGGTGAAACCCGTCTCCGACAGCACCAGGTAGAACGCGACCGACGTAAGCCCGCACGCCGCATAGGCCAGGCCGATCGTGACCGGAATTGTGCCGGCATAGGCGTAGAGCTGCAGGACGAGGGCATCGAGCACATAGCTGGCCGCGATCATCACCTGGATCTGGCGGCGCTGCCTGGCGCGACGCGCGAGCATGGACGCGTTCGGTCGAAGACCGGCGCCCGGCAGCTCAGCAGCAATCGAATCCAGGAAAGGCGACGCCGTCGTGCCCATGATTTTGCCAGTGGTGGAACTGGAACAAAAATCTACCGGGGAAAGCCTTTAGTTTTGGTATCCAGCAGAACCTGGACCGGCCCCCGCCAGACTTAACCCTATGCTTTGTTTGGCAAGGCGAATTTCCCGCTCATGCGGCGGCTCAATTCGGCGTAAACGGTGCCATGCTAGGGAAGGCCTGCTAAGCTCCGGTCCACCGGAGCCGGGCATGGTCCGGGAGTAGAATTGTTACCATGATACCATTTTTTCGATGCAATTTTCGAGGGCAGAAGATATTTCCGCACCCTGGTGCCGTTTTGTGCGGTAGATCACAGATGCGATCTGACCGCCGTGGCAGATTGAAGTATTTTACCGTCGCCATCGAACCACCCAGTAACCCCATCCGACAAATCCTGCGAGACGGACCTTGAGCGCACCACAGGCGGCTTCGGACGAAGTCCTTATCGCCCGGATCGCGCAAGGCGACCGGCTTGCCATGCAGGTGCTGTATGGACGGCACCATGTCAGGGTGTTTCGCTTCGGGCTTCGGCTCGTCCGCGACGAACAGGTTGCGGAGGACCTCATCAGCGAGGTCTTCCTCGATGTCTGGCGTCAGGCCGGCAAATTCGAAGGCCGATCCGCTGTCTCCACCTGGCTGTTGGCGATTACGCGTTTCAAGGCCCTCTCGGCGCTGCGGCGCAGGAAGGACCTCGAGCTGGAGGACGAGGCTGCCCAGGCGATCGAGGATACGTCCGACGATCCGGAGGTGGCGGCGACGAAGAAGGATACCAGTGCGGCGTTGCGTAAGTGTCTGGGCGGATTGTCTAGGGAGCATCGGGAGATCGTCGATCTTGTCTACTACCACGAGAAATCGGTGGAGGAAGTGGCCGAAATCGTCGGGATACCGGAGAACACCGTGAAGACGCGCCTGTTCTATGCGCGTAAGAAATTAGCCGAACTGCTGAAGGCAGCCGGCGTTGAACGAGGCTGGCCATGATGGCTTTGAGCAAAAAGATGCTGGAAGACGACCCCAGTGAAGTCGAGCTACTGCTGCCTTGGCACGCCGCGGGCAGGCTGAATGCGCGCGACACCCGTCGCGTCGAGGACGCGCTCGCCAGCGATCCCGCGCTCGCCCGGCAATATGCCGTGGTCCAGGAGGAATATGCCGAGACCATCGCCTTGAACGAGAGCCTGGGGGCCCCGTCGGGGAACGCGATGCAAAAATTGTTTGCGGCCATCGACGCCGAACCCGCGCGCACCGCGTCCGTGACCGCAGGGTGGCCAGCGAGGATCTCCGGTTTTTTTTCTGAGCTTTCGCCCCGTACGCTCGCGTGGTCCGCGACGCTCGGGGCGGTCGTCGTGGTCGCTCAGGCGGCCGTGATCGGCACCGTCTTGATGAAGAACCCGTCCTCCAGCAGCTTCCAGACTGCTTCGCTCAGCATGAACGAGCCGGTGGTGCGCACCCTCGGCGGGGCCGCGCCGCCGCGCGCGCTGGTCCGCTTCGCGCCCGATGCCCGTGTCGCCGATATCACGGCGCTCCTCGACAAATACCAGGCTTCGATCATCGGCAATGCCAATGGCGGCATGTTCCGCCTGCAATTCGGCGATCAGGCGATGAGCAAGGACGATCTGACCAGCCTGATCAACAAGCTTTCGAGCGAGAAGATCGTCAATCTCGCCGTGCCCGCGTCCTGACGAGGCACGCGGCGTCAGCCCAACTCGCGAGGTTCCATGCGTTCTGATGCTGCGCAGCGACGGGCCTGGGTCCGCGTGATGCGCCGTTTCGCCATCGGTGCGGCGGTCCTGCTCCCGCTCCTCATGCTCGGCAACCTCGCCGAAGCGCAGGGCTTCATACGCTCGCCCAATCTGAACATTGCCCCGCGCGTGCCCGCAATCAATGCTGGGGATCATGGGCCGCGCATCAATCCACATTTGGGGAATATCGGTGTGACCAGGGTGCCGCGGCCGGCGCTCTCGGCGCGCAGCGCGACCATTCCTGTATCGCCCTATGCGCATTATTCGCCCAATCTCTATCCGGCTTGCAGCTCGGCCTATCGCGACAGCGACGGCGAATGCCTTGACGCTGCAGTGTCGAGCAGCGGTGGTGGCAGCACCTCCGGCAAGAAACACCTGACCGACACGCGGCGGAGCCGGCAAACCGCAACGGTGCCTTCGCGTAGCATCGCCGGTGAACTCGTTGCCGAGATCGACGGGACGCTGTCCGATGCCCAGATGGAGGCGCTGGCGCGCCGCCATGGCCTTGCGCGGATCACCTCACAGACTTTTCCGCTTATCGGGGCAACCATCGGACTGTTCCGTATCACCGACCGCCGCTCGGTTGAGGCGGCGAGCCGCGATTTCGCGTCCGAGACAAGCGTGCACGCGGTGCAGCCGAACTTCCGCTATCTGTTGCAGGACCAGAAGGCGGCACCAAGCGAAGGCGATGCTGCACAATATGCGCTTGCCAAGCTGCATCTGCCGGAAGCGCATACGCTGGCGCATGGCGAGGGCGTCAGGATTGCCATCATCGATTCCGGGATCGACGCCAGGCATCCGGAGCTTGCCGGCTCGATCATCGACAGTTTCGACGCGCTCGGCTCCAAGCAGGGACCGCATGTTCACGGCACCGGGATTGCCGGCGTCATTGTGTCCCATGCCAGGCTGATGGGCAGCGCGCCCTCCGCGAAAATTATAGCGATCCGCGCCTTTGGTCAGGCGGGCAGCGGCGCCGAGAGCAATTCCTATGTCATCCTGAAGGCGCTCGACTATGCCGCAGGGCACGGTGCGCAGATCATCAACATGAGCTTTGCAGGACCGAAGGACGCGTTGATCGAGCGCGGCATCACGGCTACCGCGGCCAGGGGCGAGGTGATGATTGCAGCGGCCGGCAATGCCGGACCCAAATCGCCGCCGCTCTATCCCGCCGCCAATCCCAAGGTGATTGCGGTGAGCGCGACGGATGCGCAGGACAAGCTGTTCGCAGCATCGAACCGCGGCAGCTATGTCGCGCTTGCCGCGCCCGGCGTCGATATCTTCCTGCCGGCGCCTGACGGCAAATACCAGATCACGTCGGGCACCTCGTTTTCGGCCGCCTTTGTCAGCGGGCTCGCGGCTCTGATGCTGGAGCGCAATCCTCAGCTGAAGGCGGACGATGTGCGTTCGGTCTTGACCAGCAGTGCGCGCGATCTTGGCTCACCAGGTCGTGATGACGAGTTCGGTGCGGGCGAAGCCGATGCCTATGCCGCGGTCAAGGCGGCGATGGCCCCAACGGGCGTGCCCTCAGCGTCCTCGGAACCAGGCAAGGCCGCCGAAAACGCGCCGGAACTCAAGGAAAACGCGAAGGAAAACCCCTCGGTCACCTCGGTTGCGAGCGACAAATCGACGGCCGCGGAAGCTCGAGGCGCAGCCCCGCAATAGTGCGCAAAACGAGCTTTCCCAGGGGTTAAAAAAATCGCGCCCCCAATTGAACGTGCCGGGCGGGTGCATCGACCAAATGGGGTGGGAGCGGAAATACCTCCCCGACAGTCATATCAGGCGCGAGCGCCCATCCACCCCAAGCGCCCCATATGGCTTTGACCCGTCCGGTTGTCCCCCCGGACGGGTCTTTCATTTTGGCCGACAGTCTAAGGCGAGTACGATCGACTAGCCGATTTGCAGCAACGATCGGCGGTCATCGTCCGAAGGCGGGCGATCCAGTATCCCAGAGGCAGTGGTCATAAAGCACAGGCGCCGCGGCTTACTGGATTCCCCGCCTTCGCGGGGAATGACAGAAATTGAAATACGCGAGCTCCGGTGAATCACCGCTGTCGGCTTGCACCTGCATATGCACGCTGGACAACAAAGAGGTTTTCCACAAAATATTCGCGTCACGTTCAGTTGATTCGCGTCAGTTACCTCTGCGTCCGTTATTCTCCCTTCGGGCAGGAACTCATGACACAAATCCTGGACGTGTCGTTGCGGCGCGATCTCGTCGCGCGCTGGTGCACGCTTGCCGAACAGCGGTTGCAACATCTCACCGATCTGTTCGAGAGCGGCCGCTGGCGCCGCTACTATGGCGAGCGGGCCTTTCTCGAAAATATCAAGGAAGCCAAGAAGGCGGTGGAGACCTGGCGCGCTCTGGCGTCGGGCCAACCGCTCGCCCGCACCGAGGAGGCGTACAGCCTGCCGCGTCAGTTGCGCGAGCCCAGCCCTGAGATCAAACCCGAGATCAGGCCGCTGTGGCGGGCGAGCGCGCCTGCGATCGAAACTCCGGTCGTTGAGGATGATCCCGCAGCCGGGCAGCCGCCGCGGGAGCTGACGATTGATCTCGTCGCGCTGGAGCAGGCCCTGATCGGCCCGCCGCCGGCCGCGGATCTTGCCGCCATGGAGCAGCGCTACCCGCTGCTGCGCAACTCGCTGCTGTAGCCGTGCCTCACCCGCATGGATTTGCCGGCCGATGCCATCTTCTATCTGTTCTGGTCGGCGGTGATCGCCGTGGGCGCGGTTCTTGCGTTTGTCGACCGAAAATGGATCAAGTGGCCGGCGCTCGGCCTGCTGTTGCCGGCCGGAATCGTTGCGGGCGTCATCATGACGAAGGTCAGGCCATTCAATTTTGCTGACGGCGGCCTTGGCATCGAGGGATTCCTGCTCGCCGCCGCATCGGGCCTTGCCTTGATCGGCTATGGCTTGGTCTGGATCTGGAGCTTCGTCCGCCGCCACTTCGGCAAGCACGCCGATTCCTGAAAATACAGGCTCTATCGCCGAACGACGTTGCTGCCGATCACGAGTTGCGCGTAACGTTCTGCACCTTCAGTTGTGAGATCGACGGTGACGATGCGGATGTCGTCGAGCCCGACCACCGCGCCGCGCGGCGCCTCGGCGATCACGTTGTTGTTGATGAGCGCCGTGCCGGCGCCTGGCGCCACCGACACGCCGATGCCGGCAATGGCGTTGCGGATCACATTGCCCGAGATGGTGACGTCGCGCAGATATTTGCCCCAGCCGGCGACGATGCCGAAGGCGGGCGCGTTCTCGATCACATTGCCGGTGACGCTGCAATCCGCCTCGACATAGATGCCGATGCCGCCGTCGTCGTCGGGCGCGGTGCCCGTGGGCCGCTTGGGCAGCAGGTTGCGGATGATGTTGCCCTGCACGACCGCGAGGCGGCCGCCTTCGTTGAAATTGCAGACGGAGACGCCGAGTGCGGCGCCGTCGACCGTGTTGTTGGCGATGACCGCGCCCTGGAAGGCGAATTCCGAATAGAGCGCGACCTCGCGGACGTCGCTGATGCTGTTGCCGGTGATCTGGATGTTGGAGGCGGAGTTGCCGCGCACGGCGGAATAATCGCAATCGCTGATGCGGTTGTTGCGCACGGTCACATTGCCGGCGCGAAAGGCATTGATCGCATTGCCGTATTGGCCGCTGCCGCCGGGGCCGGCCTTGATGTTCTGGATGCGGTTGTCGGCGACCATCGTGCCGTCGTCGCCAATTGCCGTGCGCAGGATCTCGATGCCGTTATCATTGGTGCCGATGATGGTGTTGCGGGCCACGATCAGGCCGAGCGCATCGAAGGAGACCAGCGCGGTGGACGCGATGTCAGTGAAGCTGTTGCCGCTGATGTCCCCGGACACCTGCTCGATCCAGATGCCATTGCCGCCGCTGCTTGCGATCTCGCAGTCCGTGATCTCAACCGCGCGTCCGCCGAGCAGATGAATGAGCCCGCGCCGCGCCGGCAGCGCAATGCTGCCGCCGTCGAACGTGATGCCCGATAGCGTGATATGCCCGCTGCCTTCGCCCAGGAGCAGCGACGGGCCACCGGTGAAGACGAGCCTGGTCGCACCGCGCACGCCGATCAGCTGCGTGCCATTCTGCAGCTTCAAGAGGCCGGTGCGATAGATGCCGGGCGGCAGTACCAGCGGCACTTGCGCGCGCGCCGCCTCATCGATCGCGCGCTGCAGGGGCTTGCTCTGGTCGTCGGGACTGCCGGGCCGCACGCCATATTGCGTGACATCGCGCCCGAGCGATGCCGCAAGCGCATCGCGCGGCGCAGCTAGCGCGCCGGCAATGGAAGCGCCCAGCAGATGGCGGCGATTGAGGTCCATGGCCTGTGTCTCTCTCGATCGACTGAATTACCGCAGAAATGCGGTCGACCATGGCGGTCGCGAGGACGCGGAAACAGGATTGTTGCCGGTAGGGTTAAATCTTTACCTCGGGTACGTGGATGAGAAAGTGGTACCCTGCGCTCAAGCTTATCGTACAAGCGCAACGGAGGCGGCGAACATGAACGGAAACCGTTACTATGGCGTCAGAGTCGAGGGCGCGAAATATGGCGTGAGCTTTGGCACCGCGCTTGCGATCGCGATATCCTATACCGCCAATCACTCGATACTCTGGGCCATCATCCACGGCATTCTGGGCTGGCTCTACGTGATTTACTACGCGCTGTTCCGGACTTAGCAATCGCTTGCCCTCTCCATCTGCGCACGCTCAACCTCGCGCTCCCTCTGCCGCAACGATTGTAGGGTGGGCAAAGCGCAGTGCGCACCATTGGCCGCGTGCTGAAAGATGGCGGGCACGGCGCTGCGCGCCTTTGCCCACCCTACGGGGCCGTCAGCTCCGGTGGGCGCAAGGCTTGCCGCGTCAGCTTGACCATCTCCATCAGGATGGCTTCACCGGCATCGACCAACTGCTCCAGCGTGATCCCGGATGCTCGGCCGTTTGCGAGCAGCGGCACATGGACGAATGACGCCAGCGCCGGCCCGCCTGCCTGCCGTGTCGCCTCGATTGCGCGCCAGCTCAGGTAATTGCAGAGATAGGCGCCGGCATCACGCGAGAGGCGCGCATCGATGCCCGTGGCGCGCGCGGCGCGCATGAGGTTTGCGGTGTGCGGGCCGAAGGCCAGCGCATCGGCCGCGCGCACGATCGACGCGCTTTGCGCCCGGTTGCCGTCCGCGTCGGGAAGATGCGTCGTGACGGCATTGCGTGCGCGCGTTTCGATCCGCAAATAGCCGGTGCGCGACGCGAGCCCGAACATCAACAGCGCATGCGGACGCTGCTCGGCGATCAGCTCGGGCAATTCGCGATTGACCGTCTCGTAGGTGACATGAAAGATGTGGCCGCTCAGCGCGACGCCATCGAGCGCGGGCCGGCGCAGATCGAGCAGCCGGTCGACCAGCGGCATGGTCGGGTTGAAGGGGGCGCCTGGAAACGGCCCGAAGCCGGTGATGAGGATACGCAGGCTCATCGCAGCCACTCCATGATCTGCTCGGCCGCCAGGGCCGGCGCGACGCGGCCCTCGGCGACCTCCACTTCGATCTTCCTGAGCTTGGTGCGGATCGACGGCTCTGCGCGCAGCCGCGCCATCATGCGGCTCTCCAGCATCGCCCACATCCACTTCACCTGCTGCTCGCGCCGCCGCGCGGCGAACTCGCTCGATGCCGTCATGGCGCTGCGATGATCGAGCACCTTTTGCCAGAGCCCGGCAATGCCTGCGCCCGTCAGTGCCGAGTAGGTCACGACGGGCGGCTGCCAGTGCGCCGAGCGGGGGGTGAGGATATGCAGCGCGCTGCGATATTCGCCGGCCGCTGCATTGGCACGCTTCACATTGTCGCCATCGGCCTTGTTGATGGCGATCATGTCGGCGAGCTCGACCAGGCCCTTCTTGATGCCCTGCAGTTCGTCGCCGGCGCCGGGCAGCATCAGTGCGAGGAAGAAGTCGGTCATGTCGCAGACCGCGGTTTCCGATTGGCCGATCCCGACGGTCTCGACCAGGATGACATCGAACCCGGCCGCCTCGCACAAAAGCATCGCCTCGCGGGTCTTGGCCGCGACCCCGCCGAGCGTGCCGGAGGACGGGGAGGGGCGGATGAAGGCGTGCTCGGAGACGGCGAGCCGCGCCATCCGCGTCTTGTCACCAAGGATCGAGCCGCCTGAGCGCGCCGACGACGGGTCCACCGCAAGCACGGCCACCTTGTGGCCGCGCGCGATCAGGAACATGCCGAGCGCATCGATGGTGGTGGACTTGCCGACCCCCGGCGAGCCGGTGATGCCGACGCGGATGGCCTTGCCCGTGTCAGGCAGCAGCGCTTGAACCAATTCGCGGGCTGCGGCCTGGTGATCGGCCCGCTTGCTCTCGACCAGCGTGATCGCCCGTGCCAGCGCCGCGCGATGGCCGGCACGGAGGTCCTTGGCGAGAGTCTTAGTGTCAGAACGGGAAGTGGTCGGGGCAGGCATGATCAGAGCGGCTCACTCCTTTGACGACGACAGTTTGCCGCTCACGAACGTCTTCAAGACCGGCAGTTCGTTGCAGACGATATCCCAAACCCTCGCGGGGTCGGCGTCCAGAACGTCCCGCAGCCGGTCTTCAACGGTTGGCGGCATTCAGAAGACCTCGATCAGATCGTCGGCGATCCGCTCTGCAATGCGCTGCTTCAGCAAGTCTCGCTGCGATATCTGCACGCGGAGGCTTGTGGCATCCTCGATCAGATGCAGGACCTTGAAGTAGTCGAATGCCGGCGCCTCGCCGCGTGCGGTCGTCTCGACCAGGACGTCCAAATCGCTGTCGGGACGGGCATCACCACGCGCTCTCGATCCGAACAGGAATAGCCGGGCCACGCCCGCGGCTCTGAGCTGCGGTGCAAGTTCGTGCAACTTGCCGATGATGGCTTCGATCCGAACGTCTACGGCTTCTGTCATTCCGGGATATTAGCACGCCCCGGCGATCGCCGCACGCCGTTAGCCGGCCTCTCGCGGGAGGCTCGGCCGGGGTGTATCAGCGGTTACGGCTGGTCCTCTTCATCGCCCTTCGGCCGGCTACCGCCAAAGATCCGCGTTCCCTCGGCGGTCAGATAGGGCTTGAGCGTCTCCCAGGGCACGAAGGCGACATACTGTCCTTCTACATAGGGCCCGACCGCATAGGGCGGATAGTGGAATGTGAGGCCGGAGCTCTTGCCCGCTTCGGTGGAGGGCGCGAGCGTCACCGCGCCGATCTTGAGCAGTTTGGGTTCAAGCCCCTTGAACCATTCGGCGGTCGCGGTCTCGCTGGAATCGCGCTTCTTCTTCTCGACCTTGAGCGAGGCGATGACGGCCTTGAGCATGGCGGTCATGGTCGGGCCGTTGTCGGCGGTCTCGTTGAAGAAGGGGCGGATGCTGATCGGCTTCTTCTCGGTGTCGTCCCACAGGATGGTGTTGACGTCGGTGTTGGGATGGGCGGCGTGGGCATCCATGTAATCGTCTCGGACAACAGAGACGTAGCGGTCGCCGACAATGGAGCGGACGGAAAATCTGCGCTCGTAGGTCCAGCCGCCGTCCTTGAAGAACTGCGGGTCCTGCTTCAGCTCGGACGCCGCCGCCGCGGCGTTCTTGTCCAGCCACTTCCTGCCGTCGGCGAGGCAGTCGGCTGCCAGCGCCGGGTCGGCCTTGATCTTGTCGTCGAGATAGACATCGGCCTCGATCGCCTTGGTCTTGATGCTGGCGTCGGGCTTGGGGTCGGCGGCGAGGACGGGGTGAGTTGCGAACAACGCCAGGAGAAGGGCAACGCTCAGTTTGGCATGCATGGGCAAATCGAATCCGTCTTGTCTTGCAATGTGTGCCGCGAGCACACCCGAAGGTTCAACGGCGCGCGCGACCATTTCGTGTCGGCGTGCGTCGCACGTTGACGGACCTTCATCGCTCTCAGAGGCGCGCGGCTACTCGGCCGCCGCGCTGTGGCCGAGCCGCGCATTGAGCTTGTGGATCAGCTCCTCGGCGGCATCTGCGATGACCGTGCCGGGCGGGAAGATCGCCTCGGCGCCGGCCGCATAGAGCGCATCATAGTCCTGCGGCGGGACCACGCCGCCGACGATGATCATGATGTCCTCGCGCCCTTGCGCTTTCAGCGCGGCCTTCAATTCCGGCACGGCCGTGAGGTGGGCGGCGGCAAGCGAGGAGACGCCGAGGATATGCACGTCGTTCTCGACTGCCTGGCGCGCGGCTTCTTCCGCCGTCGCAAATAACGGCCCGATATCGACGTCGAAGCCGATATCGGCAAAGGCCGACGCAATCACCTTCTGGCCGCGGTCGTGGCCGTCCTGGCCGATTTTGGCGACCAGGATGCGCGGCCTGCGGCCTTCGGCCTCCTCGAAGGCCTCGATCAGCGCCTGCACCTTTTCGACCCGGTTACCCATGCTGGAGGCCTCGCGCTTGTAGACGCCGGTGATGGATTTGATCTCGGCGCGATGGCGGCCGAACACTTTTTCCATTGCGTCGGAGATTTCGCCCACGGTGGCCTTGGCGCGTGCCGCGTCGATCGCGAGTGCAAGCAGGTTGCCGCCTCCTTCCGCCGCGTACGTCAGCGCGGCGAGCGCCGCGTCGACATCCCCCTGGTTGCGCTCGGAGCGCAGCCGCTTGAGCTTGTCGATCTGCAGGCGGCGGACGTTGGAGTTGTCGACCTTCAAGATGTCGATCGGCTTCTCGTCAGTTGGCTTGTACTTGTTGACGCCGATCACCGCCTGCTTGCCGGCATCGATCCGCGCCTGGGTCTTGGCCGAGGCTTCCTCGATACGCAGCTTCGGGAGACCCGCCTCGATCGCTTTGGCCATGCCGCCGAGCGCCTCGACCTCCTGGATATGCTCCCAGGCCTTGCCGGCGAGGTCGCGGGTGAGACGCTCGACGTAATACGAGCCGCCCCAGGGATCGATGATGCGTTTAGTGCCGCTTTCCTGCTGCAGGAACAGCTGCGTGTTGCGGGCGATTCGCGCCGAGAAATCGGTCGGCAGCGCCAAGGCCTCGTCGAGCGCGTTGGTATGCAGCGACTGGGTGTGGCCTTGCGTTGCCGCCATCGCCTCGATGGTGGTGCGCATCACATTGTTGAAGATGTCCTGCGCGGTCAGCGACCAGCCGGAGGTCTGGCAGTGCGTGCGAAGCGACAGCGAGCGCGGGTCTTTCGGATTGAACGGCTTGAGCAGCTTCGCCCAGAGCAGGCGCGCGGCGCGCATCTTGGCGACTTCCATGAAGAAGTTCATGCCGATCGCCCAGAAGAACGACAGCCGCGGCGCGAAGCGGTCGACGTCGAGCCCGGCGGCAAGGCCAGCGCGCAAGTATTCGACGCCGTCAGCGAGCGTATAGGCGAGCTCGAGGTCCTGCGTCGCGCCGGCTTCCTGCATGTGATAGCCGGAGATCGAAATCGAATTGAACTTCGGCATCCGCTGCGAGGTGAAGGCGAAGATGTCGGAGATGATCCGCATCGATGGGCCTGGCGGATAGATATAGGTGTTGCGCACCATGAACTCTTTCAGGATATCATTCTGAATGGTGCCCGACAGCTTTTCCGGCGGCACGCCCTGTTCTTCCGCCGCGACGACGAACAGCGCAAGGATCGGCAGCACCGCGCCGTTCATGGTCATCGACACGCTCATCTGGTCGAGCGGGATGCCGGCAAACAGCGTGCGCATGTCGTAGATCGAATCGATCGCGACGCCCGCCATGCCGACATCGCCCGACACGCGCGGATGATCAGAGTCATAGCCGCGATGGGTGGCGAGGTCGAAGGCAACCGACAGACCCTTCTGTCCGGCCGCGAGGTTGCGGCGGTAGAAGGCGTTGGAATCTTCAGCGGTGGAGAAGCCGGCATATTGCCTGACCGTCCAGGGCTGGTTGACATACATCGTGGGGTAGGGGCCGCGCAGATAGGGCGCAATGCCGGGCCAGGTCTCCAGGAAATCGATGCCGGCAAGATCAGCCTCGCCATAGGCCGGCTTGACCGGAATGCCCTCGGGCGTGAGCCAGGGCTCGGCGTGGCCGGCGGGCGCGGCGGCTGCGGTTTTCTCGAAGGCGATCTCGGCGAAGTTCGGAATGCGGGTCATGGCATCATCCTAGCACAGCTCGCGCGTCTCAATCATGGTCCGGATGCTGATGGGACACGATGGTGCCGAGCTTCTCGGAGCCGTAATTCTGCAGCGTGGTCTGGCTCGGCAGATTGGCGATGCCGACCACCCAGCCGAGCCGGGATTCGGTGCCATATTGCCGGGTCGGAATCATCCGGTCCGGCTTGTCGAAGGTGCCGGTCATGATCTCGATACTCGGGCCGTCGATGCGACGGAAGCTCAAGGGCGTGCCGCAGCTCGCGCAGAAATCGCGCATCGCGATCGAGGAGGAGCGGAATGCGGCCGGCGTGCCGCGGGTCCAGCTGAAATCCTGCTTGGCGATGTCGGCGAAGGAGGCGAACGGCGCGCCGGAGGCTTTCTGGCACATCCGGCAATGGCAGATGCTGACCTTCAAGGGCGGGGCCTTGATCGCAAAGCGGATGGCGCCGCATTGGCAGCCGCCGGTGAGCAGAGGTTTGCTCGTCTCGCTCTTGGTTGTTTCGGCGTTTGTTGTTTCTGTGCTCATGGTTGTTCGATCTGCCGATAGGCGTTGTCTAAGGCGGCGAGGGCGTCTGCGCCGGCGAAAACAAACGCATCGACGCCGGCCGTTTTCAGGCTGGCTTCCAGTTCGCCCGGACGGCCTGCCAGATAGATATGCTTTGTTCCGGCAACCTGAAGGGCCCTCGCCGCGTCGGCGGCCTGCTCGGCATAGAGCTTGTCCGAGGAGCAAAGGCACACGAGCTCGGCGGCGGACGCCTTGTAGGCCGCGGCGAGCTTGGCGGGATCAGTGAAGCCTTCGCTATCGATGGCTTCGATCCCGCCGCTCTCGAAGAAGCTCTTGGCAAAGGTCGCCCGCGCGGTGAAATCGGCGGCGGCGCCCAGATTGGCCAGAAAGACCTGCAGGCGCTTTCCGTTTCGCTTGAGGATTTCATCGGAGCGATCGCGCAGCCGCTCGAAAGGTGCGGCGAGCCGGGTCGCCGCCAGCGGCGCGAAGCTTAGGGTCGCAGCCGGAGGCGGCAGCACCACGGGGGCCACGTCTTCGACCGTGACCTGCGCCTCCCGCAAATTGGGAAATTCGCTGGCGCCAGTGAGGACGTCCTTGCGGCGGGCGATATTGGCTTCGCGCGCGCGTCTGGTCGCCGCCACCCTGGTCTGGATCAGGCCCTGCTGCAGCGCCTCGAACACGCCGCCGGCTGTCTCGATCTCCTGGAACAGCGTCCAGGCCGCACCGGCCAGCGCCTCGGTCAGGCTTTCGATTCCGCCCGAGCCGGCGGCGGGATCACTGACCTTGGCGAGGTTGGATTCCTCCAGCAGGATGAGCTGCGTGTTGCGCGCGATGCGCCGCGCGAATGCATCGGGCAGGCCGCAGGCGAGCGTATGCGGCAGCACGCTGATGGCATTGGCGCCCGCAAGGCCCGCGGCGAAGGTCGCCATGGTCGCACGCAGCATGTTCACGTCGGAGTCGCGTTGAGTGAGCATGCGCCACGCCGTTTCCGCGGCGATGAAGACCGGCTTTGGCGTGAGACCGCAGGCCGCTTCGACGCGCGCCCAGAGCAGGCGAAGGGCGCGGAACTTGGCCATGGTCAGGAACTGGTCGGCATCGGCGACTAGGCGGAAGGATACTGCCGCGCGCGCCGACTCCAGCTCGATGCCGCCGGCCTCCAGCATGCGCAAATAGGCGAGCGCGAGCGACAGCGCAAAGGCGAGCTCCTGCACCTCCGAGCCGCCGGCATCATGCACCGGCCGGCCATCGGCGAGCACGAACGGCCCCTTGAAGCCGCGGCCCATCAGCCCGCCGACCACCTTCGCGAACGGCGGCGCCATCTCGCGCCAGGCGGCAGGCGCCGCGCCCCGCACCGCCATGGTCGACAGCGCCTGGTAGTTGAAGCGGACATCAAGCGTGGCCGGATCGATGCGCCTGGCCTCGATCACGGCAGCAAGGCCCTCGCCGGCATTGTCACGGCCGACCACCGGGTTCAGCGCGATGGAAATCCCGGCCTCGAGCATGACGCCATCGAGCAGCCTGTTCAGCGTTTCGGGCGTGCCGTCGATGACGCCAAAGCCGCGTGCGCCCGGACCGCCCGCGAACTCGATCTCCAGGCCCGTGGCGCCGTTCTCGAGCTCGGCAAGCGCAATGGCATTGGCGCGTGCCGGATCCGGATGATCGATCCGCTGCATGATCTGCCACGGCGCAGCCGCGGCGCGGCCGGCAAGCAGCGTCGCGTTGGTCGCGCGGCGGTAAATCGGATCGATCGTCACGCCGTCATAGGTCCTGGCCGTCAGGCTTTCAAACGGCGCGCCCTTCAGCACCCCGTCCACCAGCTTGCGCCAGTCGTCGTAGCTGGCTTGCGGGAAATCGGAAGCCAATGGCAGGTCGGTGGCGGAGGTCATGTCTACTCCCGGCGTGAGATTGCGCCGGAAATTGCCATGACACGGCGGCCAAGCCAAACGCTTGTTTTGGGTCAATCCCGCGCGGCGAGGCGCTCGATCCCCGCGCTCGAAATCTCCGCCAGCGCCGCCTGGACACCGCGTCCGCCGATCTTGCGCCGAGGCGCTATTTCGGCAAGCGGAACCAGCACGAAGGCGCGTTCGAACAGCCGGGGGTGGGGCAGTATCAGCGCGTCGGTCTCGAGCGCGAGGTCGTCATAGGCGATCAGGTCGAGATCGAGCGTACGCGGGCCCCAGCGCCGTTCGCTCGCCCGGTCGCGGCCGAATTTTCGTTCCACGGCCTGCAACGTCGCAAGCAGCGCGTCCGGCGCGAGCGTGGTCTCGATCTCGATGCAGGCGTTGATGAAGGGCGGCTGCTGCTCGTCGCCCCAGGGCGGGGTCTTGTAATCAGAGGAGCGGGCCAGGAGCCTCGCCCGCGCAAGGCCGCAGATATCCAAAATCGCAACCTCGAACGTCGCGCGCACATCGCCGACATTGCCGCCCAGTGCGATGATCGCGCTCGCCAACGGTCTGCTACCCTTGCGTCGGCGGATGGCGACTGCGCGTCAGCACCACGCCGACATCCTCGAAAATCTCGGCAATCGGCGCATGCGGCTTGTGCACCGTGACTTTCACGGCGCGCACCCTCGGAAACGAGGCCAGGATGGCATCCGCAACCGCACCGGCCGCGCGCTCCAGCAATTTGTAGTTGGTGTTCTTGAAGGCGTCCGTCGCGGTCTCGACCACGTTGGAATAGGAGGTCGTGTCGGGCAGGCGGTCGCTGCGCGAGGATTCCGAGAGGTCCGCATAGAGTTCGAGATCAATCACGAAGCGCTGGCCGACTTCGGTCTCATGCTTCATCACGCCGTGACGGGCATGGACGACGAGGCCCTTGATGAAGATGGTATCGGTCATCGCTTGTCCTCGATCGCGGATGCAAGGCGCAGCGCCTGCACGGTTTCCGCGACATCATGCGCGCGGATGATGGCGGCACCGCGCTGGGTTGCGATCAGATGCGCCGCGATCGATCCGCCGAGACGTTCTTCCGGTTCAGCCGGTCCCACCGTCGCGATGAAGCGCTTGCGCGAGGCGCCGACCAGGATCGGCAGGCCGAAAGCTTTGAACTGATCGAGCCGCGCCAGCGCTGTCATGCTCTGCTCCGCCGTCTTGCCGAAGCCGATGCCGGGGTCGAGCACGATATTGCCTTCGGCTATGCCGGCTTTGGCCGCGATATCGAGCGAGCGCGCAAAGAATTCGATCATGTCCTTGATGATATCGATCGCAGGATCGGCCATGTCGCGATTGTGCATGACGATGACGGGCACGTTGCGCGCCGCGACCAGGCTTGCCATGTCGGGATCGCGCTGCAGGCCCCAGACGTCGTTGGCGATCGCTGCGCCCGCATCGAGCGCGAAGCCCACGACCTTCGCTTTCATGCTGTCGATCGAGACGGGGACGCCGAGCTTGACGACGTCGCGCAGGATCGGCTTGAGCCGCCTGATCTCCTCATCATCCGTCACCGGACTCGCACCGCCGTAGGGACGGGTGGATTCCGCGCCGATATCGATGATGTCGGCGCCTTCGGCGACCAGGCGCTGCGCATGCCTGATCGCCGGACCGGGCGCGTAAAATTGTCCGCCGTCGGAGAAGGAGTCCGGCGTCACATTCAATACGCCCATCACGGCCGGATAGGGCTTTGCGAGCAACTTCCGCAGCAGCGGATGCCGCGGAGCCTTGGCCGTTGCGGGCAGTCTGGACGGGGTCGCGCTCATGCCGGAGGCTTTGCGCGGTTAGCGTGGCCAAGTCAAGACGCTCGCGGTGAAGCGCGGGAAAGGCGTCAATAACATAGGATAAAGCTCGCAGAAATTTGCCGGGGGGAGCTGTTTTTATGCGCAAACAGGCGATCAACCTCCGGTCGACCGGCCATCTCGATACGCGATGTAAGGAACCTAGTAAGTGATCTTGGGTTGCAGCTTGCGGGCCTGCGCGATCAATTGTTCGACCGATTTTTCCGAAGGCAGGATGCGCACGAGCCTGCGTTTGGTGTTCACGTCCTTCATGTTCTGCGCCAGCCGCGCGGGATTGCGATGCGCAAGCTCGCGCACTGTCGTGGCGCCGGCCGCGCGCACCAGCCCTACCTTGGCCTTGCCCATTCCGGGAATGCGCATGTAGTCGGCGACATTGGCCCATTCGAGAAATTGCTGCTCGCTGATGCCGGTCTTCGCCGACAGTGCCTTGCGTCCCTTCACGGTGCGAGCTGCCTCAAGCAGCGCCCCGGTGGTACGAATGCCAAGCGATTTCAGCTTTTGAGCGGAAAAGGCGCTCATGCCTTCCAGCTCGGAGAGGGGATATGTCATGATACACGATATGAGAAGGTGATTTAGGCGAACTGGCTGAGCCCCGGCGTCCCCGCAATGATCTCGCCCATGTGATCCGCTCCGATTTTGTCGCGACCGAAGCGCAAAAGTTCACGGGCGACGGTTTGAATTTCCACCATACCGAGACCAAGACCCATCAGCCTGGTGCCCACGGCCATGAGGCCGTTGCCCATCAAGCGTGCAAGGGAGCCACCATTTGCTGCCGCGATAGCTGCTTCTGCGCCTGGAATCTGGTCGATCAAGGCCTGCACCTTGTCGGAGGGTCCCTCGCTACGCAGGAACCCCAAGATGATCCCTGTGGTTTTCTCAGCGACAGACCGATCGATGCCGGCTTTTGCAGCCAGCTCTCCAATCAATTCGTCCATATTTGCCCCGCCTCAACCGGTTGTGCACCGGCCCTCGTCTTGAGAAATCATCTTGAGCTTGCGAGGTGCGAATTACAAGCGATCACGTCGACGCAAAGCACGATTCAATCGCAATCGCGCTGCAAGTGTTGCAGCATTGCAAGAGTGGATGAGGGACTTTGCAAGATTCGTCAGATGAAGGACGAGTGTTGCATCCGAGAATCGATCCAAAGCACGTAACCGTTCAGTTGATATGGCGCGATCATGCCGCAATGCGGCGACTGGACGGTTTAATTCGGCTTGCAAGATGCAGTATGATCCTACTTATAGGTGAGCAGAGACCCGATGACGATACCGACTTTCGACGACAGGATGGCGGACACAGACACAAAGATTCTTGTTGGCAAAGGCGAACAGCCGGCATGGCTGACGCTTGCGCTCGCTAACCGCCATGGTCTTGTCACGGGTGCGACGGGAACCGGTAAGACAGTGACGCTGCAGGTCATGGCGGAGGGTTTTGCGCGCGCCGGCGTTCCGGTGTTCGCCGCCGACATCAAAGGCGATCTCTCGGGCATTTCACAAGCCGGCGAGGCCAAGGATTTCATCGTCAAGCGCGCCGACGAGATTGGACTTAAGTTCGAGCCGGACCGCTTCTCCACCATCTTCTGGGACGTGTTCGGCGAGCAGGGACATCCGGTGCGGGCGACCGTGACCGAAATGGGCCCGCTGCTGCTGGCGCGCATGCTCGATCTCAACGACGTGCAGGAAGGCGTGCTCAATGTCGCCTTCCGCGTCGCCGACGAGAACGGACTCGCGCTGATCGACATGAAGGATCTGCGGGCGCTGTTGGATGCTATCGTGCCCGATCCCTCCAAGAAGGGCGCGGACGGCACGGAGGACCCGCTGGCGCCGATCCGCAAGGCCGCGCAGTCCTTCGGCAATGTGACGCGGGCAACGGTCGGCACCATCCAGCGCCAGCTCCTGGTGCTTGAAAACCAGGGTGGCAGCAAATTCTTTGGCGAGCCCGCGCTGGCGCTAGCGGATTTCATGCGCACCGACCGCGACGGGCGCGGCATGATCAACATCCTGGTCGCCGACAAATTGATGCAGAACCCGCGGCTCTACGCCACCTTCCTGTTGTGGATGCTGTCGGAATTGTTCGAGCAAATGCCGGAAGCCGGCGATCCGCCCAAACCGAAGCTCGTGTTCTTCTTCGACGAGGCGCATCTTCTCTTTAATGATGCGCCGAAGGCGCTGATGGAGAAGATCGAGCAGGTGGTGCGTCTGATCCGCTCGAAGGGCGTCGGCGTCTATTTCGTCACTCAAAACCCGATCGATGTGCCGGATAAAGTGCTCGGCCAGCTCGGCAACCGCGCGCAGCATGCGCTGCGCGCCTACACCCCGCGCGACCAGAAGGCGGTTCAAGCCGCCGCCCAGACGTTCCGGCCCAATCCCAAGCTCGATACCGCGAAGATCATCATGGAACTGGGCAAGGGCGAGGCGCTGGTGTCCTTCCTGGAAGGCAATGGCGTACCGGCCATGGTCGAGCGCGCCCTGATCCGCCCGCCGTCAGCCCGCATCGGGCCGATTACGCCGGAGGAACGCAAGGCCATCATGGATGCCAGCCCGGTAAAGGGAAAATACGACACGGCCATCGACTCCGAGTCCGCTTACGAGATATTGCAAAAGCGCGTCGCGGGGACTGCGGCGACGGCGGAAGGCACGAGCGGCAGCGTATGGGACAAGATCGGCGGCATCGTCAGCACGGTTTTCGGCACCAATGTCGGACGTGGGCGGTTGTCAACCGGACAGTTGATCGCGCGCAAGGTCACGCGCTCGGTCACCGACCAGGTGGTTGGCGGCATGGCGGCGGATATCGGCAAATCGGTCGCGGGCTCGATGGGCGGCTCGATCGGACGCGCAATCGTGCGCGGCACGCTCGGCGGCCTGCTGCGCCGATGACCTCCACTTTTCGGTTTGAACACGCGTGACATCAGAAAAAGCGACCCTGCCGAGATATCCGTCGCTGCGGATGCCGGTCGACATCATCTTCTTCATCTGCTGCGCGCTGTTGATCGGCGACGTGCTGGTCCCCGAAATCTTCGGCCACGGCAAGTCCAAGGACTATCCGTTGTGGTTCTGGGCCGGGCAGCAGGTGCTGCAGGGCAAGGAGCTCTATCCGAGCGACCCGCACAGCTATTTCGAGTTCATCTACCCGCCGCTGCCGGCGGTGCTGCTCGCGATCCCCGCCTGGTTCGGCAAGGTTGCGCTTTACACGTGCCTCTCGCTGCTCAACGTCGTGGCCTGGTGGGTGACGGCGCAGCTCTCTCACGCCATGACGGGATCGGGCCGGGTGCCCGGGCAATGGCTGTATTTCTTCTCAGGCCTTGTCACCATCGGTTTCGTGTTCGACATGTTCGACCTCGGCCAGCCCAATCTCGTGCTGCTGGCGCTGATGATGTACGGCTTCTGGTTGATCCAGCAGCAGCGGCCGTGGCTGGCGGGAAGCATGTTTGCGCTCGCGACCGCCATCAAGGTGTTTCCGATCGCGGTGTTTCCTTATCTCGCGTGGCGGAGGCAATGGAAAGCGCTCGCCGGCATGGCGGTGTTCCTGGTGGTGTTCCTGTTCGTGGTGCCGGCCCCGGTGCGCGGCTTCCAGCACAACATCGCCGAGCTCAAGACCTGGTATCAGGGCATGGTCGCCAGCAGCTCGGAGAAGGGGTTTGGCCAGCGCGACGAGCAGAACTGGTCCTGGGTCAATCAATCGATCATCGCGGTCACCCATCGCCTGACGCGGCCCGTCAATTACAACCAGGACGATCTGTCCAAGCCCGTCCGCACCATGAATGTGGTCGACCTGTCGTTCAAACAGGCAAACATGGTGGTGCTCGCCGTCTCGGTTCTGATCGGGCTCGGCTTCCTTGCGGTGATGCCGCCGGCGTCGCGGCGCACCGCGCGCTCGGATGCCGAAGAGATCGGCGTCCTGTTCTGCCTGATGACCGTCGCCTCGCCGCTCGCGCGGCAATACTATTTCATGTGGCTGTTCTATCCGGTTGTGATCTTGATGCATCGGGCGGCTTATGATGAAAGGCCGAAGGCGAGGGGCTTGAGCTGGCTCGCGCTTGGCCTTGCCGGCGCACTGATGTTCCTGTCGTTTCCGATTTTCCCCAAGGACCTCCAGGCCTATGGCAACAATCTCGCGGCGACCTTCGTCATCGCGGCTGGCCTGGTCTGGCACATGCTCAATCCGGCCAAGGGACCGGCCAGCGGTTCGACCGCGGCGGATACATCTAGCTCGGAGGTTTCCGCAGCGGTAAAAGCGTCGATCAGCCAGGCATAAGGAAGCGCGGAATGTCCAACCTGTCGCAGCTCAATTCAGTTCTCGCCCGCATCGACGCCGACTTCGACAACAGCCTCGAGCGGCTGTTTGCGCTGTTGCGCATCAAGTCGATCTCGTCCGAGGCGGCCTATGCCGAGGACTGCAAGAAGGCCGCCGGCCATCTCGCCAGGGACCTCGCAACGATCGGGTTCTCCACCGAGGTGCGGCCGACCGCGGGTCATCCCGCCGTCGTCGGCAAAAGCAGCGGCAACGGCGGCGCGCGGCCGCATGTCTTGTTCTACGGGCACTACGACGTGCAGCCGGTCGATCCGCTCGAGCTCTGGCACCGGCCGCCGTTTGAGCCGGTGGTGACCGACCATGCCGATGGCCGCAAGATCATCGTCGCGCGCGGCGCCGAGGACGACAAGGGCCAGGTCATGACCTTCGTCGAGGCCTGCCGCGCCTGGAAATCGGTCACCGGGTCACTGCCGCTCGACATCACCATGCTGATCGAGGGCGAGGAGGAGGTCGGCTCCAAGAATTTCGTGCCGTTCCTCGAAGCCAACAAGGACGAATTCAAAGCCGACTATGCGCTGGTCTGCGACACCGGCATGTGGGATCCGAACACGCCGGCCATCACCACCTCGCTGCGTGGCCTCGTCTATGACGAAGTCAAGATCACGGCGGCCAACCGCGACCTGCATTCGGGCATGTTCGGCGGCGGTGCGCAGAATCCGATCCGTGTGCTGACGAAAGTCCTCGGCGCGCTGTTCGACGACAACAACCACATCACCATTCCCGGCTTCTATGACGGCGTGAAGGACCTGCCGCCGGAGATCCTGGCGCAGCGCAAGAACCTCAATGTCACGCCGGAGACGTTCCTGAAGCCGATCGGGCTTTCGATCCCCGCGGGCGAGACGGACCGTCTGTTGATCGAGCAGCTGTCCTCGCGTCCGACCTGCGACGTCAACGGCATCGTCGGCGGCTATATCGGCGAGGGCTCCAAGACGGTTATTCCCTCACACGCCTCGGCCAAGATCTCCTTCCGGCTGGTGGAGGGGCAGGACCCCGCCAGGATACGCAAGGCATTTCGCGATTTTGTCACGGCACGCGTGCCGAGGGATTGTGCGGTCGAATTCGGCGACCACTCCCTGGCGCCGGCGATCGCGCTTGACTGGACCATGAAGCCGCTCGCGGCCGCCAAGCAGGCGCTGACCGAGGAGTGGGGCAAGGAGGCGCTCCTGATCGGCTCCGGCGCCTCGATCCCGATCGTCGCCGACTTCAAGACGACGCTCGGCCTCGATACGCTCATGGTCGGCTTCGGGCTCGATGATGACAACATCCATTCGCCGAACGAGAAGTACGACCTGAAGAGCTTCCACAAGGGCATCCGCTCCTGGGCGCGGATTCTGGCCGCGCTCGCCGAATTGCCGAAATAGCTTGGAATGACCGGCGTCCGGCCAAGCTCAACACGCCTGATCCGGGCGCCGCGCGCAGATTGAAGCCTTGATAGCCGTCGTTCATGAGCCGTAGTTCTTCGCCAGGTAGTCGGCGATGATCTTGGCATCGGCATCGTCGATGGGGGCGCCGAAGGCTTTCCTCATCTTCGCAACCTCGGCGTTCCAGCCGGCAGCATTCAGATAGACAGAGTTCATCGGGATGTAAGCAAGAGTGTGACAGGCGGCGCAGTTATTCTGGACCGTTTCGACGCCGGAGCCCTGCTTGAGCTTGATGACCTGCTCGTCGGCATGAACCGATCCGGCTGAGAGCGTTGCGGCGAGCGCAATGGCAAGGGTTCGCATGTCTCTTTTCCCTTCAAGCATTCAGCGTGATGCTCTGCATCACGTTGTTGTGGTATCCGGCGCCATTGAACAGCAACTTTGACGTCTGCGTCTGACCGATCATATTGGTTGCGTTGATCATCACGTCATTTTTGCCGCGTTTGGCATTGAGCTCGAAACTCCAGGGACGGAAGGCGTAGTTGCCGAGGTCCTCGCCCAGCCTTGCCGTCGACCATGTCTTGCCTTCGTCCGTCGAGACTTCGACTGCGCGGATGCCGTAACCGCCGTCCCACGCCAGGCCGGACACCACCACCTTGCCGGGCTTTACTTTCGCGCCATCGCGATGACTCGTGATCAGCGAGTTGACGACGATCTCGGTAATGGGAGTCGAGGTGGCATCTTCCTGACTGATGAAGCGGTCGCGAATCGGAAATTCTCCGACGGGGATCCGATAGGCAGGCTTCATCCAGAAGCCGCCCTGCGGCTGCGTCCGCGCCTCGATATGGATGATATGCTTGACCCAGTAGGTGCCGGTCCAGCCCGGGACGATGATGCGTGCCGGGAAGCCGTTGAAATGTGGCAGCGGCTGACCATTCATCTCGTAGGCGATCATGGTCGCTTCGTTCATGGCACGCCAGATCGGGATGCTTTTGATGAAGTCCGGCGTCTTGTCGAAGACCGGGCCATCTGCGCCGTTGAAGGCGATCTCGATGCACTCCTTCTTGATGCCAGCCTTGTCGAGCACGTCCTTCAGGCGCACGCCCTTCCAGCGGGCGCAGCCCATGGCGCCGTAGCCCCATTCCACGCCGGGGACGTGCGGGGTCGACAGGCCGCGACGGTTGCCGGAGCATTGGTTGACGGCAACGATCTCGGCCGTCGGCATCTTCTTCAGGTCGTCCAGCGTCAACTCGAGTGAGCTGTTGGCGCCGTCACCATCGACCTTGATCTTGTAATCGGCCAGCTGGACATCGGGGATGTCGACAAGGTGGTAGCGCACGAAGAACTCGTCATTCGACGTGATCGGCGAGCGGAAATATTCGAGCGGCGCTTCGTAGTTCGGCGGCCGATCGGCGAGCTGGATCAGCGGTTTCTTGCCGGGCAACGTCCCCATTTGGGCATAGGTCGCAATCCCGCCGGGCACGCCCGGTGTCAGAACTGGCGCCGCGCTTTGTGCTCGCGCGGCCGGCGGCAGGACCATCAAAGTGCCGGCCGTGCCGGCGGCGGAATAGAGAAAGTCTCGGCGGCTGATGTGACCCATTGTTTCCTTCCCCGCGTTACGGCGGTTTGTTGCATGACGCTTCTCGCGGAAGCGCATGGCAGAAGAAAAGGATCGGCCGGTCGGTTTATTCCATCCCTATCCGAGGCAAGGCGGGGCGTCGCGCTCGGCTTCGCGCAGGCGGCGGTCAATGCGGTCGGGGTCGGAGCCGGCCTGCGTCTGCTGCTCCGCAGCATTGGCGACCAGTCTGAAGCGCCAATCCGGCATGCCATGCGCAGTCAATTCGTAGACGAGCGCGCCGGCGACCCAGCGGTGCTGAAGGCTGCCAAATACGGGCGGCGCAAAGGCGCCGACCGGCCAGCCGCGCAAGTCAAGCCGGCAGCCGTGCGGGCCCCGATAAATCGCAGCGAACAGCGGGACGGCACCTGGATCGAAGGCAAGAGTGATCAGCTTCAAGCCTGCAGCGTCCAGCCGCGGTATAGTCGTTCCAGCGGGCAGGGAGGCCAGCGTGATCTCTGTCGCACCTTCCGCCGTGCCCGCAATGGGTACGTCCTCTGCACGCCAAGGCTGTTTCGCCAGCAGGATCCCTCCAACGAGCAGGCCGATACACGCGGCAATGGCCGCTGCATGCTGACGGACCCGCGGCCACCGTTGCCTACGCAGAACGATCGGCGGGCAGTCTTCCAGCGTTTCGGCCGTGGCCGCCTTGAGCCTGGCAAGCATCGCGTACATTGACGCCAGATTGCGATCACTCGCGAGCCGCGCAGCCATTTCTGCGCGCTCGGCGGGTGTCAATTCGCCGTCGAGCAGCGCGTTCAGTCGTTCAAAATCGTGTGTCTGCCCGTTATCCATGGCGCGACTTCAATGGTCTGACCGCACCTGAATCGAGCACCGCGAGCAACGCCTCGCGGGCTCTTGCAATACGGCTCATCACGGTGCCAGCCGGAACGCCCAGCATTGCTGCGACATCCGCATAGCTGAAACCGGCGATATCGATCAACGATATGATTTCGCGATGCTCCGCGCCGAGCCTGATCAGTCCCTGTTGCACCGTGATTTTGGCAATGCATGCGTCATCGAAACGCCAGAGGTTCGTCGAACTGTGGACCTCCGGGTCCGGATCCCGGCGGCGCCGAATTTCATCGATGGCGGCATTGCGCACGATGCGAAACATCCAGGCTCGGTATGCCGCAGTGTCGGACGGCACACGCGCGGCTGCCAGGGCCTTCGCTGCTGCTTCCTGCACGATGTCGCGAGCGGCTTCGACCTCACCAAGCATGACCCGAGCGAAGGCGAAGAGCTTTGGCAGCAACGCCTGCAAGCCACTGTGTGGATCTGTGTCGCCCATCGCCTCTCCCCATCGACGCGAGTTTGACTTCCGTCAGCAAGACCCGCAAGCGGCGTGACGCGATAAATTCGTTGCGCTGCAAGTCGGCGCATGGGAGCGGGTGGGCCTATTTCGGCCGGGACTTCAGCAGCGCCCGAATCTTGTTCGCGTCCGCGGGCGTCACGGGATTGAAGATCACCATGTTGAGGTCGGGCCGGCCGTCGACGGCGAACGCCGAAAACTCCATCGACAGCGGACCGGCGACGGGATGATGCAGACGTTTCACGCCCTCGCCATGCCCTTGCACATCGTTGTCACGCCACAGGGCCGCGAATTCGGGGCTCGTCGCGCAGAGTTCGTCGACCAGCGACTGCACATCGCGCGCTGCACCCGCGCGCGCCACATCCGCGCGGAAGGACGCCACCAAGTAACGCGCGACACCTTGCCAGTTGGGCTGCGCTGCGCGCACGCGACGGTCCCGGAACATCATCCGCAGGACATTGCGCTGGCCCTCCGGCAGCTTGCTGTAGTCGGTGAGGACCGCCGCAGCGGCCCTGTTCCAGGCAATCACATCCCATGTCGCCGTGCGAACAAAGGCCGGACTGTATTCCAGCGTGTCGAGCACGCGTTGCAGACGCGGAGACACGCCTTCGGGCGCGCGATAACGCACTTCGGGAGGGCGGCCAAGACCGAGCAGAAACAGATGTTCGCGCTCGATGTCGGTCAGCATCATGGCGCGGGCGATGCGATCCAGCACATCGGCGGAGGGCGCACCGCCGCGTCCCTGCTCCAGCCAGGTGTACCAAGTGGCGCTGACATTTGCGCGCTGCGCCACTTCCTCGCGCCGAAGTCCCGGCGTCCGTCGACGCTTCAGCGGAAAGCCGAATGCGGAAGGATCGAGCTTGGCCCGGCGATCCTTCAGATAAGCCCCAAGCGGGTTCGCGTCCGTCATCCTGTCAGCGATTATACCAGTATAATGTCACTACTTTACCTGAATGGACAGCCTAGCAATATCCCGGCGTTCTGAACAGGGAGCGTCCTACATGCGCGTATTCGTCACCGGTGCGGCGGGCTTTATCGGCACCGAAACCACAAGAGAACTCATCGCCAACGGGCATCAGGTCGTCGGGCTTGCGCGCTCCGAAGACAATGTCAGGACGCTGCAGACGCTGGGGGCGGACGTTCATCGCGGCTCGCTGCAGGACCTGGAAAGCCTGCAGCGCGGCGCAAGGGAGGCAGACGGCGTGATCCATCTGGCCTTCATCCATGATTTCGCGAAATTCGCCGAGAATGGTGCGATCGACAAGGCGGCCATCGAAGCCATGGGCGATGTGCTGGCGGGCACCAACAAGCCTTTCATCGTCACCTCGGGAACGGGCCTGATCGCACCTGGCGTGGTGGTCACCGAAGAGATGCGGCGGGAGTCCAGCCCGCATGTTCCGCGCGTATCCGAGCAGGCAGGCCTCGCCTATGCGTCGCGTGGCGTGCGCGCGATGGCGATACGCCTGCCGCAAGTGCACGGCGCCCCAGGAAGAGCCGGGTTGATCAGCTATCTGGTCGAAGGCGCTCGCCAAAAAGGCGCTGCGGCCTATGTCGGCGAGGGCGCCGAGCGCTGGGCGGCGGCGCACAGGCGCGACGTCGCCCGGCTCTACCGACTCGCGCTGGAGAAGGGGGCGGCAGATGCGATCTACCACGCCGTCGGCGAGGAAGGCGTCCCCATGCGCGAGGTCATCGACGTGATCGGCCGGGCGCTGAATGTGCCGGTGGTTTCGATCAGGAAAGAGGAGGCCGGCGATTATTACGGGCCGTTGGCGATGTTCGCCGGTCTGGACATGCCGGCCTCCAGCACGTTGACGCAGCAACGGTTGGGCTGGATGCCGACCGGGATTAGCTTGATCGCCGACATCGGCCAGCCGGGTTACTTCAAGGCCTGAGCCCGATCCGAGCGGTTGTCACACACAAGTTCGGGCCCATCGCCTGAAACGTCACAAGCTAAAACGCCGCCCGGAATTGGACGGCGTTTTCATTCCAGGACGTGTAGAGGGTGTATGGGCTGCTTGTACCGCACTTGCGCGGATTAGTCCATCGCATCTTCAGCCGGATGTGGGTCGACCGGGTAGGAACCGTCGTCGAAAGAGCGGTCGTGATAGCCCTTGCTGCCGATCACGCGGGCCAGCGGACTCATGATATCTCCGCCGGCCTTCAGCCGGGCAATGACCGTGCCGAAGTCGTGGCGCGGTTGCCAGCCGAGCTCGGTGCGGGCCTTGTCGTTGACATAGACGCGATCGATGCCGTCGATCATGGTCCAGCCGCGTCTTGCATATTCCGCCTCATAGTCCGGGACGCAGCGGCGCACGACTTGCGGCGCATGGATGCGCAACTCGGCCGTGTCATGGCGCGAGAACGGCGTCGTGGCGCTGATGATGTATTTCGCGAACCTTGCCGAACTCGCCTGCGCGGCCGCGAGCAGGTGGGCCTCGACCACGTCCTCGATGTCCACCCGCCGGTAGAGAAACTCGTTGGCCTTGGCATTGCCGTCGTCAAAGGCCGCGCGCGCCGCCGCGTTGTCATCCGCTTCCGGAAAGAAGCGGGATGTTCGCAGCACGATGATCGGCAGCGCATGGTTGCGTGCAAACAGCTGGCAGAGATCTTCTGCCGCGGCCTTGGTGACGCCGTAGATGTTCTTCGGTACCGGCCTCATCTCTTCCGTCACCCAGGCTGCGGGCTCGGCGGGCGGCGGCACCAGCGCGTCGCCGAACACGCTGGTGGTCGAGGTGTAGATAAAGCCGGCAACTTTCGCCGCCGCGGCTTCTTCCAAGAGGTTCAGCGTACCCGTGATGTTGACGTCGATGAAGTCCTGCCGGCTGTGGGTCGCGACATGCGGTTTGTGCAGCGTCGCGGCATGCAGCACGGCGATAGTGCCCTTCATGCAGCCGCGGACGAAATCACGGTCGGTGATCGAACCCCTGCGTTGCGTGAAGGGGCCCGCGCGACGATCGATGCCGAGAACCTCATGGCCGCGGGCGGCAAGCGTGCGCATCAATGCTTCGCCAAGATGCCCGGAACTGCCGGTCACCAGGAACGTCACGTTGCCACCTTTCGCGCTTCCGGCTCCCGACCGCCTTCAGGTCTTGTAGCTCGGATCGAGGCGGTCGAGCTTGCGCAAGAGCGGCGGCCAGACGAGCTTCGTCGAGCGCAATTCGGCGCGGTCGGGGTTGCCGAAGAGCTCGGTGTTCTTCTCGATCACGGCCTCCTCGACCGGATAGGCGGTCGGGCCGAGCATGCGGGTCGCCACCTGCATCGAGCAGGCGCGCTCCAGGTGATACATGCGCTCGAAGGCGGAGGCGACGGAGCCGCCCACGGTCAGCGTGCCGTGGTTGCGCAGGATCATGTGGTTCTTGTTACCGAGGTCGCGCTGCAGCCGCGGCCGCTCATCATGGTCCAGCGCCACGCCCTCATAGTCGTGATAGGCGAGGTCGTGGGTGACGAACTGTGCGGTCTGGTTCAGCGGCAACAGCCCGTCCATGCAGCTCGAGACCGCGGTGCCGTCGATGGTGTGCAAATGAAGCACGCAGATCGCGTCCTCGCGCACCTCATGGATCGCGGAATGGATGGTGAAGCCGGCCGGGTTGATGCTGTACTCGCTTTTGCTGAGCTGGTTGCCCGCGAGATCGACCTTCACCAGGCTCGAGGCCGTGATCTCCTCGAACAAGAGGCCGTAAGGGTTGATCAGGAAATGATGCTCAGGCCCCGGCACGCGGGCGGAGATATGGGTGTCGACCAGATCGTCCCAGCCATACAGGGCGACCAAGCGGTAGCAGGCCGCCAGATTGATCCGCTGGGTCCATTCGGCCTCCGTCATGTCAGACGGAACTTCCTTGAGGCGCGCTTCTGCCGGCGACATCGTCTTCTCCCATGTTGCTCGTTGCGAGCGAGCGTAATCCCGCGCCCGACCGCCAGCAAGGCGCCGGTGATGGCTGCCAGCTATGCCGTTATAGCCTGAGGTTAGGGCGGCGGGATGGAGAGCAGGGTGGTGATGCTCCGGCCGCGGATGTCGTAGACGCGGGCGTACACCACGTCGTCGCGCTTAACCTCGACCATCACAGGCGCGTTCAGGCCCTTGCAGTAGAATTCGCCCAGAGACATGGCGAAATCGGCGGCATGACTGCGCCAGTCGATGGTGAAGTCGGGACCGAGCGCGACCTGCGCCGGCCGCTGCGGGCCGCACACCGCGACCTTCCACTTGCGGCCCTCGGGCGGAACCTCCTGCTTCTCCGCGAGCTGCTCGCGCAGCTCGTCGGAGGCCTGTTTGAAGGCAAGGCCCCAATAGTCCAGCATGAAGCGGTCGTCGGCGCCGCGCACGGTGCCGGCGATGTGGTTGAAATATGTGTACTGGTAGGGATGCAGGCGGATCATCTCGCCGAGCGACAACAGCAGCCCGAAGCAGAATGCCGCGACCAGCACCGGTTGCCAGGCGCGGCGGTTTTGCCCGAGCCGGCTCATGGCATAGGCAAAGGCGACGCCCCCGACCACGGCCATCGGCGGGATCACGAACACGAAATGCCGGATGCCGTTGTAGAGCGCCGGGCGCTTCACCATGGCAATGGCGATCGGCAGCGACGCCGCCAATGTGAGCATCAACAGGATGGCCTTGCGTCGTGCGGCAACGTCGCGCCGCGCCAGCATGATGAAGGTGCCGATGGCCCCGCCGAGCGACAGCGCCAGCAGCACCTCCGGCATCTGCAGCGCGAACAGCGTCGGCAGATAGGACCAGGGCATGTCGGGCACCGACACCAGCGCGCCGTCGAACATCTCCTTCCAGGGGCGCTCGAAGAAATGCGAGAAGTAGGTCAGCGCCAGGAACGGGTTTTGCGGCTCGATGATCGACCATGGCCAGATCAGGCCCATGATGAGATAGCCGAGCACGAGGCCCGGGATCAGCACGTACATCACATGCAGGAACCGCACGCCGGCTTCGCGGATGCCTTGCGTGCGGATGTCGTCGATGAAAACAGGCAGGAAGCCGATCAGGGCGTAGACCAGCGCAAGCCCTGCGAGAATGCGTGAGCCGATCGACAGCCCGGCGCCGACCCCGATGATCAGGATGGTCCGCGCCGAGGGAGACGGATATTCCTCCGCCAGCCGCACCAGCCCGAGCATCAGGACCATCATCGCCACCGCGAAGGGTGCATCCTTCGGGTTCATGAACATGTGCCCGTAATAGATCGGGCAGAGCGCGAGCAGCAGCAGCGCCGCTAACCCCGCGAGCGGGCCGCCGACGCGGCGCGCCAGCCGCCAGGTTACGGCAAGGCCGATAACGCCGACGACGGCGCCGAGCAGCCTGCGCGTCTCGAACAGCTCGAGCGGGATGATCTTGTGCAGCAGCGCGGCCGCCATGTCGAAGCCGCCGCCGTACATGTAGAGATTGGCGAAGGAGAGCGCGCCGGTGTCGTGGAACCCGGATCCGTACATGCGGAGCAACAGGTCGGCATATTCGGCATGCGTGTAGTCGTCCCAGCCCAGGCCGTAATCGCGGAAGGTCAGCGCCGCGACCAGACCGACCACGGCCAGCGCGAGCCAGGCGAGGTCATCGCAGGTCTGTTCCACCGAGCGCCGCGATGGCGTTTCGATGGCGGAAGTTGTGATGGAAGACATGGCTAGGTGGAAAGCATGGCTATTGGTAACCCGACGTCCCTATTGAGCCTAATTATTTGGCGCTTTGGGCCTCAATCCGCGGCAACCATATAGCGCGAGATGCCGTGGCGCGTAATTGTCCATTGTGGCCAAATCCTGAGTGCGATGCAGCAATTCCAGTTTTCTGATACGCTTGTCCACGACTACTCGCGCCCCGCTGAAGGGAATGTGAATAACCGTCTGGACGCCCTTCCTTTATTGGAACCGGCGCGACAATTGGCGATTGGCCCCGCGCACAATATGACGGTATCGTGGCGGGGCGGTTTTGCGCGAGATCAATCGGCGCAACCGGGGGTATTTTGATGATGATTGGTCTCTTGGCCGCGGGAATCGCCGCCATTGTGGCGGGGGTCCTTGCGATTGCCTATGGGTTCATGCTGGAGCTCAGCTTCGGCAATACCCTGATCATGTCCGGCGCGTTCGGCCTCTGCAGCGGGCTGATCGTGCTTGGCCAGGTGCTAGTCGTGCGCGAACTGCGCCATCTCGGCCGCAAGCTCAGCCGCGCCGGCGTGGCCGACGAAGGTTTCGCGCCGCCGCGCGATTTGTCGCAGCGAGATCTCGGGGCCGCCGGTGAGGATGAAATGCCGCCGCTCCCGGCCGCACCGCTGTGGCGGGAAGACGGCGGCCCACGCGATCGGATGCGCCAGGATCCGGCAGTCGCGACGGCCCCTGACATGGCCGAGCCCGCTCCCCCGCCGCCGCGACGGCGCAACTTGATGTTCTCATCCAACGTCCGCAAGGAGCGCGACCGGCCGCAGAGTGACGAGCCCGCGGCTGGCGAAGTGGTTGAACCGCTCGAGGCAGGCGACGCGTCGGCTGGCGGCTTTGAGGATGCCTGGCCGCGAACCGAGCGGATGCGCCCCTCCGAGGTGCTGGCGCAGCGGCGGGCGGCCCGGGCCGCCTCGGCCGAGGGAAAAGCGGGCGGCGCTCCGCCCGAGCGGCCCATGCCGCCTCCGATGCTGCGGGACGAGCCGCGGGACGCGGCCGTCACGGTCATCAAGTCCGGCGTGGTCGACGGCATGGGCTATTCGCTCTATTCGGACGGTTCGATCGAGGCGCAGATGCCGGAAGGCATGATGCGCTTTGCCTCGATCGATGAGCTGCGCGCCCATCTCGATCAGCGCGCGTGAAACCTGTATTGGCCTGAATTTCAGCTTGCATATGCTCGTTCAACAGCAAGTGTTCTTGCCAGAGTTGCAGTAAGCAGCCCATATTCCCAAGATAAACGCGATTCCGGCGACGTATTGACGCGTCCCGGATACTGTCGTTCAAAGGTGCCGCAACCCCTGGGGATTTCGCATCATGACGGATGGCGCCGGCAAGAGCTTCGTCGACCTCACGGCCAACATCGTGTCGGCCTATCTCAGCAACAACCCGACGCCGGCCTCCGAAATCCCCAATCTGATCAGCCAGATCCATGCCGCGCTGTTGCGGGTCTCCTCCGGCCGCAGCGACGTGCCGCCGGAGCCGGCAAAGCCGGCGGTGTCGGTGAAGAAATCGATTCATCCGGACTATCTGGTGTGCCTGGAGGACGGCAAGCGCTTCAAGTCGCTGCGGCGACACCTGCGGACCCAGTACAACATGACGCCGGAACAATATCGCGACAAATGGGGCCTGCCGCCGGACTATCCCATGGTCGCGCCGAACTACGCCGTGGCGCGCTCGCAACTGGCAAAGAAGATGGGGCTCGGTCAGCAGCGGCGGGAACGGAAGTAGCTCGACAAGTTCGTCTCTTTGGTCATTGCGAGGAGCGCAGCGACGCGGCAATCCAGAGTTGTGGGCGTGGCCCTGGATTGCTCACATGGGGATTGAGGATGTCAAGGAGGTTGTCAGCTCTTTGTTCGATTGTGCGCCAGCTCTTCGTCCCGACCATGGAGCTGTGACGATGGCGCGCGCAGGT
>Ga0070741_10003257_pt1 | contig 40836 bp, 41 predicted proteins | sample Coa_R1_4_FD_66440 | JGI IMG/M metagenome (GOLD analysis project Ga0070741, IMG submission 66440) | Surface soil microbial communities from Centralia Pennsylvania, which are recovering from an underground coalmine fire - Coalmine... | ecosystem: Environmental > Terrestrial > Soil > Unclassified ...
GCCAACAAGGTGAAGACGAGATGAGCCGCAACTGTCGGCACATCTCGGTGACGGTCCAGGCTAGAGAAGGGTGCTAGAGGCCGAGCCGGTCCGCCGCGAGCCGCGTGCCCTCGACGCGGGCGCGGATCTTCGCGAACGCCGTCTCCCGGGCGGTCGACGCGTCGTCGGCGAACGGCGCGAACCCGCAGTCGTCGGTCGTCCCGAGCTGGTCCGGCGGGATGTGGCGCGCCGCGAGCAGCACGCGGTCGCGAACCTCCTCGGGCGACTCGACGCGCGGGTCGATCGGGTCGGTGACGCCGACGAACGCGCGCCGCTCGGGGCCGAGCAGCCGGGCGACCGTCTCGAGCACCGGCTCCGGGTCGCGCTCCCCCGCGAGCTCGAGGTAGAACGCGCCCGCCTGGAGCTCGAACAGCGCCGGCAGGAGGCCGGCGTAGCCGACGTCGGCGCTGTGCGTCGAGTCGCGGTCGCCGCCGGGGCAGCTGTGGACGCCGATCCGCCGCCGCTCGCCGGCGTCGAAGCGCTCGAGGACGCGGTTGTTGAGGTCGACGAACGCGCGCAGGAGCCCGCCAGACGGATCGAGCTTGAGCGCCAGCCGCCCCTCGGTGAAGTCGATCTGCACGCAGTGGGCGCCCGCGTCGAGGCAGCCGCGGATGTCGGCCTCGACCTCGTCGACGAGGTCGGCGAGGAAGGCCTCCCGCGGGTAGCCGTCGATCCCGTCCTCCGGGTAGAGCAGGCTCAGCGCCGAGGCGGAGATGACCGCCTGCTTGACCGGACGGGTGGCCACCTCCTGCGCGGCGCGCAGGTACGCGTCGGCGTGGGTCGCGTAGCGGAACGGGCCCGCGGTCAGCACCGGCAGGCGCCGGGTGTGCCCGTCCGCGAACGGGATCACGACCCCGTCCGGCGCGAGCGAGTCGAGGCCGTGCACCGGGTAGGTCGCGAAGCTCGGCTTCCGCTGCTCGCCGTCCGTCACGACCGGCGAGCCGGTCGCCTCGAGCGCGGCGATCGTGTCGCGGACGGCCTCGTCGAGCAGGGCCTCGAGCTCGGTCGCCCCGATCGTGCCCGCGGCGGCCGCTTCCAGGGCGGCGACGAGCTCCGGCGGCCTGGGGACGCTCCCGACCGGCTCCGTGGGGATCGGCACGAGGACGAAGGCTGACGGACCGGGCCGCGCCCGTCAAACCCGGTACGGTCGCCGGGAGACGAGCCTCGCCGCGCTGGACGGCGTTCCCGAGCGGGCTCGAGACGACCCGGGTCCGCCGCAGCCGCCGCAGCGGAGCCGGGCGGAGGATTAAAATAGGAGTCCTAATGAGTGCCCGCGCCCCGCTCCCCGACGGCGACTCGACCGCCGCCCTCGTCGCCACCGGCCTCGCCAAGATCGGGCTCGTGCTCCGGCACGAGGCCTGGCGCGGCCGGGAGGAGACGGGCCTCACCCCGACGCAGAGCCAGATCCTCGCGCTGCTCCGTGCGCGCGGCGGCGCCGCCGGCCTCGGCGACCTCGCCCGCGAGCTCGCGGTGAGCGCGCCCACGGCGAGCGACTCGGTGGCGGCGCTCGCGGCGAAGGGGCTCGTCGCGAAGGCGCGGGGGCGGACGCTGTCGGTCGCCCTCACGCCGGCCGGGCGGCGCGAGGCGGTGCGCGCCGCACGCTGGCCCGACGTCCTGCTCGAGGCGGTGGACGCGCTCGAGCCCGCCGACCAGGGCGCCTTCCTGCGCGGCCTCTGCGCGATCATCCGCTCCCTCCAGGAGCGGGGCCGGATCCCGCCCGCGCGCATGTGCGCGACCTGCCGCTTCTTCCAGCCGAACGTCCACGCCGACCCCGAGAAGCCGCACCACTGCGGCTTCGTCGACGCGCCGTTCGGCGACCGCCAGCTGCGGCTCGACTGCGCCGACTGGCGCCAACCCGACACCGAGGAGGAGCCATGAGCACGACGATTCCCGGCTACACCTACGGCACCGACGCCGTCCCCCGCTCGCCGCTCACGCTCGAGCAGCTCGACCTGCTCAAGCGGACGGTGACGCTCGGCGACGACGACGTCGCCGCCCTGCGCCGCTCGCGCGCGCTGCTCGAGCCGCGCGTCGACGAGGTGCTCGACGTCTGGTACGGCTTCGTCGCCTCGCAGCCGCACCTGCTGCGTTTCTTCGCCGGCCGGGAGACCGGCGAGCCGATCGGCGAGTACCTCGAGCGCGTGCGCGCCCGCTTCGGGCGGTGGATCCTCGACACCGCCGCGGCGGAGTACGACCAGGCCTGGCTCGACTACCAGCACGAGATCGGCCGCCGCCACCACCGGGGCAAGAACGAGACCGACGGCGTCGACTCCGTGCCGACGATCGACCTCCGCTACGTGATCGCGCTCGTCCACCCGATCACCGCGACCCTGCGACCCTTCCTCGCCGCCCCCGGCGTCGCGCCCGACGAGCTCGAGCGGATGCACGACGCGTGGCGCAAGGCGGTCGTGCTCCAGGTGGCGCTCTGGAGCGAGGCGTACGCCGGCTGACCCGACGGCGGAGGTCGCTCTCGAAGGTGCTCGGCCCGGACCTGCGCGTCGCGACCGTCGCCGGCGACGCGCTCACGATCGGCCGGGTCGAGGGGCGGTCGCCGTGCAGCGGCTGCTCGAGCGCGGCTCCCGCCCGGGCTCCGGGTCACCACCACCGCGCCCGAGCCGCGCGACGCGCGGGTGCTGGCCGCGGCGATCGCGGAGGCGCTCCGTCCGGAGGACGCGACGTACGCCGGGTAGCGCGCGCGGGCCGGCGAATCCACGGGGCGGCGCTCGCCCGAATCGCCGGTCGTCACCCAGCGAAGGAGGAAATCGGATGAAGCGACTGCTCGTGACCGCGGCGGCCGCGGCCGCCCTGGGCATCCCCGCGTCGGCCTCTGCCTTCCACCACGTCGCCGTCCCCGCCGACGAATGCGCGCCCGCGCAGGCGGGCACGCCGGGGGACAACCCGACGGCACACGCGGCGATCGCCGACCACAACCCGGCGCAGACCCTGCCGCTGCCGCCCTTCGGCACGCCCGGCGACGCGGCGACCCCCGAGGCGTGCCCGGCGCCGGGGCGCTGATCCCGGGCGCGCTCCCGTAGGGCGGGCGGACCGCCCCGCGCGACGGCCGGTGCGCGCGCCGGCCGCGCGCCGGGCGGCCCGGCGCTATACGTGGGCGCGTGACCGTCTGGACGATCTCGGCGCAGGAGGGGACCGGCGGGGCCGCGGTCGCGGCCGGCCTCGCCGAGCGGGCGGGGGTGCCGCTCGTCGACCGCGCCGCGCTCGAGCTGCTCGCGCGAGACCTCCACCCCGACGTGCCGGACCTGGACCACATCGAGGAGCGCGTCGGCGGCCGCTTCGACGCGTTCGCGCTCAGCCTCGCGCTGACGGGCGGCGCGGCGGCGGCATTTCGCGAGCTGCAGCTGCGCGAGACGCTCCCGCACCTCGCCCGCGAGGTCGCCGCGGCGGTGGCCCGCTCGCCGTGCGTCGTCTTCGCGTCTGGAGCGTTCGCGGCCATGCGCGACTGCACCGGCGCCGTTCACGCCCGGCTCTGGGCGCCGTTTCCGTGGCGGGTCGAGCGCTACGCCGCCGAGCGCGTCGTCGCCCGGCGCGAGGCGGAGGCCGCCGTCAAGCACGACGACCACGTGAAGCGGAGCTGGGTGCACGCGCTCTTCCGCCTCGACCTCGACGACGCGCGCTGCTACACGGTCGTCGTCGACGCGAGCCGGCTGAGCCGCGACGCGATCGTCGAGCTGCTCGCGGCCGCCGGGTCGTGCCGCGCCTAGCCGGCCCGCTGCGCGGCGGCGGGCGCGAGCGGGGCGGGCTCGTCGCGCCGGCCGCGCGCCCGGCCGGCCGCCGTGCCCGGCGAAGGCGTCCGGGCGGACTTGTGGGCGTACATGCGGCTGTCGGCGAGACGCAGCGCGCCGGCGAGGTCGCGGGCCTCTCCCGGGATCGTCGCCGCCCCGTACGAGGGGCTGATCGCGAAGCCCGGCCCCGCCGCGGTGAGCGCCTGGGCGGTCTCCAGGAGGAGCGCGTCCGCGTCGCCGCGCGCGGCGAAGACGAGGCAGAACTCGTCCCCGCCGAGCCGGTACACCCGGCCCCGGGCCGCGACCGCCGCCGCGGCCCGCTGGCCGAGCTTCGCGAGCATCCTGTCGCCCGCCTCGTGGCCGAAGGTGTCGTTGTAGTGCTTGAAGCCGTCGAGGTCGTAGATCGCGAGCACGTGCGGCTCGGGCGCGGGCGCGAACAGCATCGCCGCCGAGTCGGCGACGAGCGCGCGGCGGTTCGCGAGCCCGGTCAGCACGTCGGAGGCGGCGTCCCTGAGGCTGTTCGCGAGCATCCGCTGCGTCGCGACGAAGCTGACGAACACCCGCACGAAGCCGCCGAGGACGGCGAGCCGCGCGAGGGCCATCGGCGTCTCGCCGAAGTGGTGCACGAAGCGGCCGTCGACGAGCAGGAGGACGTCGCCGAAGGCGAGCGCCGCGGGCGCGACGGCCGCGACCCAGCGCTGGTGGGCCTCGCGCCCGGCCGGGCCGGCGCGCGCCACGCACGCGGCTGCCCCGATCAGCAACGCGCCGGCCAGCAGACCGGCGTCGGAGGCGTGGCCGGCCGCGTGGGCCGAGGAGGGCACGCCCGACGAGGCGAACGCGTCCGTGAGCGCGAGCACGCTCACCCCCGCCGACGCGAGCGCGCTCTCGCGAGCGAGGCGGAAGCCCTGCCAGACGGCGACGACCGCGACGAGCGCGAGCAGGAGCAGGTCGAGGAGCGGGTAGCCGGTCCGGCCGGCGCCGCTCGCGTGGATCACGCTGTCGAGCCCGAGGGCGGTCACGAGCGCGGCGACCGTCAGCGCCGCGACGACGGCGTCCAGGAGGAGCGGCCACGACCGCCGCCTGGCCCGCGGCCGGGCGAGCAGCACGAGCGCGGCCGCCGCGAGCGCGTAGCAGCCGAGGTAGCCGGCGGCGCCGGTCGAGACGAAGCCGGCGCCGGCCTCCCGGTGGCCGGTCAGCGTGCTGGCGACCGCCCCGGCGCCGAGCGAGGCCGCGGCCAGCGCGAGGGCGAGCCAGCCGGCGCGCGGGCGGGGGCCGCGGGCGGCGCGCAGGGCGCACGGCGCCGCGGCCGAGAGGATCGCCGCGTCGGCGAGGTAGCTCGCGCCGCCGGTGGGGAGGAAGGCGTGCACGGCCACCGCGGCGCAGGCGAGAGTCGCCGCCGACGCGAAGAGCGACCGTGCGAGCGCCGGCGGGTCGCCCGCACGCCGTTCGAGGCCGTGAGCGAGCCGCAGCTTCGTGTGCATCGGGCTTCCTCATCGGCTCGGACGGCCCGAACCTGAACCCCGGGAACGGGGCTACGAGCCCGCGCCGACCCCTCCCCCCGGCCCACGCCCCGTCGGGACTCGTCCGTCCGGGGCGGCCCTGCGGCCGGCGTCGTCGCCGGCGGCGCGGCTGGGCGGGACGTTCTGGTTGCGCCGGAAGAGGTTGTCGGGGTCGTACCTGTCCTTGAGCGCGACGAGCCGGCGGTACTTCTCCGGGCCGTACGCGGCGCGGACGCGGTCCGCCTCCGGCGTGAAGTTCAGGTAGGCGGCGCCGGTGGCGAACGGTCGCATCGCGTCGGCGAAGGCGCGGTTGGCGCCGATCAGCCCCGCGTCGTCGGCGGGGTCGGCCCAGACCGAGATCGGGTGGAAGAGGTAGTTCGCGTCGCGGTGCGAGAACGCGGTCGCCTCCTCGGGCACCGCTGCGACGCCCTGGCCGATGCGGAAGACGACCGTCTGCGTGAACGGGGCGCCCTCCGCCACCAGGGTCGGGGCGTGCCGGAGGAAGGTGTCGATCGCCTCGTCGGGCAGGCTGCGCATGTACTCGCCCCGCCAGTAGCTGCGCAGCCCCTTCGGGGCGAGCGGGTCGAGGGCGGCCTGGAAGGCGGTGTACGGCATCGGCTGGACGTGGTCGACCGCCGGGCGCAGGTCCCTGAGCGGCTGCACGGCCGCGGCGCCCTCGTCCGGGTCGCCGACGTACAGCACGGCCATGCCGAGCGCCGGCCGGCCCCTCATCTCGTCCGGCACGAACTCCTCGGGCGGCGCGGTCACGACCACGCAGGCGGACGACACCTCGTCGGGCGCCCCGTCGACGTAGTCGCGCCAGGCGCGCATGACCTCGGGGGCGCGGTCGAGCGGCCAGAGCGCGAGCCCCGCGAGCACCGTCGGCCCGAGCTCGTGCAGGCGGAGCTCGAACTCGGTCACGATCCCGAAGTTGCCGCCCCCGCCGCGGATCGCCCAGAAGAGGTCCTCGTTTGCCCGCTCGCTCGCCCTGACGACGCTGCCGTCCGCGAGCACCACCTCGGCCGAGAGCAGGTTGTCGCAGGCGAGGCCGTGCTTCGACGAGGTCCAGCCGTAGCCGCCGCCGAGGGTGAAGCCGCCGATCCCGGTCGTCGTGACGCGGCCGCCCGGCGCGTGCAGCCCGTGCGCCTGCGTCGCGGCGTCGAGCTCGCCCCAGAGGACGCCGCCCCCGGCCCTCGCCGTCCGCGCGGCCGGGTCGACGTCGATCGCCCTGAGCCCGCCGAGGTCGATCACGATCCCGTCGTCGCAGACGCCGAGCCCCGCGACGCTGTGCCCGCCCGAGCGGACGGCGACCTCGAGGCCGCTCTCGCGCGCGAACCCGACCGCGGCGGCGACGTCGGCCGTCGTCGCGCAGCGGGCGATCACGGCGGGGCGGCGGTCGATCATGGCGTTGAAGACGGCGCGGCTCTCGTCGTAGGCGGGATCGCCGGGCAGGATCAGCTCCCCCGAGAAGATGTCGCGCAGGACGTCGACTGGGCCGGTACGGTGCATCTCGCTCCTCCTCGTGCCGCGGGTTCTCTCGTCGCGTGAGGATCCGGCAGCCGCCGCGCGCCGGCTTCGGCCGTTCGGGCCAACTTCGCCGCTGGCCCGAACGGGCCAGGCCTCACTCGGCCAGGCCGTGCTTCGCCGCGAACGCGGCCGCGGAGGCACGCGAGGAGAGCCCGAGCTTGCGGAGGATGTTCGCCACGTGCCGGTGGACCGTGTGCTCGCTGAGGACGAGCCGCTCCGCGATCTGCCGGTTGCTGAGGCCCTGGGCGACGAGCCCCAGGATCTCGGCCTCGCGCCGGGAGAGCGGCGGGCGGCCCTTGCGGCCACGGCCCGCCCGCAGCTCCCCGGCGCGGCGCTCCTCCGCCGCGGCGCCGAGCGCCGCGAAGCGCTCGCGCGCGAGCTCGAGCTCCCGTCGCGCGCCGTCCTCGCGGCCGAGCGCGCGCAGGGCCGTCGCGAGCGCCACGCGCGCCCGCGCCGCCTCGAACGGGAGCCCGGCGCGGCCGAGGAGCTCGACGGCGTCCTCGAGCGCCTCGCGCGCCTGCTCGAGCCGACCGCCGGCGGCGTGCGCGAGGCCCTCGGCCTGCGAGGCGGCGCCGAGCAGGGGGTCGGTTCCCGCCGCCGCGGCGATCGAGCGCAGCTCGCGCGCCGCGGCCTCCGCCTCGGCGGCCCTGCCCGCCGCGGCGTGCGCCTCGGCCGCGACCTCGAGGCCGGGCGCGCGCTCGGTCCTCGCCCGGTCGACCAGCCGGAGGTAGCGCAGGGCGCCGTCGGCCGCGGCGGCCGGATCGCCGCGCTCGAGCGCGATCGCCGCCTCCGTCAGCACGGCGATCGGGTGGTGCTCCGCCTGCGCGAGCAGCGCGAGCGCCTTCTCCGTCTCGCCCTGCCGCCGCCGCAGCTCGGCCAGCCGCGCGAGCGCGTCCCTGGCCTCGGCCGGGCGCGCCGCGAGCGCGGCGGCGGCCTCGCTCAGCACCACCTCCGCCGTCGACCACTCGCCCCGCAGCATGAGCACGGTGCCGTAGTGGGAGCGGCAGACCGACCGGAGCGCGCGGATGTTCCAGCCCGAGGCCATCCGCGCGACCCGCTCGCACCACTGGCCGGCGCGCTCGAAGTCGCGCACGCGCTCGCAGGCGAAGATCAGGTAGCAGCAGGAGAAGCCGATCGCGAGCGGGTCGCGCATCTCGCCGGCGGTCGCCGCCGTCGTCGCCTCGTCGAGCCGCGCCATCCCCTCGGCGACCTCCCCCTGGCTGACGCGCGCGAGCCCGTCGAGCGCGACGGCCGTCATCTCGAGGTCGACGTCCCCGAGCTCGCGGGCGAGCGCCTCGGCCTCGGCGCAGCGCTCGCGCGCGAGCGCGGCGTCGCCCGGCAGGGCGAACGACGCCTCGCGCAGAGCCACCCAGCCTTGCTCGCGCGTCGGCCCGCGGCCCTCGAGCAGCCGCCGGGCGCGCGCCAGCCAGCCGCCGGCGACCGCCCGCTCGCCGCGGAAGGCGCGGTAGTCCCAGGCGAGCGCGGTCGCGACCCGCGCGGCGTCGACGACCCGGCCGGCCGCCCGGTAGCCGGAGAAGGCGCGCTCGCGGACGGCGAGGGCCAGCTCCGCCTCGTCGAGGAAGAAGGCGGCGGTCCCGAGGCCCTCGAGCGCCTCGGGGGTCTCCTCCCGGTCGAGCGCCTCGGCGAAGAGCGCCTTCGCGGCGCGCCACTCGGCGCGGCCGAGCGCCTCGCCCGCCTGCGCCAGCAGCTGCTCCGTCGTCGGCTCCGGCGGCATCGACAGGCCCTAGCCCGGCGCGGCGGCCGGTGGGAGCACGCGGCCCGGGTTGAGGATGCCGAGCGGGTCGAGCGCGTCCTTGATCGCGCGCATCGCCTCGAGCTCCGCGGGCGAGCGGGTCAGCGCGAGCCACTGCGGCTTCAGGCGGCCGACGCCGTGCTCCGCGCCGATCGAGCCGCCGAGCCGCGCGACGAGCTCGTAGACGGCCCGGTCGACCCGGGTGTCCTCCGGCGGCGGGCCGACGACGTTCACGTGCACGTTCCCGTCGCCGAGGTGCCCGAACAGGATCGTCTCGGCGTCCGGGTCGAGCTCCCGCACGGCGGCCCGGACCTCCTCCGCGAAGCGGGGGAGCGACCCGACCGGAACGGCGACGTCGAGCTTGTGGGGCACCCCGAGCGCGGCGATCGTCTCGTTGTGGCCCTCCCGGTAGAGCCAGAGCCGGCGGCGGCCCTCGCCGTCGGCGGCCGCGACGGCGTCGTCCACCGCCTCGACGACCGCCTCGAGCTCGCCGGCCGGGTCGGCGGTGCCGGCGCATTCGAGGATCACGTAGGCCTCGGCGTCGCGCGCGAAGGGAGGCGGCACGCGCAGGTGCTCGCACACCCGGCGCAGCCCGGCGCGCTCGAAGAAGTCGACCGCCTGCAGCGAGGGGACGGTGCGCCGGAGCAGGTCGAGGAGCGCGACGGCGCGCTCGAGGCTCTCGACCGCGGCCAGGGCGGTCACGCGCTTCGGGAGCAGCGGGACGAGCCGGACACGCACGCGCGTGATCACGCCGAGCGTGCCCTCGCTCCCGACCAGCAGGCCCGGGAGGTCGTACCCCGCGTTGTCCTTGAGCAGCCCGCCGAGCCGCGTGACCACGCGGCCGTCGGCGAGCACCGCCTCGAGGCCCGCGACCTGGGCCCGCATCGTGCCGTGGCGCGCCGCGAGCGCGCCCCCGGCGTTGGTGGCGGCCATGCCGCCGATCGTCGCCGCCGACCGGGCGCCGTGGTCGACGGCGACGTCGAGGCCGGACCGCCGGACGTGGCGCTGGAGCCGCTCGAGCGTGACGCCGGCGCCGGCGGTCACCTGCCCCGCGGCGCGGTCGAGCTCCTCGATCCCGTCCAGGCGCCGCAGGCTGAGCACGACCTCCCCGTCCCGCGGCGTCCCGCCCCCGACCATGCCCGAGTGGCCGCCCTGCGGCACGACCGGCGCCCGCGCGCGGGCGCACGCGCCGAGGACGGCGGAGACCTCGGCCGTGTCCGCCGGGCTGACGACGAGGAGCGGCCGGCCGGCGAAGTGCCCGGTCAGGTCGCGGCCGAACGACGCCGCGACCTCGGGGTCGGTGACGACGTGCCCGCGGCCCACGATCCCCGCGAGCTCGTCCGCGAGCGGCCCCGAGGTCGACACGCAGCGAAGCCTGCCACCTCGTCGGCGGCGGCGTCGGCGGCTGGACCGGGCGGCGCGCACGCGGCTCCTGTGGACGTGGCTCGTCCGGGCGGTGGGTCGGGGCAGGCGGGCGAGCTACGGGCGCCTCCGCCGGAGCGGGAGCTCGGCCGTGAGCTCGCGGCGGCCGCCGCGCAGCTCCTCCCGCCAGGACGAGAGCCGGTCCACGATCAGCATCCCGCGCCCCGATTCGCGCGTGGGGCTCGGGGTGAGCCGGGCCGGTCTCGCCCGCGAGCGGGCGGGGTCGCCGATCCGGATCAGGAGCGAGCGGGGGCCGAGCGCGATCGCGATCTCGACCTCGTCGCTCTCGGCGCTGCCGTGCTCGATCGCGTTCGCCGCCAGCTCGTGGACGACGAGCAGCGCGTCCCGGCGCTCGTCCTCGTCGAGCCGGTGCCGGGCGAGGAAGCGGTCGAGGCGCGCCCGTACGTGCCCGAGGGAGACCGGCCGCGCCGGCACCCGGAGCCGGAGGGCGGGGCGAGGGCGTCGCGCCACGCCCGGGGAGCGGTGGCGAGAAGCGTGCGGCATTTCCCTCGTTGAAACGCGGACCGGCGCCGGCCCGGTACGGGGCCGGCGCCCTCGAAGCCGGCCGCGGCTCTCGGAGGGCGTCCGGGCCCGGCGCCTGAGGCCGCCCGGCGAAGCGGAGCGCCTGTTCCGCTTCTGTTACGGTGGCCGGATGGCGACGCCCCGAGCAGCCGCGGCGGGCCGTGTCGACGCGAGGCGGAACCGGGAGCGGCTCGTCGCCGCCGCCCGCGAGCTCTTCGCCTCCGAGGGCGTCGACGTGTCGGTGCGCGAGATCGCCCGCCGCGCCGGCGTCGGCGTGGGCACGCTCTACCGCCACTTCCCCGCCCGCGAGGAGCTCGTGGACGCGGTGCTCGAGGAGGCGTTCGAGGAGGTGGTCGCGAGCGCGGAGGCGGCGCTCGCGGAGCCGGATCCGTGGCTCGGCTTCCGGCGCTTCGTCGAGGAGGCGCTCGCCCTGCGCGCTCGCAACCGCGGGCTCAAGGACGTCGCCGAGGCGCACATGCGCGGCCGCCGGCGCGCCGCCGCGATGCGGCGGCGGCTGCGGCCGCCGCTCGAGCGGCTCGTCGCGCGCGCCCGGGACGCGGGCGCCCTGCGCGCCGACTTCACCCCCGAGGACGTCCCGCTCCTCTTCTGGGGGAGCGACCGCGTGCTCGAGCTGACGGCCGGCGTCTCGCCCGAGCTGTGGCGCCGCCACCTCGGCTTCCTCCTCGACGGCCTGCGCGCGGGCGCCGCGACCCCGCTCGGGCAGGGCCCGCTCACGCCGGCCGAGCTCCGTCGCGTCGGACGCGAGCGGCGGAGGCGGGCATGAGCGGGGCTTCCGCGCCGCCGCCGCTCGATCGGAGGCGCGTGCGCCTGATCTTCGCCGCGCTGATGCTCGTGCTGCTGCTCGCGTCGCTCGACCAGACGATCGTGTCGACCGCGCTCCCGACGATCGTCGGCGACCTCGGCGGCATCGAGCACCTCTCGTGGGTCGTGACCGCCTACCTGCTCTCCTCGACGGTCTCCGGCCCGCTCTACGGCAAGCTCGGCGACCTCTACGGGCGCCGGGCGATGCTGCAGCTCGCGATCGTGCTCTTCCTGATCGGCTCGGCGCTCTGCGGGACGAGCGAGGGGATGCTCGAGCTGATCGCGTTCCGGGCGCTGCAGGGGCTCGGCGCCGGCGGGCTGCTGGTCACCACGATCGCCGTCGTCGGCGACATCATCCCGCCGCGGGAGCGGGGCCGCTACCAGGGCTTCTTCGGCGGCGTGTTCGGCATCTCCACCGTCGTCGGCCCGCTGCTCGGCGGCTTCCTCGTCGACAACCTCTCCTGGCGCTGGATCTTCTACGTCAACCTGCCGATCGGGGCGCTCGCGCTCGCCGTGATCGGCACCGCCTTCCACGCGCGCGAGACGCACGTGCGCCACCGGATCGACTACGCGGGCGCGACCCTGCTCGCGGGCGGCCTGTCGGCGGTGGTGCTGTTCACGAGCCTCGGCGGCACGACGTACGCGTGGTCGTCGACGCCGATCGTGGCGATGATCGCGCTCGGGACAGGCCTGCTCGCCGTCTTCCCGTTCGTGGAGGCGCGCGCCACGGAGCCGATCGTGCCGCTCGTCCTCTTCCGCAACCGGACGTTCGTGGTCACGAGCGCGATCGGCTTCGTCGTCGGGCTGGCGCTGTTCGGCTCGGTCACCTACCTGCCGCTCTACCTGCAGGTGGTGAAGGGCCACAGCCCGACCTCGTCGGGCCTGCAGCTCACGCCGATGATGGCGGGGCTGCTGATCACCTCGATCGCGAGCGGGCAGCTGATCACGCGCTTCGGCCGCTACACCCCGTTCCCCGTCGCCGGCACCCTCGTGATGACGGTGGCCGTCTTCCTGCTCTCGCGGCTCGCGGTCGGCACCCCCACCTGGGTCGCGGCGGCGTACATGCTGATCCTCGGCCTCGGCCTCGGGATGGTGATGCAGGTGCTCGTGCTCGCCGTCCAGAACGCCGTCGAGCACCGCTTCCTCGGCGTCGCCACCTCGGGCTCGACGCTCTTCCGGCAGGTGGGCGGCTCGATCGGCGTCTCCGTCTTCGGCGCGATCTTCGCCAACCGGCTCGGCGCCGAGCTCGCCGCACGGCTCCCGGCCGGCGCGCGCGTCCCGTCCGCGGCCGACCCGGCGCGCGTGAGGCAGCTCCCGCCGGCCGTGCACGCGCCCTACGTCGCGAGCTTCGCCGCCTCGCTGCGGCCCGTCTTCCTGGTCGCCACGGGGATCGCCCTCTTCGCCTTCGTCCTGACGCTGCTGCTGCGCGAGCAGCCGCTGCGCCGGTCCTCGCCCGGCGAGGCGGCCGCCGGGAGCATCCGGCCGCCCCGCGACGGCGACGAGCCCGAGCCGGAGGGACCGCCGGCTCGGTCGACCGCGCCGGCGCCCGCGCGCCGCCCCTGACGGGCCCGCCCGCGCCGGCGGCGAGGAGGACGGCGAGGGCGAGCCGCGGCGCCCGGGCCGCGGCGGCGCTCACGAGCCCGCCCTCCCGCGCAGGCGCTCCTCCTCGCGCGCGATCTCCGCGGCGGTGAACGTCTTGCGGCCGTAGGTGTCCCAGGCGTGGAAGACGAGGCCGATGCCCCAGCCCGCGAGCGGGAAGAGCGGCCACGGGAACGAGGGCCCGTCGGCCGCCGTGAGCACGACGGCCCAGATCAGCCAGAGGAAGCCGTTGACGAGGACGTAGGCGAGCAGGTGCGCGCGGAAGTCGCGCTGCTTCCGCAGCCGCTCGAGCGCCTGCTCCCGCAGCGGCGGCTCGGCCTCGGGGCGCCCGTCGCGGAGGCGCCGGGCCCGGTCTCGGTGGGTGTGAGAGAGCTCGGGCATCGTTTCCTCCGTTTCGGTTCACGAGGTGGCGAGGTCCCGCCGTTCGAAGGCGGCGACCGCGCACGCGAGCGCGGCGGCCGCGAGCGCGACCAGGAAGGCGACGTGCTCGGGCGCGAGGCCCGCCCGGAGGGCGTCGTTGGCGGCGTAGTGGTAGTAGGGCGAGGCGAGGCGGACCGGCTCGAGGAAGCCGACGAGCTCAGCGAGCGAGCTGACGAGGTAGGCGGCGACGGCGCCGGCGGCGGCGACGCCGATCGCGGCGCCGCGGCGTCCGAGCGCGGCGCCGGCGAAGAGCGCGATCGCGCCGAAGGCGAGCGCGAGCAGGGCCGCCGCGAGCGTCGCCGCCGCGAGGTGCGCGGCCGAGACGTCCATCCCGATCGCCTCGACGCCGGCGACGAGCGCGAGCCAGAGGACGAGCCCGAGGGCGAAGAGCTCCGCCGCGAGCGCGCCGAGCTTCTCGAGCACGAGCCGCCGGCGCGAGATCGGGTTCGCGAGCAGGAGGTCGAGCGTGCCCGCCTCCTCCTCGCCGGCGGTGGCGCGCGCGCCGGCGCCGATCGCGGCGACGAGCAGCAGCAGCGGCACCATGAACGAGAAGAGCTCGCTCTTCAGGTAGCCGACCGCGGAGGTGTAGTCGACGTCCTCGCCCAGGCCGAAGAAGGCCTTGAAGGCGTCGGGGTAGTCCTCGACCAGCTCGTTCAGGCCGGGGTTGTCGCGCACCGACGGGTAGACGGCGATCATCAGCGCCGCCATCGCGACGAGGCCGAGGCTCCACCAGGCGAACCCGCGGCGCGCGTCGCGCAGCGTCTTCAGGAACGCGTTACGCAGCATCGCGCGCCTCCGCGCCGCGGTAGAGGTCGAGGAAGATGTCCTCGAGGTCGGCCTCGTGGCTGTCGAGAGCGACGACCCGGAAGCGGGCGAGCGCCTTGATCAGCGGGTCGGCCTCGCCCTGGAGCGCGAAGAGCACGGTCTGGCCGTGGCGCTCGAGCTCGCGCGCACCGGCGACCCGGGCGAACGCCGCGGCCGGCGGCGCGGCGGCGAACGTCACCTCGACGCGGGAGAAGGCGCGGGCGCGCAGCTCGTCGACCGCCGCGGTCAGCACGAGCCGCCCCTCGCGGATCAGCGCGACCCGGTCGGCGACGTGCTGCACCTCGGGCAGGACGTGCGACGAGAGGAAGACGGTCGCGCCGGCGCGGCGAGCCTCCGCGACGAGCTCGTAGAAGGTCTGCTGGACGAGCGGGTCGAGTCCGGCGGTCGGCTCGTCGAGGACGAGCAGGTCGGGCTCGTGCATGAACGCCTGCACGAGCCCGGCCTTCTGGCGGTTGCCCTTGGAGAGCGACGCGATCGGCCGGTCGAACGGGAGCTCGAGGCGGGCCGCGAGCGCCTCGGCCCGCCCGGGGCCCCGGAGGCCGCGGAGGCGGGCGAAGTAGGCGCAGAGCTCGCGCGCGGTCAGGCGCTCGTAGAGGCGGAGGTCGCCCGGCAGGTAGCCGATGCGCCGCCTCACCGTCACGTCGCGCCGCGGGTCGCGGCCGAAGACCTCGACGCGCCCGCGGGTGGGGCGGATCAGGTCGAGGAGCAGCCGGATCGTCGTCGTCTTGCCGGCGCCGTTCGGGCCGAGGAAGCCGAACACCTCGCCCGCGGCCACGGCGAAGTCGAGCTCGAGCACGCCCCGCTCCGCGCCGTACAGCTTCGTCAGCCCGAGGGCGCGAATCGCGGTTCCGGCCTCCGGCATCGTCCGCCCCTACCGGCCGAGCTCCTCGGCGACGCGCTGCCAGACCGGCTCGCGCACGACGAGCGCCGAGCAGGCGGCACGGTGCGCGACGCGCTCGGAGACCGAGCCGAGCGCCCGCACGCCGTGGAGCCCGCGGCTGCCGACGACGACGAGGTCGGCCTCCTCGGCCGCCTTCGCGAGCGCGTCGGCGGGCGCGTCGCGGCGGTCGTCGTGGTCGCCGCCGGTGATCGCCGCCACGAGCCGCTCGTCGACGGCCTTGCCGCCCCAGGCGACGAGGGCGCGCAGCTCCGCGCCGAAGCGGTCGGCGACGTAGCGGGCGGCCGCGAACGCGGCGGCCGACTCGACGGAGCCGTCGACCCCGGCGACGACGCGGCGCGGGAAGTCGGGCCCGGCCGGGCGGGCGACGAGCACCGAGCACGGGGCGCGGTGGATGATCTCGGTCGCGACCGCGCCCTCGACGATGCCGAGCAGCCGTCCGGTGCCGCTGCTGCCGACGGCGACGAGCGTGACCTCGGCGCGTTCGACCTCCTCGAGCAGCCGGGTCACGGGCGCGCCGCGGGCGAGCTTCGCCGCGGCGGCCGTGTACGGCGCCACGTAGGCGCCCGCGGCACGCAGCGCCGCCTCCGCGGTCGTGCGCTGGAGCGCCTCGTCGAGGTAGTGGGGGATCCCGCTGCCGGAGCCGCCGAACACCGGGGCGAGGTCCCAGACGGAGAGCAGCGTCAGCTCCCCGTCCACGTCCTGCAGCAGCGCCGCCTGCCGCGCCGCCTCGAGCGCCTGCTGGGAGCCGTCGACCCCGACCAGGACGCGTCCGAACACCGGCCGGCCGGCTTCGCGGCGCGACACCTGCGTGGTCGTCTCCATCGCGAACCTCCTTGTCGCCTCGGTCCTCCACCGCGGCCCGGGCCCCCGGCTCGGCGATTTGCCGCAGGGCGAGCGGCGGAACTACGGAGACCAGGCGGACCCGGCGCCGACGACCGGCTCGAGCTCGGCGGCCAGCTCGCGGAGCGCCTCGTCCTTGAGCGCCCGCGTCCGCTCGGGGCTCAGGTGGAGGTCCTCGGCGATCTCGGTCAGGGGCTCCGGGTCGCCGGCGAGGCCGAAGTGGCGGCTCACGATCGCCTGCTTGCGGCCCCGCAGGCGCCGGACGGCGCCGCGCAGGGCCCGCGCCTCCTCGCCGCCGACGAGCTGCGCCTCGGGCGATGCGGCCGCGTCGAGGGCGACGAGGTCGCGCGGACCCGGCCCGTCGCCGGCAGGCCGGTCGAGCGACGCCACGCCCGCCGGCGCGAGGGCCTCCGCGACCTCGGCCGGCGGCAGCGTCGTCGACCGCGCGAGCTCGGTCACGGTCGGCTCGCGGCCGGCCGCGGCCAGGAGGTCGCGCGCCCGCGCCACCCGGCGGCGGCGCTCGAGCACGGGGCGCGGCAGCCTCACCAGCTGTCCCTGCGCGGTCAGCGCGTGCGTGACGGCGGCGCGCACGCGCCAGAAGGCATGGGTGGAGAAGCTCGCGCCGCGGGTCGGGTCGTAGTCGTCGATCGCCGCCAGCAGCCCGATCGCTCCTTCCTGGACGAGATCCTCGAAGGGAAGGCCGAGGTCGCGGTAGCGGGCGGCGATCGCCCGGACGAGGCCCATGTGCTCCTCGACGAGCGTCGTGCGGGCGGCGCGGTCGCCGCGGCGCGCCCGGGCCGCGAGCCGCTCGGAGTGGCCGGCGACGCGCGCGCCCGCCGGCGCCGCTCCCGGGTGGAGGGCCGGAGCCCTCCGTCCTGACCTCGATCCGCGCATCCGGTCTCCCTTCGGCTCGTGTCGCGCCGAAGGTCTCTCCCGGCCGGGCGGGCCGCGCGAGTCCGGGCCGGAGCCGTGCTGACGGAGACGCGCCGCGGGGATACTCCCCTTCGTACCCGTCCTCATAGCGCGGCCCGCGGCGCCCGCGCGTCGGTGTCAGCGCGCCATCTCGTGCGGGGAACTACGGACGCCGCGCTTCAGGAGCTCCACCACGAGCGCCGGGATCGCCGCGAGCGCGGTCGCCGTCAGCGCGGGCCACAGGCCGAGCGAGACCGTCGCGAAGGGCTCGTGCGCGAAGGGGAGGTAGACGGCTGCGGCGAGGAACGCGGCCGACGCGACGACGCCGGCGCGCAGCCAGCCGTTCGGAGGGAGCCGCCACGCGGGGAGCGTGGTCGAGCGGAGGCTGAAGACGACGAGCAGCTCGGCCAGCCCGAGCGTCGCGAAGGTCATCGTCTGCGCGCTGGAGCCGCCGAAGCCGCGTCCGGCGGCGTACGAGGCTGTCGCGGCGGCGCCGACGAGGCCGCCGACGAGGCCGAGCGCGGCCCAGAGGCGGCGGTCGAACAGGCGGTCACCCCGGCGGGGCGGCGTCGCCATCGTCTGCGGGCTCGCCGGGTCGCGCGCCAGGGCGAGCGCGGGCAGGCCGTCGGTGAGCAGGTTGATCAGCAGCACCTGGATCACCGCGAGCGGGGGGTCGAGGCCGGCGGCGACGGCGACGGCGAAGACGACGATCTCGCCGAGGTTGGCGGAGAGGAGGAAGGCGACGAACTTGCGGATGTTGTCGCCGATGCGCCTGCCCTCGGCGACCGCGGCGATGATGGTGGCGAAGTCGTCGTCGGTGAGCACGACCGCGGCGGCCTCGCGCGCGGCCTCGGCCCCGTCGCGGCCCATCGCGACGCCCACGTCCGCCCTGCGCAGGGCCGGCGCGTCGTTGACGCCGTCGCCGGTGACCGCGACCACCTCCCCGCGCTCCTGGAGCTCGGCGACGAGCGCGAGCTTGTCCGCCGGCGTCACGCGCGCGACCACCGCCGCCTCCGGGAGGCCGAGCTGCCTGCCGATCGTCCGTGCCGTCGCGGGATGGTCGCCGGTCAGCATCCGCACCCCGATCCCGGCGGTCCGCGCCGCCGCGACCGACGCCGCGGCGCCCGGCCGGAGCGGGTCCTGCAGGGCGACGAGGCCGACCACCTCGAGCCCGTCCTCGAGCCGCTCGCCGAGCGGCGCCTCCGGAGGGGCCTCGCCGGCCGCGACCGCCAGCACCCGGAGGCCCTCGCCCGCCCACTCCGAGGCGGCGGCCATGATGCCGGGATCCCGGCGGTCCCCGGCCAGGAGCTCCGGCGCCCCCTTCGAGAACACGCGCCGGCGCCCGTCCTCGGCGTACACGGACGTCATGCGCTTCCGGTCGGAGTCGAAGGGGATCTCGTGCAGCAGCTCGCGCCCGGCGAGCAGGCTCGCGCGCGAGAGCCCGCGGTCGGCCGCCGCCCGCAGGAGGGCGACCTCGATCGGGTCGCCCCTGAAGCCGCCCTCGGTCTCGCGCGCCGCGGAGGCCAGCACGGCGGCCGCGAGCAGGTCGCGCTCGTCGAAGCCGGGCGCGGGCGCGAGCGCCGCGACGTGGATGCGGTTCTGCGTCAGCGTCCCGGTCTTGTCGCTGCAGATCACGGTCGTCTCCCCGAGCGTCTCGATCGCCTCGAGGCGGCGCACGATCGCGCCCCGCCTCGCCATCGCGTGCCCGCCGAGCGCGAGAGCGGCCGTCACCGTCGCCGCGAGGCCCTCGGGGACGGCGGCGACGGCGACCGCGACGCCGAGCAGGAACGCCTCGTGGGCCGGCTCGCCGCGCAGCAGCAGGAGCCCGGCCAGCGTCAGCGTCAGCGCCACCCCGAGGACTGCCATCTGCCGGGCGAGGCGCCGGAGCCGACGCTCGAGCGGGGTCGCCGGGGGGCGGGCCGCGGAGGTCAGCAGCTCGATCTCGCCGAGCTCCGTCAGCGGCCCCGTCGCGCAGACGAGCGCCTGCGCGCGGCCGCGGGTGACGGCGGTGCCGGCGTGGAGCATCGAGGTGCGCTCGGCGAGCGGCGTCTCGGGCGCGACCGCGCGCGGGTGCTTGTCGACCGGGAGCGACTCGCCGGTCAGCGCCGACTCGTCGACCTCGAGCGCGGACGCGCTCACGAGCCGCGCGTCGGCGGCGACGCGGTCGCCCTCGCCGACGACGAGCAGGTCGCCCGGGACGACCGCGTCGGCCGCGACCTCGAGCTCGCGGCCGGAGCGCACGACGTGCGCCGTCTGCGTGAACGCGCGGGAGAGCGAGCGCACCGCCCGTTCGGCCTGGACCTCCTGCCAGTAGCCGAGGAGCCCGTTGAGGACGAGGATGGCGGCGATGGCGGCGCCCTCGACCGTGTCGCCGATCGCGACCGAGACGGCGGCGGCGGCGAGGAGCAGCGCCACCAGCGGGTCGAGGAGCTGGTCGAGCGCGAGCCTGAGGTACGGGACCGGGGCGGGCTCGCGCGGGCGGTTCGGCCCGTACCGGGCCAGCCGGCGCGCGGCCTCTCCGTCGTCGAGGCCGCGGCCGAGGTCGCTCCCGAGCGCGGCGGCGAGCTCGCCGGGGGCGCGTGCGTGGGGACGATCGGGGACGGCCATCGTCGCGCTCGGTCGTCCCTCGGGGCGGCGCCCGGGCGCTCGGCGAGATGCCGCACCTCCGTTGCGGGTTCCTGCGGAGCGTCCGCCCGCCGCCGGGGGGAGGACACCCGCGATGAGCCGGCGCCGCCTCGTCTACGGCGACTGGTGGTGGGCCCTGCGAGACCCGCTCGACGTGCTGCGGCTCGCGTTCGTCGGCGGCACGGTCGCGTTCGCGCTCATGGGGCGCTCGACCGCGGTCGGGCTGACGGCGGCGTCGGCGCTGCTGCTCGTCTGCCGCATCGTCGACCTGCCGCGGCGCTTCGACCTCGCGGTGATCGTCGCGATGACCCTGATCGCCTGGGGGACGGCGCTCGGGCTGTACGGGGACTACCCCTTCTACGACGACGTCGTCCACGGGGCGGCCCCGTTCTTCTACGCGCCGGTGCTCTACCTCGTCCTCGTGCGCCTCGAGGTGCTCGTCGACCCGGCGCGGACGTCGGTACCGCGCCACCACGCCGGCGTCTTCGTGTCGACGCTGGCCCTCGGCATGGCCGTCGGCGCGGGGTACGAGGTGATCGAGTGGGTGTCGGACTCGCTGCTCGGCACCCACCTCGTCAAGAGCGCCGACGACACCGGCAGCGACCTGCTCGAGGGCGCGCTCGGCTCCTGCGCCGGCGCCGGCCTCGCGGCCCTCTGGAGCGTGCGCGGCTGGAGCACGCGACGGACGCCGGACGCCGAGCGCGTCCCCGGCCGCGGGGTCGCGTCCGGGCTCGCCCGCCGCGGCCGCAGCGCCCTGCGCCGGTGGGAGGCGGGCCCCGTCTTCGGCGTGGCCGCGCGCCTGCGTGGGCTGCCGCTGGCGCTCAGCGGCGTGGCGGCGCTCGCCGCCGGAGCCGCGCTCCTCCTCTGGCGCTCGCCGGCGCTGCGGACGGTCGAGATCCTCTTCGGCCTCGCGATGCTCGCCCAGGCGCTCCTCGACCTCCCGGCGGCGCTGCGCGGCCGGCGCGGCCCCAGCCCGCCGGACGGGCTCCCGACCGTGCTCGGCGAGGCCGCCCTCGGGACGGCGGTGATCGCCTCCCCCGGCATCTCGCGGCTCGGGCTCGCCTACCTCGTCGGGGCCTCCGCCGTCGTCCTCGCGCTCCTCGAGGCCGCGTCCCTGTCGACGCGGGCGGGCGGCGAGCGCGCGCGATGGCTGGCGGGGGTCGGCGCGGTCTCGGCCTTCGTCTTCGGCGTCGCGATGCTCGCGCTGCCGGACCACAGCCTCGACGCGACCGTCGTCGCCTTCTCGCTCTACCTCGTCAGCGTCGGCGCGTTCCGGCTCGTCCGGGCCGCCGAGGCCCGGCTCGCGCGTCGCGAGTCAGCCGTCGAGGTCGGTGAGCGCGAGGTCGACGACGAGCGGGAAGTGGTCGGAGCCGCCGCTCGGGCCGAAGGCGTGGCGGCGGACGGAGACGCCGTCGCCGACCAGGCAGTGGTCGAGCGGGACGCGCAGCAGCGGGCTCCACGAGGGCCAGCTGTACGCCGGCCATGACCCCGAGTGGGAGTCCCTCAGGCCCGCCGCGTCGGCGAAGGCGCGGAGCTGGGCCGACCACGGGACGGTGTTGAAGTCGCCGCAGACGACGAGCCGCCGGCCGAGCCGCGGGCGGGTGTCGGCGAGCGCCCGCAGCTCGCGCTCGTGCACCGAGCCGGCGAACGGCGTGTGGACGTGGACGAGCACGAACGTGAGCGCGCGCCCGGCGACGTCGAAGCGGGCGACGAGCGCGATCGGCCCGCCCGCCGGGAAGCGCCTGACCTCCACGCTCGCCGGCGGGTCGATGCTCAGGAGGCCCATCCCGTAGACGTCCCGCTGCGGGACGAGCCGCCGCGGGCGCACCGTCGGAGACGCCGCCGCCGCGGCCCGCGCCCACGGGGGCGTCAGCTCGGTCAGGCCGAGGATGTCGGGCCGGAGCCGCTCGATCAGCGGCGCGAGCTCGCCGTACCGGCGGTTGCCGCCGTCGACGTTGAAGGCGACGATGCGCACCGTGGGCGCGCCGGGCGGCGCGACCGGGTTGCGAGGCGCGTGCCACTGGGCGATCGCCGCGAGGTCGACGGCGGCGAGGGCGACCGCGACGGCGGCGAGGCCGGCACGCCGGAGCGCGAGCGCCGCGACGCCGGCGGCGCCGAGCAGGACGGCGTACTGCAGGCGGAAGAAGGAGGCCGGCTCGAACAGCCAGCTCAGCCGGTCGAGGAAGCCGGCGAGCGTCGGGACGGCGAGGAGGGCGACGAGCCCCGTCGCCGCCCTGCGCGCGGCCGGCGCCGCCCGGCTCACGTCCGGCCCGGCGACGCGGCGGGCGCCTCGCGCTGCAGCCACTCGTAGAACGCGCGGGGCGAGCCGCCGAACGAGTAGACGGTGCGCCTGACCGTCGGGAACTGCTTCGCGGTGCGGTCGAGCTGGGCGAGCAGGAGCGCGCTCCCGCACGACGACGACGCGTTCGGGAGCTTCCGCCTGAAGTCGCGGAAGTCGATGTAGGCGACGCCGCGCACGAGCCTGACGCCGCGCAGGTGCCCCGCCGTCGCGGCTGAGAACCACCCGCCGTAGCCGCGTGCCCGCTCCGCCTTCGTCGGCCCGGCGAGCAGCGCCCGCATCGCGCCCGTCAGCACCGCCCGCCCCTCGACGACGCGCCGCAGCGGCAGCACGCGGGTGCAGTCGCCGCCGGCGCCGCGCGGTGCGTAGATCGAGACGACGTGCGCGCTCGCGCCCGCCGCGTGCGACGCGCCGGCCGCGAGCGCGAGCGTGGCGACGGCGAGCGCGGCGAGCGCGGGCGCGCGCTTCGCGGCGGGCGAACGGGCGGGGAGAGGAAGCGCCGGCACGAGACGTTCTCCTGCGGGCGTCCTCCCCCGGCGGGGCCGGCGCGGGTCGGGAGGATCCCACGCCCGGCGTGCGGGTTACTGCGGAGCGCGGCCGGCGCGCCGCGGGGGATCACGGAGCGGTGGAGGCGATCCGTGACCGGCCCGCCGCGCAGCGTGCGCTGCTGACCCGGCTGCTCCTGCTCTCGCTCGGCGCGGCGCTCGCGACGATCGCGCTGAAGACGGCCGCCTGGCGGCTGACGGGCTCGGTCGGGCTGCTCTCCGACGCCGTCGAGTCGGTGATCAACCTCCTGGCCGCCGCGGGGGCCCTCGTCGCGGTGCGCTGGGCGACCCGGCCGCCCGACCGAGAGCACATGTACGGCCACGAGAAGGCGGAGTACTTCGCGGCCGCCGCCGAAGGGCTCCTGATCGTCGCAGCCGCCGGGTCGATCGCCTGGGTCGCCGTCGAGCGTCTCGTCCACCCCGCGGCGATCGAGGACGTCGGGGCCGGGCTGGCCGTCTCGACGGCGGCCTCGCTCGTCAACCTCGGGGTCGGGGCGGTCCTGGTCCGCTCCGGCCGGCGCCACCGCTCGATCGCGCTCGAGGCCGACGGGAAGCACCTGCTCGCCGACGTCGCCACCTCGGCGGGCGTGATCGCGGGCGTCGCCGCCGTCGCGCTGACCGGCTGGCGCGTCCTCGACCCGGTCGTGGCGCTCGCCGTGGCGGCGAACATCCTGCTCACGGGGATCTCGCTCGTCCGGCGCTCCGGCGGCGGGCTGATGGACCGTGTGCTGCCCGACGCCGAGCGGGCCGCGGTCGACGAGGCGCTCGCCCCCTTCGCCGCCGAGGGCGTGGGCTTCCACGCGCTCCGCACGCGCCGTTCCGGCCGCCGCTCCTTCGTCTCGGTGCACGTCCTCGTGCCCGGCGCCTGGAGCGTCCGCGAGGGGCACGAGCTGCTCGAGCGGGTGGAGCGAGACGTGCGGGAGGCGGTGCCCGGCGCGGCCGTGTTCACGCACCTCGAGCCGGCCGAGGACCCGAGCTCGCTCGACGACGCCGAGCTCGACCCCGCCCCGACGGAGGGCCCCTCCGCGCGGGGGACGCGTAGTGGCGCCCGCAGGGCTGCGGGAAATCGCCGAGCCTGGAAGGGTGATCCGGGCGGAGGACCGGGACCGACCACCGACCACCCGGCGCCCGAGAGGGAGTGAGGCCTGATGCAAGCCTTCGCCCCAGCCGCGACCGCGCCCCACCCGCACAGCGCCGACCCGGTGCTCGTCGGCATCGGGCCCGCCGCCGCGGCCTACGCCTACCTCGCCGGCGTGCGCCACGAGGTCGCGAGCCGGTTCGACGCCAGGGAGACCGACTTCCGCCTGCGGCCGGGCGGAGCCCACGCGGCCCTCCGCAGGAGAGCGTGAGGGGCGATCGCGACGGCGTCGCCACCCGCGGCCACGGACGGGCTCGAGCTCCGGCACGTCGGCAAGCGCTTCGGGCCGGTGCAGGCGCTCGACGACTGCTCGTTCTCGGTCGCGCGCGGGCGGACGCTCGGCTTCCTCGGCCCGAACGGCGCGGGCAAGACGACGGCGATGCGGGCGATCTTCGGCCTCGTCGAGCCGGAGGCCGGCGAGCTCTCCTGGGACGGCCGCCCGATCGGCCCGGAGGAGCGGCTGCGCTTCGGCTACATGCCGGAGGAGCGCGGCCTCTACCCGCGCATGCCCGTGGCCGACCAGCTCGAGTACTTCGGCCGGCTCCACGGGATGCGCGCCGGCGCGGCGCGCGCGGCGGCGTCGGCCTGGCTCGAGCGGCTCGGGCTCGGCGGCCGCGCCCGCGCCAGGGTGGAGGAGCTCTCTCACGGCAACCAGCAGCGGGTGCAGCTCGCGGCGGCGCTCTTGCACGAGCCCGAGCTGCTCGTCCTCGACGAGCCCTTCGCGGGGCTCGACCCGATCGCCGTGCGGACGCTCGCCGAGGTGCTGAGAGCCGAGGCCGCCCGCGGCGCGGCGGTCGTATTCTCCAGCCACCAGCTCGACCTCGTCGAGGACATCTGCGAGGAGGTCGCGATCGTCGACCACGGCCGGATCGTGGCGACCGGCGACGTCGGCGCCCTGCGCCGCCGCTCGCGGCGGCGGCGGATCGAGCTGGAGCTCGACGGCGCCCCGGCCGCCTGGCTGCCGGGCGTCCCGGGCGTCGAGCTCGTCGAGCGCCGCGACGGCGACCTGCGCCTGGTGGCCGACCGGGACGTCGACCCGGAGCGCGTGCTCCAGGAGGCGGAGCGGGCCGCCCGCGTGGTCGCGTTCAGCTACGCGCCGCCGTCGCTCGCCGAGCTCTTCCTGGAGCTGGTGGACCGGTGAGCGGGAGGCAGGCGATCGCCCTCGTCGCCCGGCGCGAGCTCCGCGAGCGCCTCCGCAGCCGTGCCTTCCTCCTCTCGACCGTCCTCATGCTCGCGCTCGTGGGCGGCTCCGTCGCGCTCGGACGGATGGTCGAGACCGAGCGGACCTACGGCGTCGCGGTGGTCGCGCCGGCGCCCTCCGGGCTCGGGTCCGCGCTCCAGCGCGCCGCCGCGCCGTTCGACGCGAGGGTGCGGCTGCGGCCGGTCGCCTCGGCGGCCGCCGGGCGGGAGGAGCTCGCGGCGAAGAGGGTCGACGCGCTCCTGCTCCTGCGCGACGACCGGCTCGTCTTCCGGTCGAACGTCGAGGCCAGGCTCGCAGCGATCGCGGACACGGCCGTGCGGGCGCTGCGCCGCCACCTGCCGCCGACCGCCGAGCTCGCCACGGCGACCCTCGAGCCGCCGGACGCGGAGGCGACGGACGCCGCGACCGCCGTCGCGTATGCCGGCTCCCTGCTCCTCTTCATGTCGCTCGCCGTCTACGGGCAATGGGTGCTGACCGGCGTCGTCGAGGAGAAGAACAACCGGGTCGTCGAGCTCGTGCTCTCGGCGGTGCGGCCGCGCCACCTGCTCGCCGGCAAGGTGATCGGGATCGGGCTGCTCGGGCTCGGGCAGCTCGCGCTCGTCGCGGGGCTCGCCGCGTCCCTGCTCGCCGCCGGGGCGTTCGACGCCCCGGCGTCGCTCGGCGGCAACCTCGTGCTCGTCGTGCCCTGGTTCGCGCTCGGCTTCGCCCTCTACGCGGTTGCGTACGCGGCGGCGGGAGCGCTCGCCGGGACGCAGCAGGACGCGAGCTCGGTGGGACAGCAGGTGACCTACACCATGCTCGCGGCCTACTTCCTGGGCTACGTCGCGGTGGCGGCCGACGCCGAGGGCACGCTCGCGCACGTCCTCACGGTCGTCCCGCTGAGCGCGCCGCTCGTCCTGCCGGCGCGGAGCGCGCTCGTCGGCGTCCCGCTCTGGGAGCACGCGCTGGCGGTCGTGCTCGTACTCGCCTCCATCCACGCGCTCGTCCGGCTCGCCGGCCGCGTCTACGCCCGCGGGCTCCTCCACACGGGCCCGCGCCTCGGCGTCCGCGCCGCCTGGCGCACCGGCCAGAAGACGTGAACCGCACCGTCGACAAAGGAGACACCATGGCTCTCTCACAGCGGGCGTCGATCGCGGACGCCGCGTCGGAGTTCCTTCGCCACAGGCGCGTGGCCGTCACCGGCGTGTCACGGACGCCGGGAAGCCACGGCAGCAACGTCGTCTACCGGCGCCTGCGCGAGCGCGGCTACGAGGTCTTTGCCGTCAACCCCAACGCCGACCAGGTCGAGGGCGACCGCGCCTTCCACGACCTCCGGTCGATCCCCGGCGGCGTCGAGGCGGTCGTGATCGGGACGCGCCCCGAGCTCGCCGAGGAGACGATGCGGGAATGCGCCGAGCTCGGGATCGAGCACGTCTGGATGCACCGCGGCCCCGGCGCGGGCAGCGTGTCCGAGGCCGCGGCGGCGTACGGCCGCGAGCGCGGCATCGCGGTGATCGACGGCGGCTGCCCGTGCATGTTCGGGCCGACCGCCGACCTCGGGCACAGGACGATGCGCTTCGTGCTCACGCTGACCGGCAACGTCCCCAGACGCGTCTGACCCGAACCTGCGCCGGCCGCGCTCCTCGCCGCCGGCGGGCTCACTCGGCGAGCGCGGCGGCCCGTAGTAAGCGGCAGGCGGATGCGGGCGCTCTCGGATGCGCTCCCGCGGCGGCCCTGGGATCGTGTCGCCGAGACGAGCGAAAGGGGGTGGCGAGATGAAGCGGCTGCTCGTGGGAGGCGCCGCTGCGCTCGCTGCTGCCGCGTGCGCCGGACGTGCGGCGCGCGGCTGCGGCGGCCTGGACTTCGAGAAGCTGATCGAGCGGATGCCCGAGAACGCCCCGCCGAGGTGGTTGTTCCGGAACATCGGCGCGATCCGGGAGAACACCGAGCGGATCCTCGAGCTGCTCGAGACCGGGCGCGGGCCGGCCGAGGAGGCGCACGTGCGCCCCGCGGCGTAGGCATCCGCGCGGACGGAGAAGAAGGGAGGTGAGGACCGTGTTGACGCGGAAGGACCTCGCCGGCGCCCTCGTGGCGGCTCTCGTCGTGGTCGTCTACGCGGGCAACGTCGAGGCGTGGTGGTACCTCGGCAGCAACCGCTGGGCGGCCGTGACGATGACCGCCGTGGCCGCGGTCGGCTGCTCGGTCGGGGCGAGGATCGAGGGGGAGAAGCCCTCCGCCCCGATCGTCCTGCTCGGGCTGCTCGGCGTCGCCGCGCTCGTCCTGGCGGTGCTCGCGATCGCCACGGCCGAGCAGTGGGCGCTGCTGGCCCTCGCGATCGTGGTGGTCGCTCTCTGGGCGGGCGCGACCGTGAGGCACGCGGCGACGCCGCCCGGGCGGCTCGCGGTGCGCTGACGACGGCGGGAGCGCGGCCGCGGAGGCGCGGCCGCGTATAGGTTGGCCCCGTGGCGGAGGAGTGCGTGCTCGACGTCGCGGGGCGCGGTGTCACGATCACGAGCCCGCGCAAGGTGCTCTTTCCGGAGCGGGGGGAGACGAAGCTCGACCTCGTGCGGTACTACCTCGCCGTGGCCGAGCCGCTGCTGCGCGCCGCCGGCGGGCGGCCCACCCTGATGCAGCGCTTCCCGCACGGCGCGGCCGGTCCGTCCTTCTTCCAGAAGCGTGTTCCCGAGACGGCGCCCGAGTGGCTGCAGACGACGATCGTGAGCACGCCGAACGGGACGACCGCCCGCGCGCTCGTGCTCGCCGACATGGCGCACGTCGTCTGGGCGGTGAACCTGGCCTGCCTCGGCTTCCATCTCTGGCCGTACCGCCACGACCGCCCGGACGTCGCCGACGAGCTGCGTCTCGACCTCGACCCGCAGCCCGGCGTCGGGCTCGACGAGGTCCGGGACGCCGCCGGCGAGCTCCGGCGCCTGCTCGGCGAGCTCGGGATCGCCGGTCGTCCGAAGACGACCGGGAACCGCGGCCTGCACGTGTACGTCCGGCTGGAGCCGCGCTGGGACTCCCGCCAGGTGCGGGCCGCTGCGGTCGCCGCCGCGCGCGAGCTCGAGCGCCGCCGCCCCGAGCTCGTCACCTCCGCCTGGTGGAAGGAGGAGCGCGGCCGCCGCGTCTTTCTCGACTACAACCAGAACGCGCCGCACAAGACCGTCTTCGGCGCGTGGTCCGTGCGCGCCCGCCCCGGCGGCCAGGTGTCGGCGCCCTTCGCCTGGGACGAGCTCGGCACGCTCCACCCCGACGAGCTGACGATCGCGACCGTGCCCGGGCGGCTGGCGGCGCTCGGCGACCCGTGGGAGGGGATGGACGAGAGGCCGCAGTCCCTCGAGCCGCTGCTCGAGCTCCACGAGCGGGACCGGGCCGCCGGCCTCATGGACGCGCCCTGGCCGCCCGTCTATCCGAAGCAGCCGGACGAGCCGCCGCGGGTCGCTCCGAGCCGGGCCCGCAGGGAGGCCCGGTAGGCCGCGCCGGGAGCGCTACGCGCCCGGGCCCGCCCGCCCCGCGCGACGCCGCCTGCGGTAGGCGCGGGTCTTCGTGCGGTTGCCGCAGAGCCGCATCGAGCACCACGTCGCCGACCGGTTCGGCGAGTAGTCGTAGAACGACCACCGGCAGTTGCGGCAGGCCTTCAGCCGCCCCCAGCTCCCGTCGACGATCGCCTCGAGGACGACGGCCACGATCCGGTCGAGCGCGTCGCCGTCGGCGCGGAAGCGCAGGCGCCGCTCGCCGTCGAGCGCGGGGCGCACGCGCGCGGCCGCGCGGTTGACCGCCTCGAGGGCGCCCGGGTCGGGGGGGACGCCGTTGTTCGCGAGGACGAGCGCGCGCACCGCCTCCCGCAGCTCGCGCGCGCGCTCCTCCGCGCCCGCCAGTCCGTGCGCCTCCAGCCAGTCCGGCAGCCACTCGACGCCGTTGTGGACGTCGATGCTGTTCACGAACAGCTGCACCCGGCGCAGCGGCTCGGGCGCGGCCTTCGGCACGTCGTAGCGCGGGGGCACGGTTGCCGGTGAGTCTACGACACCACTAGAGTGTCCGCACCGGTGTCGTCGTCCGTGCATCGCATCCGCGCCTCGCTCGCGGTGACGGCCGCGAGGCTGCGCGCGCAGCCGCTGCGGCCGGTGCTCGTGGTGGGCGGGACGCTGCTCGCGTTCGCGACGCTCGTCACCGTGCTCGGCGGCAGCCTGGTCGCCCGCCAGCAGGCGCTCGCGCGCTCGCTCGCGGCGGTGCCGGAGAGCGAGCGCGTCTTCCGGCTCGACCGCTTCGGCCTCCCGCTCGACGCGCGGTCGTACCGCCGCACGGACCGCCGCGCGCGGCGCGCCCTCGCCGCGCTCGGCGGCGGCGAGACGCGCCGCGAGATCGTCTTCCGCGAGCTGCGCGTGGGCGGCGAGCTCGTCCAGCTCGCGGCCGTCGACGGCCTCGCCTCGGCCGTGCGCCTGCGCTCGGGACGGCTGCCGCGGCGCTGCGCGAGCTCCGGCTGCGAGCTGCTCCAGGTCGGCGCGGACGGGGCGGCGGCCCTCGACGAGGGCGACCTGCACCTGCGCCGGGTCGGGACCGCGGAGCTGCGCGACCCGGCGCTCCTCGGCGACCTCGCCGCCGCGACCGGCTCGCGGAGGCGCCCCACGCTGCTGCTCGCGGCGAGCGTCGCGGCGCTGCAGCGGCTGCCCGCCGCCGCGCCCTACTACCGCGTCTACTCCTGGGTCTCGCCCCTGCGCGTCGACGGGCTGCGCACGTGGGAGATCGGCCGCGTCCTGCACGACGAGTCGCGCGCGCAGGCGGCGCTCGAGGTGGATTCGGCCTTCCGGCTGAGCGGTCCCGACCAGCCGCTGCTCGACGCGAGGAGCCGCGGGCGGATCGCCGCCGACCGCCTCGTGCTCGTCGGGGGCGAGACGAGCGCGCTCCTGCTCGGGTTCGCGGTGGTCGCGGCGATCGGCCTGCGGCGCGGGCTCGCGGGCGAGCGGCGGCGGCTGCTCGTGCGCGGCGCGCGCCGGTGGCAGGTGGCGCTCCTCTCGGGCGCCGAGGTGGGAGCGATGACGCTCGCCGGCGCCGTCGCCGGGCTCCTCGCGGGCGCCGCGGCGGTCGCGGCGATCGCCGGCGCGGCCGGCGTCGGAGCGTGGGCGATCGTCGCGCACACGCTGCTCGCGGCGAGGACGGTCGCCGCGCTCGCCGGCGCGTGGCTCGCGACCACGGCGGTGCTCGCGCTCGCGACCCACGCGCGCGAGCACGGCGACGGCGGCCGGCGGATCCGCGTCGCCGACGTCGCCGCGCTCGGCGCCGCGGCGACCGTCGCCGTCGGCGTCGGCCGCGGCGCGCTCGACCCGTCGACCGTCTCCTCCGGCGACGCGGTGCTCTTCCTGATCCTGCCCGCGCTCGTCTGCTTCGTCGTCGCGCTCGTGCTCGCCCGGCTGCTCGCGCCGGCGATGCGGCTCGCGGAGCGGCTGACGCGCCGCAGCGCGTTCGGGCTGCGGCTCGCGGTGCTCGCGCTCGCGCGCGCGCCGTCGCGGACCGTCGTCAGCTGCGCGTTCGTGGCGGTCGCCCTCGGTCTCGCCCTCTTCGCGGCGACGTACCGCGCGACGCTCGCGCGCGGGGCGGCCGACCAGGCCTCCTTCCAGGTGCCCCTCGACTTCACCGTCGCCGAGAGCCCGCGGCTCGTCGCCCCGCTCGACGCGGCGCCGCTCTCCCGGTACGCCCAGGTCGGCGGCGCCGCCGCCGCGTACCCCGTCCTCCGGCTCGGCGCGACCGTGCCCGGCGCCGGCTCGGCCGTCCTCTCGCCCACCGTGCTCGGCCTCCCGGCCGCGGCCGTGCGGCGGCTGCGCTGGCGGGGCGACTTCTCGTCGCTCTCGCCGGGCGAGCTGGCGCGCCGGCTGGCGGCGTCGGGCGAGCCGCGGCTCGCGGGCGTCCGGCTGCCGGCCGGCACCGCGCGCGTCACGCTGCCGGTCCGCGTGAGCGGGCCCGGCCTCTCGCTCGCGCTCGTCGTGCGCGACGGGCGCGGCCGCACGCAGCTCGTCCAGCTCGGCCGCGCCGGCACGGGAGCGAGCGTCGTCGGGGCGGGGCTGCCGGCGGGCGGCCCGCTCGACGTCGTCGGCCTCCAGCTCACCCTCCCGCTCGACGAGCAGTTCTTCTTCGCGCACGTCGAGGCGGAGGGCAGCGTCTCGTCCGCGCCCGCCGGCGCCGTCGAGCTCGGCCCCCTCCGCGCGAGCGGCGGCCGCGCGGTGACGGCCTGGAAAGGCTGGTCGCTCCGCGCGGGCGGCGCGGCGACCCGGAGCCGGAACGGCGTCCGCTTCCCGTTCGCCTTCCCCGACACCGGGGCGCGGCTCGTGCTCCGGCCGCGGGAGCCGACGGACGGGCGGGCGCTGCCGGTCGTCGTCTCCCCGGACGTCGCCGACGCGGCCGGCGGCGTCGGGAGCCGGACGCGGCTCGACTTCCAGGACGTCGAGGTCCCGGTGCGGATCGCCGGCGTCGCCTCGCGGCTGCCGACGGTGCCGGCGTCGTCCGGGCCGTTCGTCCTCGCGGACGAGGCGTGGCTCGAGACGGCCGTCGGCGCCGACGCGCCCGGCGAGGGCGATCCGAACGAGGTGTGGCTCTCGACCCCCGACGAGGCCGCCGCCGCGGCGGCGCTGCGGCGCCCGCCCTTCGCCGCGCTCGCCGTCACGTCGCGCACCGCGATCGAGCGGCAGCTCACGAGCGACCCGCTCGCGCGCGCGACCGGGCGCGCGCTCGGCGCGGCGGCGCTCGTGGCGCTCGTGCTCGCCGTGCTCGGCTTCTGGGTCGGCGTGCTGAGCGAGGTGCGCGACGAGCGCAGCGACTTCTTCGACCTCGAGGCGCAGGGCGTCGCGCCGGCGCGGCTGCGGGCGCAGCTCCGCACCCGCTCGGCGATCCTCGTCGCCGCCGGGCTCGCCGGCGGGGCGGCGCTCGGCGCGCTGCTCTCGACGCTCGTCGTCTCGCTCGTCCGCATCTCGGCGACGACGGCGCTGCCCGAGCCGCCGCTCTCCTTCGACCCGGCGTGGCTCGAGTCGGGCCTCGCGGTCGCCGTCCTCGCGGTCGCCGCGCTCGCGGTCGCCGAGGGGACGTCGCTCGCGGCGTTCCGCGGCGCCCGCCCCGAGCGCGCCTCTTGGAGCCTCGAATGACGCCGGCGGTCGATGTCCGCGACGCGTTCCGGATCCACCGCTCCGCGGGTGGCACGGCCGTCGCGCTGCAGGGGCTCTCGCTGCGCGTCGAGGCGGGCGAGACGGTCGTCGTGCTCGGCCCGAGCGGCTCCGGCAAGACGACGCTGCTCCGCGCGGTCGCGGGGTTCGACTCGCTCTCGGCCGGCAGCGTGCAGGTCCTCGGGCGCGACCTCGGCGGCCTCGGGCCGGCCGCGCTCGCGCGCTTCCGCGCCAGCCACCTCGGGCTGCTCGACCAGCACTACGCCCGCGCGCTCTCGCCCGACCTGACGTGCGTGCACAGCGTCGCGCTCGGCCTCGAGCTCCTCGGCACGCCCCGCCGCGAGGCGCGCGCCGCCGCCGCCTCGCTGCTCGAGCGCGTCGGGCTCGGCGACCGTCTCGGCGACCGGCCGGGCACGCTGTCCGGCGGCGAGCAGCAGCGGGTCGCCCTCTGCGCCGCGCTCGTGCACCGCCCGCCGCTCCTGCTCGCCGACGAGCCCGCCGGCGAGCTCGACCGGGAGAACGCGCGGACGGTCTACGCGCTCGTCGCCGAGCTCGTGCGCGAGCACGGCGCCGCGGCGCTCGTCGTCAGCCACGACGAGGCGGCGGCCGCGATCGCCGACCGGCTCGTGCACGTGCGCGACGGCCGCGTCGTCGAGGAGAGCCGGCCGGGCGAGCCGCGGGCGCTCGTCGTCACCGAGCCCGGCTGGATCAGGATCCCCGACCCGCTCCTCGAGGCGATCGGCGAGCCTCGCCGTCTCTACGCCGAGCTGCGCGGACGCGAGCTGGCGCTCGGCGCACTGGCCGGGCCGGCGCGGCTCGGCGAGCAGCGGCGCGGGCCGGCCCAGCCGAGGCCGTCGCAGCCGGCGGCCGCGGCGGCGGAGGTGCGCGGCCTCACCAAGCGGTTCCCGGCGGCGGCGCGTCCCGTCCTCGACCGGCTCTCGCGGAGGTTCGCGGCGGGCACCTTCACCGCCGTCGTCGGCCGGTCGGGGAGCGGCAAGACGACGCTGCTCCACCTGCTCGCCGGCCTCGACCGCCCGGATGCCGGCGAGGTGATCGTGCAGGGCCGGGAGATCGGACGCCTCGGCCGCGCGGACGTCGCCGCGGTCCGCCGCGACCATGTCGCGCTCGTGACGCAGGAGCCCGGCCTCGTCCCGCACCTGAGCGCGCGCGAGAACGTCGAGCTCGGCCTGCAGGTGCGCGGGGCCGGCGGCGACGCGGCGGCGGCGCTCCGAGAGGTCGGGCTCGGCGCCCGGCTCGACCACCGTGCCGACCGGCTCTCTGCGGGCGAGCGCCAGCGGGTCGCGATCGCGCGGGCGCTCGCGGTGCGGCCGGCGCTCCTGCTCGCGGACGAGCCGACCGCGCGGCTCGACAACGCGAGCGCGCGCGAGGTCGGCGACCTGCTCGCCCGCTTCGCCCGCGAGACCGGCGCGGCCGTGATCTGCGCGACGCACGACGAGGCGCTCATCGAGCGCGCCGGCGACGCCTTCGTGCTCCAGCGTGAGCCGCCGGAGCCGGCGGCGGCGCCGGCCTCACACACGGCGAGCGCGTGACGCGCCCCGGTTCGGGGAGGGAGCCATAATCGCCGCGGGGTGACCGCCGTCGCCGAGCTCGAGCGAGGCCGTGACGCCTTCGCGGCGCAGGCCTGGGGCCGGGCGTACGCCTCGCTCTCGGCGGCTGACCTGGCCGAGCCGCTCGAGGCGCGCGACCTCGAGCTGCTCGCGACCTCCGCCTACATGCTCGGCCGCGAGTCGGAGCACCGGGACCTCCTCGAGCGGGCCCACCGCGCCCACCTCGACCGCGGCGAGCCGCTCGCCGCCGTCCGGTGCGCGTTCTGGATCGGCGTCGGGCTCGCGAGCCGGGGCGAGGTCGGACGGTCGGGCGGCTGGCTCGCCCGCGCCCGGCGGATGCTCGAGGAGCACGGAGACGACCTCGTCGAGCGCGGCTACCTCCTCCTCCCGGTCGTGTTCGAGCGCGAGGCGGCCGGCGACCTCGAGGGCGCCGCGCAGGCCGCCGCCGAGGCCGCCGCGGTCGGCCGGCGGCACGGAGACCAGGACCTGTTCGCGCTCGCCGCCCACGAGCAGGGGCACGTCCTGATCCGGCTCGGACGCAGCGGCGAGGGCCTGCCGCTGCTGGACGAGGCGATGGTGGCGGTCACCGCCGGCGAGCTCTCCCCGATCGTCTCCGGGATCGTCTACTGCGGCGTGATCCTCGCCTGCCGCGACGCCTTCGAGGTTCGCCGCGCGCAGGAGTGGACGGAGGCCCTCTCGGGCTTCTGCGAGCGCCAGCCCGACCTGGTCGCCTTCACCGGCCGGTGCCTGACCCACAGGGCCGAGCTGATGCAACTCCGCGGGGCGTGGCCCGAGGCGCTCGAGGAGGCGCGCAGGGCGGAGCGGCGCTGCGCCGAGGGCGAGAACCCGGCGGCGGCCGGCGAGGCGTGCTACCGCCAGGGCGAGCTCCATCGCCTGCGCGGCGACGCCGTCGCCGCCGAGGCGGCCTACCGCGAGGCCGCCCGGCGCGGCCGCGAGCCCCAGCCGGGACTGGCCCTGCTGCGGCTGGCGCAGGGCAGGCGCGACGCCGCGGGCGCCGCCGTCCGGAGGGCGCTCGCCGAGGCCGCCGAGCCCGGCCTGCGCGCGAGGCTCCTGCCGGCGTGGGTCGAGATCGTGCTCGCCGCGGGCGACCTCGGGGCCGCGCGCGAGGCGAGCGACGAGCTGGCGTCGCTCGCCCGGGGCCACGAGGAGGAGGCGCTCGGAGCGGCGGCCGCGCAGGCCCGGGGGGCGGTCGAGCTGGCCGAGGGCGATCCCGGAGCCGCCCTGGCCTCGCTCCGCCACGCCGGCGAGGTCTGGCGGCGGCTCGAGGCGGCCCACGAGGTCGCCCGGGTCCGGGAGCTCGTCGCGCTCGCCTGCCGTGCTCTCGGCGACGAGGAGACCGCCGGGCTCGAGCTCGAGGCGGCGCGCGCCGCCTACGCCGGCCTGGGAGCGGGGCCGGACCTCGCCCGGATCGGCTCGCTCGGCCGCGCCGCGGCGCGCGGCGCCCACGGCCTCACCGAGCGCGAGCTGCAGGTGCTGCTCCTCGTCGCCGCCGGCAGGACGAACCGGCAGATCGCGGCCGCGCTCGTGCTCAGCGAGCGCACCGTGGACCGGCACGTCGGCAACATCTTCGCCAAGCTGCGCGTCTCCTCGCGCGCCGCGGCCACGTCGTACGCCTACGAGCACGGGCTGCTCCGAACGGCGGCTGGGTGAGATCACCCAGCCGGCGGCCTGCGCGCGGTTGGGTGGTTCGGCCGATGCGAGCGCCGCGCGGCGGGTCTAGCGTCCCGGCGAGAGTCCACGAGTCGAGGAGGCGAGAGATGCCCAGCGTGTCCAGGGAGACGGCGTCGGAGCGCATCGCGCTCGACGGGGTCGACGTCCGGCTCGAGAACCTCGAGGGAGGCTACTCGGTCTGCTTCGAGTCGCACACCGCCGACGCCGACCTCGCGGGCCTGTTCCGCGGCCTGCCCGACGACCGCGCCCAGGTTCCCCGCTGGGGCTACGTGATCGAGGGAAAGGTCGGCTTCCGGTTCCCCGACCGCGAGGAGACCTACCGGGCGGGCGACGCCTACTACGTCCCGCCGGGTCACACGCCGGTGCACTACGCGGGCGCCGAGCTCGTCGAGTTCAGCCCCACGGAGGTCCTCGCCGAGACGATCCCGGTGGTGATGGCGAACCTCCGTCGGTAGTTCGGAGCACGACGATCAGCGGCCGTCCCGATTCGCTCCGGGAGCGGGCCTGGGACAGTGGGGAGCGAGCGAAGGAGGTGATCCTCGTGCCCGTCGAGACGCCGGCGGGCGGACGCGCGGCCCCCGAGCACGTCGCGGAGACCGCTCCGGTCTCCGAGGACGACGCGCTGCGCGCGCTCGCGCTGCGCCACCTGGAGCACGTGCGGAAGCTCAGGCTCTACCTGTTCGTCTACGTGGTCTCGATGGTGGTGCTGACGCCCGTCTGGATCGTCACGCAGTACGAGACGTCGCCGGGCTGGCCCGACCACCTGAGCTCGAGGTCGCGCTACCCGGGCGACTGGGACCCCTGGCTGATCTGGGCCGCGCTCGTCGGCGCCGCCGTGGTCGCGATCGCCGGCTACCGCGTGTACGCCGACCGGGCCGACAGCCCGGCCGAGCTCGAGCGGGAGCTCGAGCGGCTGAAGGCACGCCGCTGACGGGCCGCGGCCGGCGCCGTCCGCCCTCACGAGGGCGACGGCACCGGCGCCGGAGCCGGGCTCCGGAGGACGTCTCACGCCGCCGGCAGCGTGTCCCTGCGCGGCGGCGCCGTCGTCCCGGCCGGGCTCGCGTCGTAGCCCGCCTCCGCGAGGGCGCGGCACCAGCGCTCGGGATCGGCGCGTGCCCCCTCCCAGAGCACGGCGACCGTGTCGGGCTCGAGGGCCGGCAGGACGTCGCGGATCTCGGCGAAGACGAAGAGCTCCCAGCGGATGCGCGCGCAGGCGGCGGCTCCGGCTGCGCCGCGCACCCTCAGCTTGGAGACGTTCACGGCACGCTCCCAGGGACGGCTGGGCCCCGTGCGACCGATCGACTCACCTCGCGAACCTCCTCGTTTCCGTGCGGCATCGTCTCGAACGACGCCCGCGGGGGCCCGTTCCTTCCCGAGCGGCCGCCGCGGCGGGCCGCGGCCGAGTACTTCGCATTCCCAGCGCGAGCGGACCCCCAAGCCGCAGCCGTCCGAGCCCCGCGCCCGGCGCGACGTTCAGCCCGTTCCAGGCGGCGATCGACGGGGCGCGTGCACGGCCCGGAGCGCTTCGGGCACCGTTCCGGCGATGGACGGAATCCGCGCCTCGATCGTCCCGGCGGCCCGCATCGGTCACACCTCCGCCGGTTGTCGGGTCATCTCCTCGAGACGACGCGAAGGGAGGGTGTGACCGATGAGGGATCAGGAGTGGCTGGCGGAACGCTTCGAGGAGCAGCGGCCCCGCCTGCGCCAGGTCGCCTACCGGATGCTCGGCTCGCTCGCCGAGGCCGAGGACGCGGTCCAGGACGCCTGGCTGCGGGCGAGCCGCGCAGGCGCCGACGGCGTCGAGAACCTCGACGGCTGGCTGACGACGGTCGTCGCCCGCGTCTGCCTCAACCTCCTGCGCTCGCGGCAGACCCGCCGGGAGGAGCCGCTCGACGTGCACGTCCCGGACCCGGTCGTGAGCTTCGAGGCCGACCCCGAGCAGGCCGCGCTGCTCGGCGACGCGGTCGGGCTCGCCCTCCTCGTCGTGCTCGACACGCTCAGCCCGGCCGAGCGAGTCGCCTTCGTGCTGCACGACATGTTCGCCGTCCCGTTCGGCGAGATCGCGCGCCTGCTCGAGACCAGCGCGCCGGCGGCGCGGCAGCTCGCGAGCCGGGGTCGACGCCGCATCCGCGCGGCGGCGAAGCCGGAGGGCGCGCTCGAGTCGCAGCGGGAGGTCGTGGACGCGTTCTTCGCGGCCGCGCGGAACGGCGACTTCGAGACGCTCGTCTCCCTCCTCGACCCCGACATCGTGCTGCGCTCCGACGGCGGGGCGGCGCGTCCGCGCCTCACCGCGCACGTGGAGGGGGCGGCCGCCGTCGCCGGACGGGCGTTGCAGTACGCCAACCCGGCCGCGCGTCTCCACCCGCTCGTGGTCAACGGCGGCGCGGGCGTGCTCGTCACCCTCGAGGGCCGCCCGTTCTCGCTCCTCGCGTTCACGGTCTCCGGCGGCCGCATCGTCGAGATCGACGCCATCGCCGACCCGGAGCGCGTCCGCAGGATCCTCGACGCGCCTTCGGCCCGGCGGTCCTAGGCGAGCGCCGCCATCCGCACGCTCTTCCGCGGCACGCCGCGTCGCGTTTGCCCTGCCGATACGGCCGGAGGCCGCCGTCCCGCGGGGCGTCTCCCGCACACGAGATCGAGCGGGGTCGGGCCCCGAACCCGGCTTCGCAGCTCGAGGCGGGCTCCGTCCTTCCGGCGGACCCGGGGCGAGGCGCCCCTCGCGACTCCCGGAAGGCGAGCGATCGGCCGGGGCTCTCGGCGCGGCCTCGCTCGCGCGGCGACGCGGCGGAGCTTGCGCCCCGGCGCGGACGTGGCTATAGTGAACTTATTGGTTCAGTATTCACCGACCGTCGACCGGGCCTTCACAGCCCTCGCAGACCCGACCCGCCGCGCCGTCCTCGAACGGCTCGGCTCCGGCAGCGCGACGATCAGCGAGCTCGCCGAGCCCTTCGGCATGTCGCTGACCGGGATGAAGAAGCACGTCCGGCTGCTCGAGGAGGCGCGGCTCGTGACCACCGAGAAGGTCGGTCGCGTCCGCAGGTGCAGGCTCGCTCCCTCCGCCTTCGAGGGCATCAGCGCGTGGCTGCAGCGGCTCGACCGCTTCGCGCAGGTCGTCGAACGCACGAAAGGAGACCGATGAACCCGACCACCGTCACCACCCCGAGCGAGCTCGAGATCCGCGTCGAGCGGATCTTCGACGCGCCGCGCGCGCACGTCTTCTCCGTCTGGACCGACCCGAGCCTGATCCCGGAGTGGTGGGGCGACGGCACGGTCGTGGAGGAGATGGACGTCCGCCCCGGCGGCACCTACCGATTCCGCACCGCCTTCGGCGTCGTCGAGGGCGAGTTCCGGGAGGTCGACGCGCCGGAGCGGCTCGTGCAGACCTTCCAGAACCACCTGCAGACGCTCGAGTTCGAGGATCTCGGCGACCGGACGAAGCTGACGCAGACGATGCGCTTCGCCACGGCCGAGGAGCGCGACGCGACGATGCGGTACGGCGTCGAGGAAGGAGCGAAGAGCGGCTTCGCACGCGTGGACGCGCTGCTGCAGCGGCTGCTCGCGACACGATGAGCAGGCTCGCCGGGTGAGCTAGCAGTGCTCGGGGCGCCGTCTCGATCCGCACCCGACGACGAGGGTGTCCGGCTCGGCGACGAAGAGGCGGTCCCCGTAGGTGCCCGCCACCTGGATGCGCTCGCCGACCCGGAGCGGCTCGGGGGGCGGGCCCGGGTAGCGGACCCGTAGCCGGGCTCGCCCCGTCCCGTCCCCGACGACGAGCTCGAGCAGCCCGTGCCGGCGCCTCGGGACGGCGGCGACGATCCCGACGAGCTGGAAGCTGCCGCCGATCTCCGCCGGGCCGAGCTGCGCGGGCGTGACCGTCGGTCTCGCGGTGTTGCCCGTGAGCGCGATCACCACGGCCGCGAGCGCGCCCGCGAGCGCCGGCGCCACGAGCGCCGCCGGGGGCGTGCGCGGCCCGCGGCCGCGTGCGGTGCGCCCGTCCGCCTCCCTCTTCGCGGGTCGCACGCCGTCCGGCCGGTCCCGTCGTCGCCGGTCACTCGTAGGCGTGGGGCGCGGTGCGCACGGCGCGCTGCGCCTCGAGGTCGTGGTGCAGCCAGACTGTCGCGCCGAGCTCGCGCTCGATCCGCCGCGCCGTCTCGATCGAGCGTCGCGACTCCTCGCGATCGACGTTCCCCCGGCGCACCGCCGCCTCTGCGTAGTCCCGGGCGGTGTAGGCGATGTCGCCGGCGAGCAGGATCGGCCCGCTCTCGCGCAACCGGACCAGCAACCCCTGATGCCCGGGGGTGTGCCCCGGCAACGCCCTCAGGACGAGGGCGCCGTCGCCGAAGAGGTCGTGGTCGCCCTCGACGGTCTCGATCCGGTCGCGGTCGAGGGCGGCGTACCACTCGGGGTCGAGGGTGAAGCGCTCGGGATGCGGCCCGAAGCCCGCGTCGTGCTCGGCCCGCTGCAGCAGCACGGTCGCGGCCGGGAACAGGGCGGCGTTCCCGACGTGGTCGACGTGCAGGTGCGAGAGGCCGAGGTAGTCGACGTCCTCCGGGGCGACGCCGACCGCTGCGAGCTGGCCGCGCAGCGTCCGGGGAACGCGGAACACGATCGAGTCGGCGACGCGGCGGCCGTCCGCGAGCTCGGCGATCGCGTCGTCGATGCCCGTGTCCCACAGCACGATTCCCCGCGGATGGACGATCAGGTAGCTGCGCACGCTCATCGCCCGCCGCTCGCCGGGCGCGGCGTTCGGGCTCCACAGCGCGAAGTCGGACGACTCGATGAGGCCGGTGTCCAGCACATGGAGGCGCACCCGGTCGCTCCCGCCTCTCATGCGGCCTTCGCCTGCTCGAACGCGGGCTGCGGGCTCTCCTCCGCGCGCTGCGTTCGCGGGCGGCGGGCGAGCACGTTGCCGGCGACGAGCGCGGCGATCGTCAGAGCCGCGCCGGCGAGCTCGAGCGCGCCGGGCCGGTAGCCGCGCGCGACCTCGATCGCGAAGGTGGTCACGGGGATCAGGTTCCCGAAGAGGGACGCGTTCTGCGGGCCGAGCGCGACGACGGCGGCGTTCCAGCTCACGACCGCGACCACGGCGCCGACGAGCGCGATGTAGAGGATCTGCCACCGCACGTCCGCGTAGGCGCCCGGGGAGGGCTCCGGCTCGAGCCCCGCGGCCGAGGCGACGACCGTCGCCGCGGCGATCGAGAGCCAGCCGAGCCCGGCCGTCAGGGTCGTGTATCGGAGGGGCGAGAGCTGCGCGAACTCCGCGGCGCCGAGGGTGTAGAGGATGAAGCTCAGCACGCCGCCGAGGACGAGCGCGTCGCCGTAGCCGACCGAGCCGCGGCCGATCGACGCCGGGTCGCCGCCGCTGATCACGAGCGCCACGCCTGCGAGCGCGACCGCGAGCGCGAGGAACGTCCCCCGGGAGGGCCGGACGCCGGACCGCCGCCAGAGCACGAGCGCGGTCAGCAGCGGGGCGAGCGCGACGATCAGCGACGCGCTCTGCGGCCTCGAGTGTGCGAGCCCCGTGTACCCGAGCAGGTTGAAGCCGCCGAAGCCGAGCGTGCCGAGCCACCAGAGCCGCAGCCCCTTGCCGTCGAGGCGAAGCGCCCCGGGGCCCTCGACCGCGGCCAGGAGCGCGAGCAGGACGAGCCCGGCGAGCGCGTAGCGGACGGTGGTGACGTGGAAGGCGTCGACCCGCCCGAGGGCGGACTTGCCGACGACGAACTGGCCGCCCCAGGCGACGGCGGTGGTGGTGGCGAGCGTCGCTCCGCCCAGAGTGCTCCTCATTCGACCCCCCCCCCCCCCCCCCCCCCCCCCCCCCCC
>Ga0070741_10003258_pt1 | contig 40825 bp, 37 predicted proteins | sample Coa_R1_4_FD_66440 | JGI IMG/M metagenome (GOLD analysis project Ga0070741, IMG submission 66440) | Surface soil microbial communities from Centralia Pennsylvania, which are recovering from an underground coalmine fire - Coalmine... | ecosystem: Environmental > Terrestrial > Soil > Unclassified ...
GGACTAGAGGAAAGTCGGGATGGACTCGCGCTCGACGCGGAGGCCGATCACGCCGTTCGCGCCGTCGATCGAGTCGATCGTGTCGGCGGTGACCAGGCGGCGGGAGAAGAGGCCGGCCTTGACGGCGAGAGCGTCGGGCTCGTCGGGTGCCGTACCGTACATCGGGCATTCGACACGCCCCACGACCTCGCCGTTGCGATCGGCCACGATGAAGCCGGAAGTCGCAGCGAGATCGATCGCGAAGGCGCCCATCTGTCGGGAAGGTATTCCCCGTCCATGAGGAAAAAACCTGCCTGGCAGTAAGCCTTTTGTAAGGGGGCCTACGAGGGTTTCGCGGCCATCACGAAAGCGGTGGCGAGGCCGACCAGGACGAGGAGGGCGGCAGTCGGAGCGGCGAGCCGACGAAGGCGAGACGGGCCGGTCAGGACGACCAACAAAGCTCCGCCGAGGAGCAGGCCGAAGCCAGCGAGGGCGCGGGAGGCATCGAGCCAGCCGGCGTGGACGCCCTGGTCCGCCGCCAGGCCTTCACCGAGCCCGATCGCCGCAATCGTCGTTGCCAAAGCAGCGAGCGCCGCGCGACGAGCGAGGTCCCACAGCTCGAACCGCGCGGCGACCGCCGCTGCGATCAGCTCGCCGACGACCGCCATCGCAACCAGCACGTGAAGGAAGAGCAGCGCCTTCACGGCTTCCAGACCATGAGCCCGAGGATCGCGAGCAGGCAGAGGAAGCTGCCGTAGTTCGAGACCCGCGCGACCGGGTTGCGCAGCGCTCGGTGGAGCGAGTCCGCCGACTCGTCGCCTTCGGCGGCGAGCCGCTCGGCCAGGTATCGGGACTTTCGCGCCGAACGCCCGCCGACCGCGCCGAGGACGATGCTCGCGAACCAGAGCGCGAGCGTCGCGGCAATCCAGCCGTCGCCGAACGAGAAGCCGTCTCGATCGACCAGGGCGGCGCCGAGAGCGATCGTGAGCAGCGAGCCTGCTCCGACGAGCGCAACCGCCGGGCGTGTCAAGCGAAGCAGAATCGCGATCTCACTGGATTTCTCCCGTCGCAGCGCCAGCGCGTGGAGTACGCCCGCCGCGATCCCGCCCGAGACGAACAGGAACGCACCGACCAGATGGAATCCGACCAGCCACTGTGTCTCCGCCACGGCGCGGACACTACTTCGGAGCGCTCCTACAATCGCCGGATGGAGGAGTCCGCCCGCCATCTGCGACTCTTGACCGAGACGATCGCCGCGGTCAACTCGACGCTCGACCTCGAGGAGGTGCTCGCGCTCGTCGCGGGCTCGGTGGCGGAGGCGCTAGAGGCCGACGCGTGCTTCGTCTACCTCTACGACGAGCGGCCGGACGAGCTCGTTCTGCGCGCCACGCACGGGACCGGCGTCGAGCAGATGACGAGGCGGCCGAAGCTTCGTCCCGGCGAGGGGATCACGGGCGCTGCTGCGGCGGCGAGGGAACCGATCATGCTGCCCGCCCAAGCGCACCTCGACCCGCGGTTCAAGACCTTCCCCAACCTGCCCGAGGACGAATACGAGTCGATCCTCGCCGTGCCGATCCTCGCTCGCGACAAGCTCGAGGGCGCGCTCAACGTGCGGACCCGGGAGCCGCGGGAGTTCAGCCGGGCCGAGATCGACCTGCTGGTGGCGATCGCGGCGCAGGTCGCGTTCTCGCTCGAGCACGCGAAGCTGTACGCGCAGGCGCAGCGGCGCGTGACGGAGCTGGAAGCCCTGGCGACGATCTCGGAGGCCGTGTCCGAGTCGCTCTATGTGGAGGAGTCGCTGGAAGCGATCGTCAAGACGACGATGGGCGCCTTGTCGGCGACCGGGGCGGCGATCGTCCTGGAGGACGGCGCCATCGCGTGGCCGGAGGGCCGCGCCGGCAAGCACGCGGTGCGGATGCCGCTCCGCTGGAAGCGGCGGCAGATCGGCGAGCTCGTCTGCGACCGCGACGTGCCCTTCAGCGAGGACGACCGGCAGCTGCTCGCGTCGATCGCGCATCACGCAGCGGTCGCGCTCGAGCACGGACGGACGGTGATGCGCGGAGTCCTCGCCCAGGAGATCCACCATCGCGTCAAGAACAACCTGCAGACGGTGGCGTCGCTGCTGCGGCTGCAGGCGCAGGCGGAAGGTGTCGACCCCGTGCGGGCGCTTGGCGACTCGGTGAACCGGATCCTGGCGATCGCCGCCGTGCACGAGGTGCTCACGGAACGCCGGGACGACGACGTCGACCTCGGCGAGTTGCTCGAACGGTTGCGGGCGATGCTCGTGCAGGGGCTGGCCGCCGGGAAGCGCGTCGAGTCGGCGATCGAGCCGGTCTCGCTGGCGGGGGCGCGCGCGACGGCGCTCGCGCTCGTGTTCTCCGAGCTCTTGCAGAACGCGCTCGAGCACGGCGGAACGTCGGTGCGCGTCGAGCTCGCCCGGCGGAACGGCGACGTCGTGCTCGCGATCGCCGACGACGGTGCCGGAATGGCCGGCGAGGACCTCACGCACGGGACGGGGCTCTCGATCGTGCGCGCGCTCGTCCGCGACGAACTTCGCGGCACGCTGTCCCTGCGCTCCGACGAGGGCCTGCGAGCCGAGGTCGTCTTCCCGGCCTGAACGGACAGCTGTGGATCGAAAGTCACGCAAAAGTCACACTTCGGACACCGTTTCGCGCGCCTTTCCGCGTTACGCTGACCGCGGGTGGCGGGTGGCTTCTCTCCCCACCCTGGGTGGCAAGTGGCCGTTCTCTGTAGAAGTGCTGCTGGCTAGAACGGAATATCGTCAACGCCAGCAGCTCCGAAGTCTGGATCGTTCGGGCTGGCTGGGGCGTAGCGCCCATCGTCGTCCCGCACAAGCCAATGCCACTTGTCTACGAGACGGTTCAAGTGGTTCCGGACGGCATTGAGCGATACATCGATCCCCTGCCCGTTCTTCAGCAGAGAGTGAACCTCCGTGGCAGTGACCGGATTTCCGAGGCGCTCGACAACTTCGAACACCTGCTCCTTGCTCAGCGTTCCGCGCCCATTCGAACGCTGCCGGCGCGCTTGTTTCGCAAGCGCCTGCTCGATTTGCTGAGCCTCGACTGATAGCCGCGCAAGCTCGGCCTCCACGCTCTCCTGCATGCGCAGGAGCGTCTCTTCCGACTGTTCGGAAAGTAGGTCTGTCACGGAGCGCAAAGGGGCCATGGGACCACATGGTAGCCACACTCACACACATGCGCAACTCCACACACACAACCGCCGAAGTCGTGTGTAGAATGCTTCCGTGCCCGCGTAGCTCAGTGGACTAGAGCGTCGGCCTGCTAATCCGAAGGTCGGGGGTTCGAATCCCTCCGCGGGCATTTGCCTCCCTCGTTCGAGGGATCTGGATAACGACCTCCGGAACCGGTATCCTTCAGCACAGCAGGCCGACGCTTCCACGCGAGCATGTGGGAGTGGATTCTCGGTCGAAGGCCCGCCCGAAGATCGCAAGATTCGGCGGGCCTTCGTCTTGCAGGGTGCCGTGCTGTCCGACGCGGATTCTACACTGAGGGGTAGAAAATGCCTCCCGCGAACCGCCACAATCCGCAGCGCGCCGCCTCGTCGCAATCGCTCTACTCGCTCCGCGAGTTCCTGGCCGAGTTCCCCGACGACGAGGCCTGTCTGACCTACCTCTGGCGTGAGCGTCACTCGCCGGACGGCGAACACGCCCACTGTCCGAAGTGCGAACAGGAACGCAGCTTCAAGCGGTACGCGACGAAGCAGCAGCGGCAATCGTGGACCTGCACCGGCTGCGGCCACCACATTCACCCGACCGCCGGGACGATCTTCGCGAAGTCGTCGCGACCGCTGACCGACTGGTTCTACGTCATGTTCCTCGTCTCTAGCTCGCGCTGCGGAGTCGCCGCCAAGCACGTCGAGCGCGAGCTTGGCGTCAACTACAAGACCGCGTGGCGCATGCTCAACAAGGTGCGCAACGAGCTTATGCGCCAGGACGAGACGCCCCTGTCCGGCCAAGTCGAGGTTGACTCGGCATACGTCGGAGGGCAACTCCACGAAGGCGAGCGCAGCCGACTCCGCGCGGAGGGTCGCTCCAACCAGGGACCGGCGACGAAGGAGCGCGCCATCGTGTTCGCCGCCGTGGAGCGCAAGGGCCGCATCCGCGCAGCCGTCGTCGGCAACTCTCGCGAGCAGCTTGCAGCCACCAGCGCGATCCAGGGCAAAATCCATGAGTTCGTCCTGCCCCGCTCGATGGTGTTCACGGACGATTGGGGCGGCTACAACGCCGTCGAGCGCACCGGACGGTTCCACTTCCGCCGCGTCCAACACAGCCAGCGCGTCTACGTCAGCGGCATCGACCACACAAACACCGCGGAGGGCTTCTTCGGCCACTTCAAGACCGACGTGCGCGGCACCCACCACTCCGTATCGAAGCGGTGGCTCGGCTCCTACCTCAACGAATGGGTCTGGAAGTGGAACCACCGCGACGACGACGTAGCGATGTTCCGGCGACTGCTCACGAACGCCGCAACCGTCTAGTACGCTCACGCCCGCTTCACCCTTGCGTGGTCGGTAACTGGCCATGAAGCGGAGGAACCGCGTTGGACGGGAACGAAATCGCTGCTCGCCTGAAACACTTGAAGGGGGCACAAGCCGAGTGCCCGCAATGCGGCAAGACGGAGTGGGAGAATCCACCGGATGATGGTCGATTTCTTCTCTCCGTAACGCATGCGAAACACGGCTACGGAGAACAACTCCCCCTCGTAGTTCTCATCTGCCACAACTGCGGCTTCGTCCGCTTCCACGACGAAGAGAAGCTTCACGACTGAAGCTCCGATCCACGACGACGGCTAACTACTTCGCGCGAGCGATTTTCCGAAAGACGGCCATCACTTCCCCTTTCGGAAGCAGGCCGATCTTCGTGCCCTTCTTCGCCCGCTGAGTCTTGTCCCCGGCCCTGAGCTTGCCGGTCGCGTCGTCGTCCTTCGGCGGTCGCGCCATGATCGGAGCCTAGCGATGTGACCGGGGGATGATCTGCAGGATGATCTGATTCGGAAGAGCGTTCGTGTTCAAGAGGTGTTCCTTCCTGAGCTTGGCTAGTTGCTTCTGAAGGTTTCGCCACTCCACCCGAAGTTCGCTCCGGCTGACCTCCCCGTTGTGCTTGGCTGGCACGATCGGTGACACGCTCCCGCTCGATCCCGGAAAGCCATGCGGCAAGAGTGTCCGCGACCCGATCAACACGATTCCACCAAGCACGATGGCAACGCCCAGCCAAAGCCAACGCCTCATGAGTCACAGGGTACCCCGGCCTTCCCGCTTCTACAGAGAACGGCCACTTGCCACCCTGGGTGGGGATGTGGACCGGCGGCCACGGGCGGAAAGGACATGGCTGTGACGGGCGAGCGTCTTCCGTACGAGGTCTTCGTGTTCGTCCGGCGGGAACGCGAGTACCTCGTCTTGCACCGGTCCGAGCGGCAGGGCGCCTACTGGCATGGTGTCGCCGGCGGGCTCGAGGCCGGAGAGACCTACGCCGAGGCGGCCGTGCGCGAGCTCCGCGAGGAGACCGGCCTCGAGGCGCCGATCGTCGACCTTTCGCGCCACGTCGTCTACCGCCTCGCGACCTGGGAGCCGCGTTACGAGCCGGCATCCGGCGAGATCCACGTCCGCTTCTTCCTCGCCGAAGCGCCGCCCGGCTGGGAGCCGGCGCTCGACTGGGAGCACGACGACTATCGCTGGTGTGCGGCAGACGAGGCGGTGGAGCTCCTCTTCTGGCCCGAGCCGCGCGAAGTCCTGCAGGAGCTGGCAGCGCGATGAGGATCCTGATTGCCGAGGACGAGACGATCATCCGGCTCGATCTCCGCGCGCTGCTCGAGAAGGCCGGGCTCGAGGTCTGCGCCGAGGCTCGTGACGGCGCGGAAGCGGTCGAGCTCGCCCGGTCGGAGCTGCCCGACCTCGCGATCATGGACGTGAAGATGCCGCGGCTCGACGGCATCGAGGCCGCGCGCCGCATCCTCGACGAGCGCCCGATCCCGATCGTGATGCTCACCGCCTACGGGCAGGACGAGCTCGTGTCCCGCGCCGTCGAGGCCGGGATCTTCGGCTACCTGGTCAAGCCGTTCCGCGAGTCCGATCTCTTGCCCGCGATCGCGACCGCACGTGCCCGCCACGAAGAGCTCGTCACGCTCCGCGAGGAAGCCGAGTCGCTGACCGAAGCGCTCGCCGCGCGGAAGGTGATCGAGCGCGCGAAGGGGCTCCTGATGGCGAAGGAAGGCCTGACGGAAGAGGAGGCTTTCGACCGGCTCCGCCGCGCCAGCCAGGTTTCGGGCCGGCCGCTCCGCGTGATCGCCGAGGCCGTCGTCTCGACGCTCAGCTGACGACGGGCACGGCCAGACCCTCGGCGCCGAGCTCGGACGTGGCAGGCTCGTAACCCGAGCGCGCAAGGAGGTCGAGGCCGAGTCGCGCGCGCCGGACGCGCTCGCGCGAGAGCGCCACCGTGGTCGCCTCGAGGTGCGTCCCGGCCGGGTAGACGTCCGGTGCGTTCCGCAGCCCGAACTTCACGTAGACGGGCGACGCGACCCGGATCAGCTCCGGAATCTCGTGATGGCGGACGAATCCGCCGAGGTTGTCCGGCACCTCGACGTACACGTCGACCGGCACGTCGACGGCGGCGCGGACGGCCGCGATCTGCGCGAGAGACAGGTCGGTCGGAAGGTTGATCGTGCTCGCGCCCAGCTGCTCGAGCACCCGCGCCGCGGCAGGGTTCGCCGCGGGGAGCATCACCGAGATCTTTGCCTGCATGTCGCCGGGAAGCTCGCCGGCCTGCTTCATCGCGGTGAATGCCGAGAGCACGCCGAGGTCGGCGATCAGGACGCTGCGGAAGCCGTGGTCGGCGGCGCGCCGCGCGTCGTCGAGGCACGCGACGACCTGTTCCTGCCCGTGCGCGGCCGGAGCCAGTGAGCCGCCGGCCGACGCCCGCGCGCTCGCCGACGTCCCCCAGGCGGCGTTCGGGCGGGTGAACAACGACACCTCGACGCGCGCGGCCGCAGCCGTCCTCGCGATCTCGTCGAGCTCCGCGTCCGTGTGGAGGAACACGCCGCTTCCCTGCGAGATCCGATGGACGCGTACGCCCAGCCGATCGGCCTCCTCGAGCACCGCGTCGAGACAGCGAGGGCCCTCGGTGCTCGGGATCTCGATCCGGTACTGGGCGCCGTCGGGGAAGCGCTTCTGCGAGTCCGGCAGCTCGTTGAGGTCGCCGCCGGGCAGCCCGATCGAGCGCAGGAAGTCGCGCGTCGGCGTCACAAGCCCGGGTCCTCGAGCAGCCGTGCCAGCAGCGCCGTCCGCACCGGGAGCGCGTCGAGCCGGATCTGCTCGTCGTGCGCGTGCGCGCCTTTGCCCTCGGCGCCGAGGCCGTCGAGCACCGGGACGCCGAGCGCGCCCACGAGGTTGCCGTCCGAGCCGCCGCCGGACGACGCCTCCTTCAGGTCGAGCCCGAGCCCGTGGCCGATCTCGCGCGCTCGCGCAAAGAGGCGTGCGCCGCCTTCCGAGCGCTCGAGCGGCGGTCGCGTCCACTCGCCGTCGACTTCGATCGACGTCCCCGCGACCACCGGCTCGAGGCTGTGGAGGATCCGCTCGAGCCGCTCCAGGTCGGAGCGCTGCGACACGCGCACGTCGAGCCTCGCGTCGGCATATGCGGCGACGACGTTCTCGCGTGTGCCGCCGTGGACGACCCCGACGTTCACGGTCACGCCGGCGTCGTTGTCGGTCAACGCGTGGAGCCGCAGGATCTGGTGCGCAAGCTCCTCGACCGCGCTCGCGCCCTCGACGAGGCTCGTGCCGGCATGCGCCGGCTTGCCCGTGATCGCGACGTGGAAGCGGCCGAGCCCCTTACGCGAGGTCTTCAGGTGCCCTTTGGCAGTCGGCGGTTCGACGACGAACGCGGCCGCGACTCCGCGCGAAGCCTCGGCCATCGGCTCGCGCGCCGTGCGGCTCCCGTGCTCCTCGTCCGCTGTCAGGAAGACGCGCAGCGCCCGCCGGCCGGGCCTCGCCGCGCGGATCGCTTCGAGCATCAGGATCAGACAGCCCTTCATGTCGTAGACACCGGGCCCGAACGCGACGCCGTCCTCGATCCGGAAGGGCATCGTCTCGAGCGTTCCGAGCTCCCAGACCGTGTCGGTGTGGCCGAGGAGCAGCAGCGGCTCGCCGTGGCCGTCGAGTTCCGCGACGACGTGGTCGCCGTCGAGGATGCGCACGCTGCCGCCGAGCGCCTCCAGTTCCTCCGCCATGCGCGCGGCAACGTCTCGGACGCCCGGCGAGTAGGTCGGCGACTCGATCTCGACCAGCTCGCGCAGGAGGGAGAGAGCCGAATCAGTTCGCACTCGCGCTTTCTACCGCACCTAAACTCGTGTCGTGCCGGCCTGCACCGCCTGCGGTCGCGAGAACCGGGCCGACGCCCGCTTCTGCGACTCCTGCGGCGAGCCTGTCGCGGCGGCGCCGGCCCTCGCGGAGCAGCGCAAGACGGTGACCGTGGTCTTCTGCGACGTCACCGGGTCGACGCAGCTCGGCGAGCATCTCGATCCCGAGTCCCTGCGACGCGTGATGGCCCGCTACTTCGCCGTGATGCGGGACGCGATCGAGAGTCACGGCGGCACGGTCGAGAAGTTCATCGGCGATGCGGTCATGGCGGTCTTCGGCGTTCCGGTCGTGCACGAGGACGACGCGCTGCGCGCCGTGCGAGCTGCGGCGGACATGCGCGCTGCGCTGGAGGCTCTCAACGAGGAGCTCGAGCGCGACTACGGGACGGTCCTGCAGGTGCGGATCGGGGTGAACACGGGCGAGGTGGTCGCCGGGACGGAGGAGCGGCTCGCCACCGGGGACGCGGTCAACGTCGCCGCCCGCCTCGAGCAGGCCGCCGGTCCCGGCGAGATCCTGATCGGCCCCGAGACGCTTCGCCTGACCCGCGACGCGGTCGAGGTCGAGCGGCTCGACCCGCTCGTCCTCAAGGGCAAGGCGGAGCCGTTGGCCGCGAGCAGGTTGGTCTCGGTGCTGCGGGGCGCACCGGCGATCCACCGGCGGCTCGACGCGCCGATGGTCGGACGGAGCCGTGAGCTCCACCGCCTGCGCGAGACCTTCTCGCAGGCAGTCGACGACCGGTCGTGCCAGCTCTTCACCGTCCTCGGCCAGGCCGGCGTGGGGAAATCGCGGCTTGCGCAGGAGTTCCTCTCGTCCAGCGGCGACGCGACGGTGGTCGTCGGCCGCTGTGTCTCCTACGGCGAAGGCATTACGTACTGGCCCGTCGTGGAAGCGGTGCTCCAGCTCCTTCCGGGCGACGGTGACGCGGCGTCTCGCATCGGCAAGCTGCTGCCGGACGCGCTCGCCGCCGCCGCGATCACGGCACTTCTCGGCGACGGGACCCCCACTTCCACCGAGGAGACGGCCTGGGCGTTCAGGAAGCTGCTCGAAGCCGCGGCGTCGGAGCGCCCGATCGTCTGCGTGTTCGACGACATCCACTGGGGCCAGCCGACCTTCCTCGACCTGGTCGAGCACGTCGCCGACATGTCCCGCGGCGCGCCGATCCTGCTTCTCTGCCTGGCACGGCCCGAGCTGCTCGACCAGCGGCCCGCCTGGGGAGGCGGCAAGATGAACGTGACGACGGTCCTGCTCGAGCCGCTCGGCGAGGAGGAGACCGACCGCCTCATCGAGGAGCTGGTCGCGGATGCGCCTCTGCCGGAGGGGTTGCGGGTGAAGATCCGCGACTCCGCGGAGGGCAACCCGCTGTTCGTCGAGGAGATGCTCGCGCTGGTGCAGGAGTCGGGCGAGAAGGAAATCGCCGTCCCGGCGACCATTCACGCGCTTCTCGCCGCGCGGCTCGACCAGCTCGAGCCCGCCGAGCGCGGCGTGCTCGAGCGAGGCTCGGTGGAGGGCCGCGTGTTCCATCGAGGAGCGGTGCAGGCGCTCGCACCCGAGGAGGAGCAGGTGACCTCACGGCTGACGGCGCTCGTCCGCAAGGAGCTCGTCCGACCGGACAAGCCGCAGTTCCCCGGCGAGGACGCCTTCCGCTTCCGGCACCTCCTCATCCGCGACGCCGCCTACGAGGGGCTGCCGAAAGCCGCGCGGGCCGCGCTGCACGAGCGGTTCGCCTCCTGGCTGGAGGAGAACGGCAGGGATCTCGTGGAGCTCGACGAGATCTGCGGCTACCACCTCGAACAGGCGCAGGCGTATCTCCGCGAGCTGGGGCCGCTGGACGACCACGGCCGAGAGCTGGCGCGTCGAGCTGCCGATCGGCTGCTGGCCGCAGGGCTCCGCGCCCGCGACGGTCGGGCGGACGCGAACGCGGCCGCGAACCTTCTCGAGCGCGCCTCGGCGCTGCTGCCGGGCAACGACCCCCGGCGCGTCGATGCGCAGCTTGCGCTCGCGTCCGCGCTCATCGACACGAGCGAGCTCACGCGGTCGGAGGACGTCCTGGAGGCGGCACGAGAGGCGGCACGTGAACTTGACGACCCGTACCTGGCGGCACGCGTCGAGTTCCGTCGCACGCTCCTGCGTCTGCACCGTGATCCTTCGCAGACCATGGATTCGGCCGCCTTGCAGGCCGAGCAGCTGATCGCTGCCTGCGAGGCAGCCGGCGACGACCAAACCCTCGCCGAGGTGTTGGGTGAGCTGGGAAAGCTCCGTATGTGGTCCGGGCGGGGGGCAGACGGCTTGGATGTGTTGAACCGGGCGCTGGCAATCGCCGACCGCGCCGCCGCGAAGCAGCAACGACGGCACGCCCTCACCTGGATCTGCGTCCTCGTCATCTTCGGTCCGATCCCGGTCGAGGAGGGCGTTCGCCAGCTCGAGGTCATTCGCCGCGACCAGGACGCCACGGCAGACGTGCTCGCGCTTGCGCTGATCGCGACGGGACTCCTGAACGCCATGGCAGGACGATTCGAGGAAGCTCGCTCGCTGTCGAGCGAAGGCAGCTCCATCCTCCAGGATCTCGGTGTGCGCTTCACCTGGGCTGCTGGATCGGTCCCGAGAGCCGACATCGAGCTCTTGAGGGGCGACGTCGCAGCGGCCGAGCGTGAGCTTCGACCAGCCTACGAGCTGCTCGAAGAGAGCGGCGAGACGGGATATCTCTCGACGGTCGCCGGCTGGCTCGCCCGCGTCGTCGCCCTGCAGGGGGAGCTGGAAGAGGCGCTCGCGTTGACAGCGAAGTCCGAGGCCAATGCCGCCCCTGACGACCTCGAGTCGCAGGCGATCTGGCGGGTCGTGCGGGCGTCCGTCCTCGCAGCGCAGGGTGCATTGACCGAGGCCGAGCGTCTGGCGCGGGAGGCAGTCGCGCTCCTCGAGACGACGGACTTTCTGCGCGAAAGGGTCGAGACGCTTCTCTGCCTCGCGGACGTTCTCTCGCTGTCCGGGCGCTCGACCGAGTCCGTCCCGGTGTTGGACGAGGCGATCCGCCTCTCGGAGCTCAAGGGCGACGTGGTGACCGCCGCGACCGCCCGCGGGCGGCGTGAGCGGGCGCTCGCCTAGGCCTGCGCGGACTCGACCAGCGTCTCCCACCGCGCGAAGAGCGTCTCGAGCTCCTCGCGCGCGCGGCGGTACGCGGCGACGGCATCGACGTCGGCCCAGTCCTCCGCCAGCCGCCGTTCGAGGTCTGCGACTGTTCGTTCCTTCGCTTCGATCTCGGCCTCGAGCCGCTGGAGCTCGCGCGGACGCTTCGGCGCGCGGGGCGCCGGCGCGGGCTTCGGTTTGGGCTTGCGCTCCTTCGGCGGGGCCTCTTGCGCGGCGACACGCTCGTCGCGGCGGCGCACGTAGTCGGCCCAGCCGCCGTCGTAGGCCTCCAGGCGGTGGTCTTCGATCGCTAGCGTGCGCTCGGCGATCGCGTCGAGGAGCGCACGGTCGTGGGAGACGAGCAGCACGGTCCCCGGGAAGGCGCGCAGGGCGTCCTCCAGGGCCTCGCGGCTCTCGAGGTCGAGGTGGTTCGTCGGCTCGTCCAGCACGAGGAAATTGGCGCCGGACGCGACCACTGCGGCCAGCGCCAGCCGCCGCCGCTCTCCGCCGGAAAGCACGGACACGGCCTTCTGGTGCTCCTCCCACCCGGAGAAGAGGAAGCGACCGAGCAGATTCTGCGCGTTCGGGCGCGTGAGGCCGGTCATCGACTGGATGCAATCGAGGACGGTTCCCCGCTCGTCGAGCTCCGCCTCCTGCTGCGAGAAGTACGCGGGGACGACCCCGTAGCCGAGTTGGCGGCCGAGCAGCGTCGTCAGCAGCGTCGTCTTGCCGGATCCGTTCGGGCCGACGAGCGCGACGTGCTCCCCGCGGTCGATCCCGACCGAGACGTTCTCGAGCAGCTCCTTGTTTCCGGCCGACACGTCCAGGCCAGACACGTCGACCACGGTCTTGCCGCTCCTGGGCGGGTCGAGGAACTCGAAGCCGAGTGTCCGCCCGCGCAGCGTCAGCGCGTCCAGCTCCGCCGAGGTCTTTGCGCGCTCCGTCGCCAGGCGCCCGATCTGGGTCAGCTTCGCCTGGGCCTGCCTGGCCTTCGACCTCTTGTACCGGAACCGTTCGACGAAGCGCTCGAGGCGCGCGATGTCGGCGTCGTACCGCTGGACTGCCTTGCCGGCCGCCAGCGCGCGCGCCGCTTTCTCGCGCCGCCACTCGTGCCACGGACCCGCGAAGTAGAGCGATCGGCCTCCCTCGAGCTCGAGCACGGCGGTCGTCACGGCTTCGAGGAACCAGCGGTCGTGCGCGACGAGGACGACGGCGGCGTCGAGGGACGCGAGCGTCGTCTCGAGCCACTCGAGGTTCGCGACGTCGAGGTGGTTCGTCGGCTCGTCGAGGAGGAGGAGATCGGGGTCGCCCGCCAGCGCGCGGCCGAGCGACGCGCGCGTGAGCTCGCCGCCGGAGAAGGTAGCGAGGCCACGGTCGAGGTCTTCGTCTGTGAAGCCGAGGCCGCGGATGACCGCCGCGGTGCGCGTTCGCCAGTCCCAGCCGCCCGCGTGCTCGAGGCGGGCGACGGCCTCCGAGTAGCGCCGCATCGTCGCCTGGTCGTGCGCGCCCTCGCCCATCGCCTGCTCGAGCGCGCGTACCTCCTGCTCGAGCGCGACGAGGTCGGTCGCCCCGCCGAGCACGTATTCCCGGAGGGACACGTCCAGATGGAGCGGCGGGCGCTGGTCGTGCAGTGCGACGCGCGTTCCTTTCGAGAACGCGAGCTCGCCGCCGTGGAGATCAGTCTGGCCGGCGAGGATGCGCAGCAGCGTGGTCTTTCCGGCTCCGTTCGGCCCGGACAGCGCGAGGCGCTCGCCGCGCTCGACCTTGAACGAGACGCCGTCGAACAGGACTGAGCCGCCCAGCTCCTTGCGCAGGTTCGAGGCGATCACGACGGCCATGCGTCAAGCGTAGTGCAGTCGAAAAGTCACGGAATTGCGCGCGAAAGTTCCAGTCGGGTCACCGAACGGCGCGCGGTTCCCCGGTATCGTCAGCCGTGAGGGTGGCGGGACGGCTCCCCACCCTTTTTGGGTGGGGGACCGGAACGGCCATGTCTCAATCGGCTGTCTCGAAACCCCAGGCTGGGCAACCGTCCGAGACCCGCCGGTGAGCGCGTATCGTTCGCCTATGCCCGCGGAAGACCTGGAGCGGCGCTCGATCGACACGATCCGGGTGCTCGCGATGGACTCGGTGCAGAAGGCGAACGCCGGCCATCCGGGCACTGCGATGGCGCTCGCGCCGGTCGCGTACCTCCTCTACACGGAGCTCATGCGGCACAACCCGGCCGACCCGGCCTGGCCCGATCGCGACCGGTTCGTCCTCTCGGCCGGCCACGCCTGCATCCTCCAGTACGCCGCGCTGCACCTGACCGGCTACGACCTGTCGCTCGACGACCTGAAGCAGTTCCGGCAGTGGGGCTCGCGCACGCCGGGCCATCCCGAGCACGGGCACACGCCCGGCGTCGAGGCGACGACCGGGCCGCTCGGGCAGGGCGTCGGGAACGGCGTCGGCTTCGGGCTCGCCGAGCGCTTCCTCGCCCAGCGCTACAACCGGCCCCACCACGAGATCGTCAACCACCGCGTCTACGCGATCTGCTCCGACGGGGACCTGATGGAGGGCGTGGCGAGCGAAGCGGCCTCGATCGCCGGCCACCTCGGCCTCGGCAAGCTGACGTACCTCTACGACGACAACCACATCACGATCGACGGCACGACCGCGCTCTCGTTCTCCACCGAGGACAAGGGGAAGCGCTTCGAGGCCTACGGCTGGCACGTGCAGCACATCGACGACGTCAACGACCTCGACGCGCTGCGCGCCGCCTACAAGGCCGCCGAGGAAGAGACCGAGCGGCCGAGCCTGATCGTGGCGCACACGCACATCGCCTATCCGGCGCCGCACGCGATCGACACCGCGAAGGCGCACGGCAGCCCGCTCGGCGAGGACGAGGTGCGCGCGACCAAAGAAGTCCTCGGCTGGGACCCCGACGACCATTTCGTCGTCCCGGACGGCGTCTACCAGCACATGAACTACAAGAAGCGCGGCGCGGAGGCCGAGGCCGAGTGGCAGGAGCGCTTCGACGCGTGGTCGGAGGCGTTCCCGGAAGAGCGCAAGGACTGGGACCAGGTGTACACGGGCAAGCCGCGGCCCGGCTGGGAGAAGGCGCTTCCCACGTTCGAGCCCGGCGAGGAGCTCGCCACGCGTGCAGCCGGCAAGTCGATCATGCAGGCCTTCAAGCCGTTCACACCGACGATGCTCGGCGGCGCCGCCGACCTGGTCGAGTCGACCTACACCGAGTTCGGGGGCACAGGCGTCTTCTCGGCGACGCACGCCGGCCGCAACATCGCCTTCGGCATCCGCGAGCACGGCATGGGCGCGATCGTCAACGGTCTCGCGCTCCACGGCGGGATCGTCAAGCCGTACGGGTCGACCTTCCTCGTCTTCTCCGACTACATGCGGCCGTCCGTGCGTCTCTCGGCGCTCAGCAACCTGCCTGTCGTCTGGGCGTGGACGCACGACTCGCTCGGGGTCGGCGAAGACGGCCCGACGCATCAGCCGGTCGAGCACTACGCGGCGCTGCGCGCGATACCGAACCTCTGGTTCATGCGCCCGGCGGACGCGAACGAGACCGCGTACGCCTGGAAGCTGGCGCTCGACCGCGAGGGCGGGCCCGTGGCGCTCTCGCTGACGCGCCAGAAGATCGCGACGCTCGACCGCTCAGACCTCGGCGCCGCATCGGGAGTCGAGAAGGGCGCCTACGTGCTCTGGGAGTCGGGCGAGCCGGACCTGATCCTGATCGCGACCGGCTCCGAGGTCTCGCTCGCGCTCGAGGCCGGGCGGAAGATCGCCGCCGACAACGGCACTGCCGTCCGCGTCGTCTCGATGCCCTGCTGGGAAGTCTTCGCCGAGCAGCCCGAGTCCTACCGCGACGAGGTCCTGCCGCCCGACGTGCGGGCGAGGCTCTCCGTCGAAGCCGGCGTGGCGCAGGGCTGGGAGCGCTGGGTCGGCGACCACGGCGATTCGCTCTCGCTCGAGCGCTTCGGCGCCTCCGCGCCTGGACCGACCGTGATGGCCGAGCTCGGCTTCAACGTCGACAACGTGGTCGCCCGCGCGACCGCCGTGCTGGAAAGGAACAAGCAGCATGTCTGAATCGAATCTCCACAAGCTCTCCGGCCTCGGCCAGAGCGTCTGGATCGACTCGCTCTCCCGCGAGATGCTCGAGTCCGGCCAGCTCGCGAAGCTCATGGAAGAGGACGCCGTCACCGGCGTGACCTCGAACCCCACGATCTTCCAGAAGGCGCTCTCCGAGGGCACTCGCTACGACAAGCAGCTGAAGGAACTGCTCGGCGGCGAGGACGACCTGACCGAGATCTTCTTCCGGCTCGCCGAGACGGACGTCTCGAACGCCTGCGACCTGATGGCCGACGTCTGGGACAACGGCGCCGGCCTCCGGGGCTACGTCTCCATCGAGGTCGACCCCACGCTCGCCTACGACACCGAGGCCACGTACGACCAGGCGAAGCAGCTGCACGAGGCGATCGACAAGCCGAACCTGTACGTGAAGATCCCCGCCACGCGGCCCGGGCTGCCTGCGATCGAGGACATGATCGCGGCGGGCAAGTCCATCAACGTGACGCTGATCTTCTCGCTGCAGCGCCACCGCGAGGTGATGGAGGCCTACCTTCGCGGACTCGAGCGGCTCGTCGCCTCCGGCGGCGACCCGCGCAAGGTCTCGTCCGTCGCCAGCTTCTTCGTCTCCCGCGTCGACACGGAAGCCGACAAGCGGCTCGACGCCATCGGCTCGCAGGAGGCGCTCACCCTGCGCGGCAAGCTCGCGGTCGCAAACGCCCGCCTCGCGTACCAGAACTGGCAGGAGGTCTTCGCCGGCGAGCGCTGGCAGTTCCTCGCCTCGAAGGGCGCGTCGAAACAGTGGTGCCTGTGGGCCTCCACGTCGACGAAGAACCCGGACTATCCGGACACGCTCTACGTGGACAGCCTGATCGGGCCCGAGACGATCAACACGATGCCGCTCGAGACCGTCGAGGCGTTCCAGGACCACGGCACGGTCGCGCTGACCCTCGAGGAGGGGATCGACCAGGCGCGGTCGCTGCTCCGCGAGCTCGAGCGCGTCGGCGTGGACGTGGACGACGTCACCGAGACGCTGGAGCAGGAGGGCGTCCAGAAGTTCGACGACTCCTTCTCCGAGCTGCTCGACGGCATTCGCGCCAAGCGCGGCGAGCTGGTCGCGGCCTGATGCGCATCGGCCTGGTGGGCCTCGGCCGCATGGGCGGCAACATGGCCGAGCGCCTGCGCCGCTACGGGCACGAGGTCGAGACCTACGCGCGCACCGACCCGGCGCGCACGGTGACGTCCCTCGAGGAGCTCGTCGGCAAGCTCGAGGCGCCGCGGGTCTGCTGGCTGATGGTCCCCGCCGGCGACGCGACCGAGGGCGCATACGAGACGCTGCTCGGGCTGCTCGAGCCCGGCGACGTGCTCGTCGACGGCGGCAACTCGAACTTCCGCGACTCGCAGCGGCGGGCCCGCGGCGCCGCCGAGAAAGGCGTGCGCTTCCTCGACGCCGGCGTGTCGGGCGGGATCTGGGGGCTCGAGGGCGGCTACTGCGTCATGGTCGGGGGCGACCCCGACGCGTTCGCCGTCGTCGAGCCTTTGTGCCGGGCGCTCACCGAGGAAGGCGGTTACGCGCACGTCGGCGGGGCCGGCGCGGGCCACTTCGTGAAGATGGTCCACAACGGGATCGAGTACGGGATGATGCAGTCGTTCGCCGAGGGGTTCGAGATCATGAACGCGTCCGAGTTCGAGCTCGACCTCCGGCAGCTCGCGGCGCTGTGGCAGCACGGCTCGGTCGTGCGCAGCTGGCTGCTCGAGCTCCTCGAGCGCGCGCTCGCGGACGATCCGGGCCTCGCGAGCATCCGCGGCTACGTGGAGGACTCCGGCGAGGGACGCTGGACCGTGCAGGCTGCGATCGACGAGCGGGTCCCCGCTCCCACGATCACCGCATCGCTCTTCGCGCGCTTCGCGTCGCGGCAGGAGGAGTCGTTTGCGGCCAAGGTCAACGCGGCGCTCCGCAACCAGTTCGGCGGGCACGCCGTCAAACGAGCAGGAGAATGATCCGCCGCCTTTCGCTCCTTGCCGCGCCGGCCTCGCTGCTCGCCGTGGCCACGGCAGCGAGCGCGGCCGCACCGACCGTGCTGAGCCTCAACGACGGCTTCGTCCCGAAGGGCACGAACATCGTCTGCGCCGTCGAGATCTCGAGGACGCTCCTCCCCGGGGCGAAGCTGCTCGACTGCTTCATCGCCACGAGCCGCGGCGCCGTTCCGAACACGTACACCGTGGCGCTGGCGGTGAACGGCGAGGTCGCGCTCGGCCGGGTCAGCGCCAAGGGGAAGCTCACGGTCGTGATGAAGAGGGGCGGCGGCGGTTCCTTCGTCCGGCAGCGCTCGAGCGGCGCCGCCGGCAAGGTCTACCGGGCGGACGTGGGCTCGACATACGTGGTCAAGGGCACGACGATCGCCTGCGCCGTGATCAAACAGACGGTCGGCGGGAAGTCCGGCACCGCAGTCACCTGCTTCAAGCTCGCAGGCTCGGGCAAGCCGGCCCCCGACTCGTACGGGATCGGCATCACGAACGGCAACGCGTTCCTCGTGCACTTCGACGCCAGGTCGAAGGCCACGCCGATCAAGATCGTCGCCCACGGCCACTAGACCTTCCGGGCCTAGACAAAGTAAATCGCATCCCGTTAGAGTCACAAAGGGCGCTCCGACAGGCCCGTCGGGGGCCGAATCGAGGGAGGAACCTTTGTGATCAGCAGGTTGACTGCAGCGCTTTGCGCTGCCCTGGTGGTCGTCGCCGTCGCGTTCGCGAGCGCTGCCGCGGGCTCGACCGCACGGCGGTCGATCACCATCGGCGTCGGCGATTCGATCGTCCTCAAGGGGACGCACGTCTTCTGCGTCGTCGGCTCGCCGTCCGGGACGACGGCGATCGGGTGTGTCTACGAGGAGCACGGAACCCCGGTGTCCGGTACCTACTGGATCGGCATCACGGCGACCGGCGAGGCGACGCTCGGGCGCGTCAAGAACGGAAAGCCGACGATCGTCGCCAAGCGCCGGCCTTCAGTGGCGGGCGGGGGGAGCAAGACCTACACCGTCGGCACCAACACGGACTTCTATCTCCGTGGGACGAATCTCTGGTGCGGAACCGAGAGCGACTCGCTCGGGCCGTACATCTTCTGCGAGCCGACAAGCCGCCGCGCGGGCATCTACGGGATCGGGATGGGAGACAAGGACGCGCTCCTCGCCCGCTACACCGGGAGCAAGTGGGTGGACGTGAAGCACGTCAAGCACTTCGCCTAGCGGCTCGACTTCCTGTCCGGCGGCCCTCGGCGGGGTCGTCAGGGCATTTGCCAGGATGTGACATGGCGGGATCCGGCGCCGTAGAGGAGTCGTGCGTGCTGCTGTGAAAGGCCGGGCCGATCTCGACTTCGCGGCGATCTGCGAGGAGAACCTCGACGGCGTCTTCGGCTACCTGCTCTACCTGACCGGGAACCGCGCGGTCGCCGAGGACCTCGCCGCCGAGACCTTCGAGCGGGCGCTTCGCCGCCTGAAGCGGTTCGACCCGCGCCGCGGGACGGCGAGGACCTGGCTGCTCACGCTGGCACGCTCGACCGCTCTCGACCACTTCCGCTCCGAGGAGCGTCGCAGGCGACGCGAGGGGACGTACGCGCTGCTCGAGCAGGGCGTGGTCGAGAGCGACGTGTTCGGCCACGGCTACTCGTCCGCGCTCGAGGCTGCGCTCCAGAGCCTGTCCGCGGGCGAGCGCGAGGTGGTCGCACTGCGCGTGCTCCTCGACCTCGACGGGGAGACGGCCGCCCGACTGCTCGGGATCAGCCCGACGGCGTGCTCGACGCGGCTCCACCGCGCGCTGCAGAAGCTCGAGGAGAAAGTGAGGGACGATGTCCGGGCCTGATGGAATCGACGAGCGCTTCGGCACCCTTGCGGGCGAGCTGCGTTCGGGGGAGGTGACGGCGAGCCCGGAGCTGCGAGAGCGGGTTCGCGCGATCGCGACGCGGGGGCCGGAGCCGCCGGCCGCCAAGCCGCGCAACCGGCTTCCGCGCCGCCGGCTGGCCTACGTTCTCGTGCCGGCGTGCGCGCTGGTCGCGGCAGCCGTGGCGGCCGGCGTGCTCACCTCCGTCGGGTCGACGCCGCAGACTCAGCTCGGCCTCGACATTCAGACCAAGGACGGCGCGAAACACTCCCTGTCCGGCGGCGTGTTCAGGCAGGCGATCCCGCCGTCAGTCGCTCCGAGGCCCTCGAACCAGACGCAGCACGCCGCTGCCGGCCTGACCACGCTCGCGCCCAGCGGCTCGCGCGCCCAGCTCTACTCGGTCGAACTGGCCCTGCGCGTCTCGAGCCTCTCGGACACGACGAAGCGAGCCATCGACCTCGCGCGGGGCTGGGGCGGCTACGTCGTCAGCGCCGACTCCGGCTCGGACCGGACCTCCGGCACCTCGTACCTCGTCCTCCGGATCCCGATCGTGAAGATCCAGTCCGCGGTCCAGCAGCTCACCGGCCTCGGGACGATCCTCGCCAACCACGTGTCGATCCAGGACGTGCAGGTTCAGCTCAACCGGCGATTCAGCCAGATGCAGGCGCTTCGCGTCCAGATCACGAAGCTCCGCCGCAAGCTCACCGACCCGAACCTCACGCAGGGCCAGCGCAACTTCTTCGAGGCTGCGATCTCGCAGCGGCAGGGCGCGCTCGCGAACCTCCGGCAGCTGCAGAACGCGCAGAAGACGCGCGCCAGCTTCGCCACGGTTCGGCTCGACCTCGAGACGAAGAAGGTCGCCGCCGCGGCGCCGCCGTCCAAGCCGAGCCGGATCGGGCGCGCGCTGCACAACATCGGCCGCGTCCTCGTCGTCGAGGCAGAGGTGCTGCTCTACGTGCTACTCATCGGGGGGCCGTTCGCCGTCCTCGCCGCGCTCCTGTGGATGAGCCGGCGCGGGCTCCGGCGGCGGTCCGAGGACCAGCTCCTCGCCCGCTGACGCACCCGGCCAGAACCGGCGCTACCATCGTCCCGGGGTCATGCCGACATTGCCACGGGTCATGGTGCTGATCGCGATCGCCTCGGCCGGGCTGGCAACCGCAGTGGCGTGGCCCATCGTCGGGCTCGCCGCCTCCGGCCACGCCGGAAAGATGCTCGCGTCCGAGAGCTTCACTGATCCGAGCGGCGACAGCGGCGACGGACCCGACGTCACGACCGTCCAGATCTCCGACGACAGCTCCGGGAAGATCTCGTTCACCGCGTCGGTCCCGAACCGGTCGTCGCTGAGCGACCAGGACGGCGTCGCGGCGTTTTTCGACACCGACTCGAACACCGGCACGGGCAGCAGCGGCGGCTTCGACTACGAGGTCGGCTGGGCCGGCAACGAGGCGCTGCTCCTGAAATGGGACGGCTCGCAGTTCTCCCCGGTCACCGCTTCGAGCTTCTCGGCGTCGTTCGCCAACGGCCAGGCGACGTTCAGCATCCAGAGCAGCGACTTCGGCGGCTCGACGAGCTTCGTCTTCGAGATGACGACCACCGGGGACACGGGCGACTCGATCGCCGACCACGCTCCGGACAGCGGCGCGTGGACCTATCCCGCCGGCGGCACGGCCACGCCGCCGCCTTCCCCGCCGCCTGCGCCTCCCCCCGGCTCGCCGCCTCCGCCGCCGTCGGGGCTGACGCTGACGGCCTCGAAGTTCACCGTCGCCGCGGCCCACAGCGGCCGGACGTTCACCGTCTCGATGGTCGTGAAGGTCAAGCAGACGGACATCGCGGTCAAGACGGCGGTCACGTGCACCGCGAAGCTCTCTGGGAAGACGCTGAAGGCGTCGAAGAAGGGGAGCGTCCAGAGCGGCCGCGCGTCCTGCTCCTGGAAGCTCCCGAAGAACACCAAGGGCAAACGGCTGACGGGCTCGATCACCGCGGCCTACCTGGACGCGAAGGTCAGGAAGACGTTCTCGAAGCTCGTCCTCGGCTAGCTCGGCAGCTTCGAGAGATCCCAGACGCGCGGGCCCTCCGGATCGCCTTCGGCCGCCCGCCGCGCCGGCTACGACCAGCGCCGCGCCGCCTGCCTTTCCACCGTCAGTCGGCCGCGAGGTAGATGTAGGCGACGGCGACGGTGGCGCCGAGGATCATCAGCGAGATCGCGAACAGCCACCAGCCGAGCACCATGTTCTTCCGCTGGAGGACCGGGTCGTGCGGGTCGACCATCAGACGACCGAGCCCACGGCGGCCGCGACGAAGAGCAGCGCCAGGTAGAGGAGCGAGTAGTGGAACAGCGTCGCCGAGCGGCGCGGCGTCGTCTGCCTGCGAAGCGCGACGGCCAGCCAGATGAACGCGGCCCCGAGCGCGAGCGCGGCGCCGAGGTAGACGGCGCCGAACCAGCCGGCCGCGAACGGCACGACGCTGAACCCCACGAGCACGAGCGAGTAGAGGACGATCTGCCTCGTCGTCTCGCGGTCGCCGCGAACCACCGGCAGCATCGGGATCCGGGCCGCCGCGTAGTCGCGCTTGATCAGCAGCGCGAGCGCCCAGAAGTGCGGCGGCGTCCAGAGGAAGACGAGCAGGAACAGCGCGGCGGCCGGCCAGGCCAGCGAGCCCGTGCCGGCAGCCCAGCCGACGAGCGGAGGCACCGCGCCCGCCGCGCCGCCGATGACGATGTTCTGCGGCGTCGAGCGCTTGAGCCAGCGCGTGTAGACGAGGACGTAGAACAGGTTCCCGACGAGTGCAAGCGTCGCCGTCAGCACGTTGACCGTGCTCGCGAGCAGCGCGAACGAGAACGCCGACAGCGCCAGGCCGAACTCGAGCGCGTACGCAGGTGGCACGCGTTCGGCCGCGACCGGCCGACGGCGGGTCCGCTCGCCCATCAGCTTGTCGATGTCGCGGTCGAGGACGTGGTTGATCGCGCTCGCGCCGCCGCACGCCATGGCCAGCCCCACCATGGCTCCGACGGCCACCGACCAGCGTGGGAGGCCGTGCGCGCCGGCGACCATCCCGCAGAAGCCGGTCAGCATCAGGAGCGTCATGATCCGCGGCTTCGTCAGCGTCACGTAGTCGCGCCAGGAGCCGAACGGGACGAAGCCCGGCCGATGAACCAGCGCCGTCACGACGAGCGAGGAGGCGAACGCTACTCCGGCCAGCGCCAGATGGAGGCCGTGCATGGTCACGAGCGCCGCGACGCCGAACAGCGCCGTGGTCGCGACCGCGGCGCCGAACAGGCGCCGGTGCGAGAACCAGGTCGCGACGAGCAGCGCGGCGAGCGGCGGCAGCGCCAGCGCAGCGAGCAGTCGATGCGCGGTCCCGAGGGCCGCCGCGCCGGAGACGACTGCGAGCAGCGTCGCGCCCGAGGCGGCGAGCGCCGTCAGCCGCAGCCAGGGCCCGGGAACGACCTCAGTCACGCCTGATCCCCAGCTTGAGCCGCAGGTCGCGGAGCGGCCGCGCGCTCGTCACGTACGGGACGGAGTCGAAGTTGTGCTCCGGCGGCGGCGATGTCGCGTACCACTCGAGCGTGTCCGCCACCCACGGGTCGTTCCCCACGCGCGCAGCCTTGCGAGATGCGATCACGTTCCAAACGAAGACCAGTATGCCGAGCGCCATGATCCCCGACCCGATCGTCGAGACCAGGTTGTACCACTCCCACAGACCGCCTTCGCTGTACGTGTAGATGCGGCGCGGCATGCCGAGCATGCCGACGAGGTGTTGCGGGAAGAACGTCACGTTGAAGCCGATGAAGAGCAGCCAGAAGTTGAGCTTGCCGAGCTTCTCATCGAGTTTTCGTCCGAACATCTTCGGCCACCAGTAGTAGAGGCCGCCGAAGATCGCGAAGACCGACCCGCCGACGAGCGTGTAGTGGAAGTGCGCGACGACGAAGTACGTGTTGTGGAGCTGCCAGTCGAGCGGGAATGCGGCGACGTACATCCCGGTCAGGCCGCCCACCACGAACAGCGCGATGAACCCGAGCGCGAACAGCATCGGCGTGTCGAAGCTGATGTTCCCGCGCCAGGTCGTCGCCAGCCAGTTGAGGATCTTCACCCCCGTCGGGATGGCGATCAGCACGGACGAGACCATGAAGAACCCGTTCAGCCCGTTCCCGTAGCCCGTCGTGAACATGTGGTGCGCCCAGACGAGCATCGAGAAGAACGCGATGCCCAGGGTCGAGAACGCGACCGCCTTGTAGCCGAAGATCGGCTTGCGCGCGAACACCGGGATGATCTCGGAGATCATCCCGAACGCGGGCAGCACCATGATGTACACCTCGGGGTGGCCGAAGAACCAGAACACGTGCTGGAAGAGCACGGCGCTGCCGCCGCTGCCCGGTTTGAAGAAGTGCGCGCCCGCGAAGTTGCGGTCGATCAGCAGCAGTGTCAGCCCGCCCGACAGGACGGGCAGGACGAGGATCAGCAGGGTCGCGTAGGTGGCGATCGACCAGATGAAGAGCGGCATGCGCATCCACGACATGCCGGCGGTGCGCATGTTCACGATCGTCACGACGAAGTTGATCGCGCCGATCAGGGAGGCGATCGTCAGCAGGTGGAGCGAGAGGATCCAGAGGTCGACGCCGTGGCCCGGGCTGAAGTCCTTCTCCGAGAGCGGCGGGTACATCGTCCAGCTGGCCGAGGCGGGGCCGCCCTTGGCCAGGAAGCTCATGTAGAGGGTGATCCCGCCGAACAGGAACAGCCAGTACGAGAGCGCGTTCAGCCGCGGGAAGGCCATGTCCTTCGCGCCGATCATCAGCGGCACGAGGTAGTTCCCGAAGCCGGCCAGGATCGGCACGACGACGAGGAAGATCATCGTCGTCCCGTGGATCGTGAACAGCTCGTCGTAGCTGTTCTGCGTCACGATGTGCTCGTTCGGCGTCGCGAGCTGCGCCCGCATCAGCAGCGCCAGGATCCCGCCCGCGCCGAAGAAGACGAGACTGGTCGCGATGTAGAGGATCCCGATCCGCTTGTGGTCCGTCGTCGTCAGCCACGACGTGACCCGGCCGCGCCGCCAGTCGACCGCCGTCGGCGGAGCCTCGACCCTAATGGCCACCGCCGGCTCCCTTCGTCTGCTGGAGGTAGCGGATCATCGCGGCGATCTGCGGCGGGGTCCAGTTGATCCCGACGGCCGGCATGTGGCCGAGCGCGGTCGTCCGGCCGGTGCGGAAGAGCTTGGTGATGTCGGTGGGCTCGAAGGTGCGGCCCTGCAGCGCCGGGCCGTACGCGCCCTTGCCGTTCATCCCATGGCACTTGGAGCAGACGCCGACGAACTCCTCGGCCGCGACCGTCCGGCTGCCCTGGCCGTGGGCGGCGAGGAACGTGTCGAACTGCGCTCTCGAGACGACCTTGACCGCGCCGGTCATCTTCGCGTGGAAGACCCCGCAGAGCTGCGTGCACTGGCCGACGTACGTGCCTGTCTTCGAGGCCTCGAACCATTGGTGGTTCACCCGGCCTGGGATCGCGTCCACCTGCGGGCTGAGCGCCGGGATCCACCAGCCGTGGATGACGTCGATTCCGACGACGGTCTCGTTCACGACCGTGTTCACCGGCACGACCAGAGTGTCGGTGGTGACCTGCCCGTCCGGATAGCGGAACAGCCAGTAGAACTGGTGCCCCTCGACGGTGACGTTGAGCGTGTCGGCGGCGCTCGCCTTCGGCACGTGCGTGATGTCGGGCAGGTTCGCGAACACGTAGCCGACGATCGCTGCCACGATCAGCACCGGCACGACTGTCCAGCCGACCTCGAGTCGCGTGTGCCCGTGCACCTGCGCGCCGTCCTGCGTCCGAGGGCGCCGGCCGCGGCGGTACTTCACGACGAAGGCGAGGAGCGCACCTTCGACGACGAGGAAGATCGCGCCCGTCACGCCGAGGATCAGCCAGTACGTGTCCCGGATCGCGTGTGTGTTCGGCGACGCGGGATTGACCGGCGCGATGCCGCCGTTTCCCGCCAGCGCGGCCGCGGCGGTGAGGAGCCCGATCGGCACGGCGAGAAGAGCGGCACGCAGCGTCAGGCGCACGCGCCGGATTCTATGGAGTGGGTGACGCGGACCGCGTGGTTGAACCACGGGCATGCTATGGCTGTGTCAACGGTCTCTCGCGTAACCCTCCCCAAGGGCGCAGCCGGCTCGTTCGAGGTCTACGTCAACGGTGTCCGCCAGCAGGCCGGGACGGACTTCGTCCGCGAGGGGAACGACCTCGTGTTCCGCCGCTCGCTGGCGAAGGAGGGGAAGCTCGGCTTCTGGCGCTGGCTATCCCTCTTTCTCGGTATCGCGGGGACGTACCGGCAGAACGATTCAGTCGATGTCGTCTACGAAGTGGACGGCCGGCGGGTCGTGGCCACGGCCCTGCCGATCACTCCAGACGAGACTGGGGAAGCTTCTGTCCATCGAGACCCGCCACGCACGGAGGAAGACCGACCGGGCGGATAGCCGCGCGCGGAACAGGCATCTCGTCCTCTTCGTCGTCGCGTCCGCCCTGGCGGTGCTGGCCGCGGCGTTCGTCGCGCAGGCGGCGGGGCTCGAGCAGGTCGGTCGCGTCACCTCCAGGCTCGACGCCCGCTGGCTCGTCATCTGTCTCGGCGGCGAGCTGATCGGGTACATCGGCTACGTCCTCGCGCTCCGGAACATCGCGCGGGTGGACGGCGGGCCCCGCCTGTCGTTCAAGTCGACCGCGCGGACCGTGGTCTCGGGTTTCGGCGTCTACGGCGCCGCTCACGCGGCCGGCGGCTTCTCGGTCGACTACTGGGAGCTTCGCCGCGCCGGCCTGAGGCGGGAGCAGGCGATCGCTCGCGTCGCCGGTCTCGGCGTGCTCGAGTACGCCGTGCTGGCACCCGCCGCGCTCGTCTGTGCCCTGGTGCTGTTCGCGGACGGGAGCGACCGCGTACAGGACTCGATGACGCTGCCCTGGCTGGCGGTGATCCCCGGGTTCGGTGCCGCTCTTTGGGTGTCGTCGCCGAAGCGCCGCACCCGGCTGACCGACCCGATCCGCGGCGGGCGGATTCGCGGCTCCGTCGCGCACGCTGTTTCCGGGCTGGTGACGCTTCGCTCGCTGTGCAAGCGTCCAGTCCACCACCTGCCGGGATTTCTCGGGGTCGTCTTCTACTGGTTCGGCGACATCGCGTGCCTCTGGGCGGCGCTGCGGACGTTCTCCGTCCACGTCTCGTTGCCCGCGCTGGTCGTCGCGTACGCGACCGGCTACATCGCCTCGCGGCGCTCGCTTCCGGCGGGCGGCGCGGGAATCGTCGAGGTGCTGATGACCTTCGCGCTCGTCTGGATCGGACTCCCGCTTGCCCCGGCGCTCGCGGGCGTCCTCGTCTATCGCCTCTTCAACTTCTGGCTGCCGATCGTGCCTGCCCTCGCATTCCTCCCGAGCGTCAAGCAACTCCGCTTCCTGTTCGACGAGGCGGAAGCAGTCGAGTCCGCCTAGCTCCCTCGACCGCGGCTTGCCGGGCGCTGCCCGGACCGAAACCAGTGTCTGGACACCGGTGTTCTAGGATCGGCCATGGAGGTCGATCGCGTCGTCGAGCGGCTCTGGCCGGGCCGGGAGGCCATGGTCGAGCGGCTCGGGGGCGGGCTTACGAACCACAATTTCAAGGTCACGGTCGGCGCCGAGGCGTTCGTCGTCCGAGTGGCGGGCAAGGACACCGAGCTGCTGGGAATCGACCGCCGCGCCGAGCACGGGGCCGCGCTCGTCGCGGCGGAGATCGGCGTCGGGCCCGAGGTCGTCGCATTCGTCGAGTCGGAGAACTGTCTCGTGACGCGGTTCGTCGACGGCGAGCCGATCCCGGCGGAGCGGATGCGCGAGCCGGTGACGATCCGCCGCGCGGCAGCCGTCCTCCGCACGGTGCACGACGGCCCGCCGGTTCCCGGACGCTTCGACTCCTTCCGCGTCGTCGAGGCCTACCTCGTCACCGCGCTCGCGAACGGCGGGCGCGAGCCGGCGAAGTACACGCGCGCCAAGGGAACCGCGGCCCACGTCGAGCGCGCGCTCGGCCCGCGCTCCTATCGCCCCTGCCACAACGACCTCCTGAACGCGAACTTCCTCGACGACGGTGACGGCATCCGGATCGTCGACTGGGAGTACGCCGGCATGGGCGACCCGTTCTTCGACCTGGCGAACCTCTCGGTGAACAACGGGTTCGGCGAGGACGAGGACCGAACGCTTCTCGACGCCTACGGCGCGGCCGGGCCGGACCCGCTGGCGCGCCTGACGGCGATGCGCTTCATGTCCGACTTCCGCGAGGCGATGTGGGGTGTCGTCCAGCAGTCGGTGTCGGAGCTCGACTTCGACTTCGCCGGCTACGCCGACGAGCACTTCGCCCGGCTCGAGCAGACGGCCGAGAGCGCCCGCTTCCGGGACGCCCTCGACCGGCTGTCGGAAAAGACGAGCTAGCTCGCGGTCGCGGGAACCGCTTTGCCGCCCTCGTAACCTGCCTCGATCGCCTCGAGCTCCTCCTCGGTGCCCTGGCGGATCGGGCCCTTGAACCACTTCTTCGCCGACAGGACGTACCAGCCGCCGAAGAGCAGGAACGAGCCTCCGACGGTGACGACGGTGTAGTTGAAGAAGTTCCAGTCGAAGCCCTTGTTCCAGGGGATGCCGATGTAGGCGAACGGCGCCAGGAACACGAGCGAGATGAATCCGATCCAGAGGATCGCGATCCAGTCCACCAGCTTGTACCAGCGGCCGAGATGCCACGCGCCTCGTTCGAAGCTCTCACCGGCTCGCAGGCGCAGGATGATCGGCAGGACGAACGCGATGTAGAGGCCGATCACCGCGACCGACGTCGCCACCGCGTAGCCCGTGTAGCCGAACCACAGCGACGGGACGATCAGCACGAACGACAGCGAGCAGATCGCCCAGACCGTGTAGATCGGCACGCGGTCGGTCTTCGACACGCGCCGCCAGTACTGATGTCCCGGCACTGCACGGTCGCGCGAGAACGCGAACATCATCCGGGACGCCGAGGTCACCGACGCGATCGTGCAGAAGCACTGCGCCACGACCGCGATGAAGAGCAGGACCTCCGCGTAGTGCGTGCTCATCGACGCCTGCCAGATGTACGTGACGACGAAGATCCCGGCGCCGGCAGCTCCCTTCGTCGACGGGATCGCAGACGTCACGCCGACGAGCAGGATGAAGCCGAAGATCACCGACACGACCACCGACATCACGATCCCCCAGGCTGCGCCGAGCGACGCCTGGCGGGTCTCCTCGCTCATGTGCGCGGAGGCGTCGTAGCCCGTGATCGTGTACTGGGCCATCAAGAGCCCCGTGAGGAAGACGTAGATGAAGATGCCGTGCGTCCAGCTCTGGCCTCCGAAGCCCGAGTTGTTCACGGTCTGCCCGAAGACGTAGCTGAACGACCTGTGCGTGTCGGGGACGATCCCGACGATGAACACGATCACGATCACGCCGACCATGTGCCACCACGCCGAGATCGTGTTCAGGAAGGCCGTGATCGAGACCTTGAACATGTTGATCAGCCCCGCGCCGAGCAGGATCATCCCGTAGAGGAAGTAGATCCAGCCGTACGAGTTGGGGTAGCTCCAGAGCAGGTTCAGCAGGGAGGTCATGAAGAGCGCGCAGCCCCAGCCGATGGCTGCGGTGACCGCGATCTGTCCGACCAGGTTGAACCAACCCGTGAACCAGCCCCACGCGGGGCTCCCCAGCCGGGACGCCCAGAAGTACAGGCCGCCCGCGGTCGGATACGTCGACGCGATCTCGGCCAGCGCGAGCGCGACGAAGATGCAGAAGACGCCGACGATCACCCAGCCCCACGTGATCGCGACCGGCCCGCCCTGGTTGAACGCGATCGAGTAGGACGTGAGGCATCCCGCCAGGATCGAGATGATCGTGAACGAGATCGCGAAGTTCTGGAACCCGCCCATGCTGCGGAAGAGCTCCTGCGCGTAGCCCAGCTTGTGGAGCTGCTGGGTGTCAGCGTCGAGTTGGTGCGAAGCCGTGCTCATACACCCTCGCTTTCGTTCGCCGCCTGAGGCGAGGGATTCTCAGTCCATGTGCGTCTTGGGTCAAGCCTTTAGGCTCGGGCGATGGTCGGACGGGCGCGGGCGGTGGTCATCGGCGGAGGCGTCGGGGGGTGCTCGATCCTCTACTGGCTGGCCCGGCTCGGCTGGTCCGACGTCGTCCTCGTCGAGCGCGCGGATCTGACGAGCGGCTCGACGTTCCACTCGGCGGGCCTCGTCGGCCAGCTCCGCGGGTCGCTGAGCCTGAGCCGCATGATGATGAGCTCGGTCGACCTCTACCGGACGCTCGGCGAAGAGGTTGGCCTCGAAACGGGCTGGCGTGAGGTCGGGTCTCTTCGGCTCGCCTCGTCGCAGGAGCGCATGGAGGAGTTGCGGCGCCAGGCCGGCTGGGCCGCCACCTTCGGGTTGCCGCTCGAGCTCGTCTCGGCCGAGGAGGCCGCTCGGCTGTTCCCGCCGATGTCGACGGACGGCGTGCTCGGCGCGGCTTTCCTGCCGACGGACGGCTACATCGACCCGAGCCAGCTCACGTTCGCTCTGGCCGAGGGTGCGCGCCGGCACGGGGCGGAGATCGCCACGAACACGCGTGTCACGAGCATCGGCGTCGAGCGCGGGCGGGTGACGGGCATCGAGACGGACAAGGGCTCGATCGAGACGGAGATCGTCGTCAACGCGGGCGGGATGTTCGCGGCCGAGGTCGGCCGGCTCGCGGGGGTCGCCGTCCCGGTGGTCCCGATGGCGCACGAGTACCTGGTGACCCGGCCGAGCGGGCTGCCGCTCGAGATGCCGACGATGCGCGACCCGTCGCTTCTCGTCTACTTCCGGCCCGAGTCGGGCGGGCTCGTGATGGGCGGCTACGAACGCGACCCGGCGCCGTGGGCTCTCGACGGGATTCCCGCGGACTTCAACGGGCGGCTGCTCGACGAGGACTGGCCGCGGTTCGAGGAGCTGATGCGGAACGCGATCGTGCGCGTGCCCGCCCTCGAGGACGCGGAGGTCGTGCGGCTGATCAACGGGCCCGAGGCGTTCACGCCGGACGGCGAGTTCATCCTCGGCCCGACCGACGTGCGCGGGTTCTGGGTCGCGGCCGGCTTCTGCGCGCACGGGCTCGCGGGCGCGGGCGGGATGGGCAAGCTCGTCGCCGAGTGGCTCGTCGAGGGCCGGCCGAGCCTCGACGTCTGGGAGATGGACTCGCGCAGGTTCGGCGCGCAGTACGCAGACCGGGACTACACGCTTGCCCGAACGGTCGAGGTGTACTCGACCTACTACGACGTCGAGTACCCCGGCCACGAGCGGCAGGCCGGGCGCCCGCTCAAGCTCTCGCCGACCTACGAGCGGCTGCGGGAGCTCGGCGCCGCGTTCGGCGAGAAGTCGGGCTGGGAGCGTGCGAACTGGTTCGAGCCGAACGCCGCGGCGGGCGACGAGTCGCTGCGGCCGCGCGGCTGGGCGGGCCGGCTGTGGTCGCCGGCCGTCGGGGCAGAGCACCGCGCGTGCCGCGAGGCCGCGGCCGTCTTCGACGAGACGTCGTTCGCGAAGATCGACGTCTCCGGGCCGGGCTCGGCTGACTTCCTCGAGCGGCTCTGCGACAACCGCGTCGCGCGCGAGATCGGCCGAGTCACGTACACGCAGATGCTGAACGAGGGCGGCGGCATCGAGTGCGACTTCACGGTCACGCGGCTGGCCGAGGACGAGTTCCGCATCGTCACGGGCACGGCGTTCGGCCGGCACGACCTCGCCTGGATCCGCTCGCACGCGCCCGAGGACGACTCGGTATCCGTCGAGGACGTGACGGCGCGGTACGCGTGCCTCGGCCTGTGGGGGCCGGCCGCGCGCGAGATCCTGCAGCCGCTCACGAACGCAGATCTCGGCAACGCGGCCTTTCCGTACATGACCGCGCAGGAGATCGCGGTCGGCTCCGCGCCGTGCCTGGCCGTCCGCGTCACCTACGTCGGCGAGCTCGGCTGGGAGCTGTACTGCGCAGTGGACGAGGGGCTCGCGCTCTGGGACGCCCTCTGGGCTGCCGGCCGCGGCCACGGGCTCGTCGCGGGCGGCTACAAGGCGATCGACTCGATGCGGCTCGAGAAGGGCTACCGGGTCTGGGGCGCGGACATGACTCCGGAGGAAACGCCCTACGAGGCCGGGCTCGGCTTCGCGGTGAAGCTGGACAAGGGCGACTTCGTCGGCCGAGACGCCCTGCTTGCGCGCCCGGAGCCCGAGCGGAAGCTGTGCTGCCTCGTGCTCGACGACCCGCGTGCGGTCGCGCTCGGCTCGGAGCCCGTGCGGGTCGACGGAGAGATCACCGGTCGCGTGACGAGCGGCGGGCTCGGCTACACCGTCGGACGCTCGATCGCCTATGCCTATCTCCCGGCCGCGCGGGCGGAGGTCGGCACGCCGGTGGACGTCGAGATCTTCGGCGAGCGACTCGCGGGCCGCGTCGCGGCCGAGCCGCTCTACGACCCTGACGGCGAGCGAATTCGCGCATAGACTCGGCCGATGCTGACCCTCGAGCAGCTACGGGAGGACGTCGAGCTCGGCGTGGTGGACACCGTCGTCGCCGCGTTCACCGACATGCAGGGCCGGCTGATGGGCAAACGCCTCGACGGAGAGTTCTTCCTCGAGCAGCACGACGCAGGGCATCCGGTCGAGAGCTGCAACTACCTGCTGGCGCTGGAGATGGAGATGGATCCCGTGCCCGGTTACGAGATCGCGAGCTGGGAGCGGGGGTACGGCGACTTCGCCCTGCGGCCCGATCCGGCGACGCTCCGCCGCGTGCCATGGCTCGACGGGACGGCGCTCGTCCTCTGCGACGTCCTCTGGCACGACGGCACGCCGGTGGCGCCGTCACCCCGCCAGGTGCTGCGTCGCCAGGTCGACCGCGCCGCCGAGCTCGGCTTCACGCCGATGGTCGGCTCGGAGCTCGAGTTCTTCCTCTTCCGAGAGACCTACGAGGAAGCGCACCACCTCCACTACCGCGGCCTGACGCCTTCCGTGCCGTACATCCTCGACTACCACGTCCTCGCCTCGACCTACGACGAGCCGCTGCTGCGGCGGATCCGGACCGAGATGAAGGCCGCGGGGATGCGCGTCGAGAGCTCGAAGGGCGAGGCCGGGCCCGGCCAGCACGAGATCAACTTCCGGTTCGCCGACGCGCTGCGGACGGCCGACGACCACGTCGTCTACAAGAACGGCGCCAAGGAGATCGCGCACCAGGAGGGGTGCTCGATCACGTTCATGGCCAAGCCGTACCACGAGGAGGTCGGCTCGTCCTGCCACATCCACTCGAGCCTCTGGCGCGACGGGCGCAACGCGTTCGGCGAGGACGAGGGGCTGTTCGGCTCGTTCCTGGCCGGCCAGATCGCTTGCGCGCGGGAGCTGGCGATCTTCTTCGCGCCGACGGTCAACTCGTACAAGCGTTTCGTCGTGGGCAGCTGGGCGCCGACGACGCTGGCGTGGGGGAACGACAACCGCACCTGTGGGTTCCGCGTCGTCGGGCACGGCTCCGCGCGGCGGGCGGAGACGCGGATCCCCGGCGCGGACGTCAATCCGTATCTGGCGTTCGCGGCGCTGATCGCGGCGGGCCTGCACGGGGTGGAGCAGGGACTGGAGCTCGGCCCGGCGCTCGAGGGCAACGCGTACGTGTCCGACGCGGAGCGATTCCCGTCGTCGATGCGCGAGGCGATCGCCGCGCTGGAGTCGGGCACGGTCGCGCGGGCGGCGCTCGGCGACGACGTGGTCGACCACTACCTGAACTACGCGCGCACGGAGCAGCGCCTGTTCGACGCGGTCGTGACCTGCTACGAGCGCGAGCGTCTGTTCGAGCGCGGCTAGCCGTGCTGACGGTTCTCAATCCGGCGACCGAGGAGCCGATCGCCGAGCTCGAGCAGGCGGGCGACGAGGAGACCGACGCCGCCGTCGCGCGGGCGAAGCAGGCTTTCTCCGGCTGGCGCGACGTGGCGCCCGGCGATCGCGCAAGGCTCCTGCGGCGGCTTGCGACGCTCGTCGAGGAGCACGGCGAAGAGCTCGCCGGGATCGAGTCCCGCAACGTCGGCAAGCCGATCTCGGGCGCGCGCGGGGAGGTCGGCATGGTCGCCGAGGTCTTCCACTTCTACGCGGGCGCCGTCGACAAGCACCTCGGCCAGACGATCCCCGTCGGCGGCGGCGTGGACATGACCTTCCGCGAGCCGCTCGGCGTCGTCGGGCTGATCGTCCCCTGGAACTTCCCGCTCAACATCGCCTCCTGGAAGCTCGGCCCGGCGCTTGCCTGCGGGAACACGGTCGTGCTCAAGCCGGCCGAGCTGACGCCGCTCTCCGCGCTGCGCCTCGCGGAGCTCGCGCTCGAAGCGGGCATCCCCGAAGGCGTCGTGAACGTCGTGGTGGGCAAGGGCTCGGTCGTCGGGCAGCGGCTCGTCGAGCACCCCGACGTCGCGAAGATCGGCTTCACCGGCTCGACCGAGGTCGGCCGCTCGGTGATGGAGGGCGCCTCCGGGACGATCAAGCGCGTCACGCTCGAGCTCGGCGGCAAGTCGGCCAACATCGTCTTCGCGGACGCCGACCTCGAGAAAGCCGCCGCCGCCGCACCGTACGCCGTTTTCGACAACGCCGGGCAGGACTGCTGCGCGCGCTCGCGCATCCTCGTCGAGCGCTCCGCCTACGACGAGTTCCTCGACCAGCTGGTGAAGGCCACGATGGGCGTGAAGGTCGGCGACCCGGCGGACGACGCGACCGAGATGGGCCCGTTGATCTCGGCGCGTCACAGGGAGACCGTCGCCTCCTTCCTCACGGACGACGTCGAGATCGTCTACCGCGGCGACGCGCCCGACGGGAAAGGCTTCTGGTTCCCGTGCACGCTCGTCCAGGCGGCGAACGGCGATCGCATCGCCCGCGAGGAGGTCTTCGGCCCGGTCGCGGCGGTGATCCCGTTCGCCGACGAGGACGAGGCGATCCGCATCGCGAACGACACGCCGTACGGCCTCTCCGGGTCGATCTGGACGCGCGACGGCGGCCGCGCCCTCCGCGTCGCGCGCGCTCTCGAGACCGGCGTGATCTCGGTCAACTCGAACAGCTCGGTCCGCGTGTCCACGCCGTTCGGCGGGATGAAGCAGTCCGGCTTCGGCCGCGAGCTCGGCATGCAGGGCCTCGACGGCTACTCCGAGGTCAAGAACGTGTTCTACTCCACCGGCTGATGGGTCGCCTGGACGGAAAGGTCTGCGTGATCACGGGCGCCGGCGGCGGAATGGGCCGCGAGGCCGCGCACGTCTTCACCGCCGAAGGCGCGAAGGTCTGCGCGGCAGACGTGCTGCTCGACGCGGTCGAGGAGACAGTCGAGGCGTGTGCGGAAGGAACGGCCTTTGCCGCCCGCGTCGACGTGACGAACGAGGCCGAGGTCGAGCAGATGATGGGGGCGACCGTCGAGCGCTTCGGCGGGATCGACGTCCTCTACAACAACGCCGGCATCTCGCCCGCGGACGACGCGTCCATCCTCGAGACGACGGTCGAGGCCTGGCAGCGCGTCCAGGACGTGAACGCCAAGGGCGTGTTCCTCTGCTGCAAGCACGGGATTCCGCGGCTCCTCGATCGCGGCGGCGGCTCGATCGTCAACGTCGCGTCGTTCGTCGCCATCCTCGGCGCCGCGACCTCCCAGATCTCCTACACCGCCTCGAAGGGAGCAGTGCTCTCGATGACGAGGGAGCTTGCCGTGCAGTTTGCGCGGCAGGGGATCCGGGTCAACGCGCTGTGCCCCGGGCCGGTCGAGACGCCGCTCCTGCTCTCGATCTACGGCTCCGACCCGGCCGCGCTCGAGCGCCGCCGCGTCCACTGGCCGACGGGCCGGCTGGCGACGCCGCGGGAGATCGTCAACGCCGCGCTCTTCCTCGCCTCCGACGAGTCGTCCTACGTGAACGGGGCGACCTTCGTGGTCGACGGCGGGCTGACGGCGGCGTACGTGACCCCGGAGTGATCGCGCCCGTCAGTCGGCGCGGGCCTCGAGGATGTCCTTCAGGGTCGCGAGGCTGTTCCAGAGCTCGCGCTCGACGGCTTTCACGACGAGCCACTCGACAAGCCCGAAGAACCGCCCCGGCTCGCCCTCGACGACTGCGTCGATCCGTGTCCCGCCGCCCGACTCGCTGAGCACGTTCGAGATCTCGAACGGGACCGGCCCGGACTGCACCTTGATCGTGTAGCGGTGCGGAGGCTCGTACTCGGTCACCTCCACGACCGACTCGACCTTCCGCCCGAGGAGCTTCCGGAGCTCCACGAGTTGCGCGCCGGGACGGAGCCCGCCGCCGGACTGCAGCTGCAGGAAGAGGACGTTCGTCTGCCATTCCGGCACACGCTCGAGGTCGGTCAGGTAGGCGAACACCTCCTCGACCGGGCGCTCGACGAAGATCGACTCCTCGGCGCGGACCACAGGCCCGTGTGTTAGCGCAGCGTGCGGATCGTGGCAAGCATCGGCTGCCGGATGATCTAGCAAAGTGCGGATGGTTCGTGAATCATTGAACGGTTGTGGGGGTGCGCCGTCGTGAAAGCGGCTGGGAGAGCGAACGCCTGATCGGAGGCGCGATCGAGGCCGCGCCGATTGCGTTCACCGTGCTCGCGGAGGACGGCCGCTACCTCGCTGCGAACGGCGCCGCGTCCCGGTTCAGCGGCTACTCGCGCGGGGAGCTGCTCGGTCTGCGGAGCGCCGACCTCTCGGCGGCCCCGGCCCGCACGACCGACGCGATCGAGAGCGTGTTCCGAACGGGGAGCGGCGCAGGAGTGCGGCAGCTCCTGCGGGCCGACGGCTCGATCCTCCGCGTTCAGTACCGGCTGGCGCCCGCGCAGCTCGGCCCCGACCGGCTGATGGTCGCCGCCTGGTGGCCGGCAGACGCCGAGGACGAGGCCGGGGCCGAGGAGGAGATGGCGGAGGAGGGCGCGGCCGCGGACTCGGCGGCCCAGGCGCGCATCCTGGGCCTCGCGTTCCAGCGGGCGCCGATCGCAGTGACCGTCTCCGACCGCGCGGGGAATTACCTCGCGCTGAACGACCGTGCCTGCGAGATCACCGGCTACTCGCGCGCCGAGCTGTTCGAGCTCGGCGCGTTCGGCGTCGTCGTCTCTCCGGGGCCGCCTCCCACCGGGGACCTGACGCTTCTGCCCGGGATTCGCAGCGGCGAGGCGGAAGTTCGCTGCCGCGACGGCTCGACGAAGACGGTCGCCTTCCGCGCCGCGACGACGATCCTCGCCAAGCAGAAGGTGAGAATTGGCGTCTGGTGGGAGACCGGCTGATTTCGTCCTAGACTCGGGGGCATGTCCGCCTGCCCCCGGTGCGGCGAGGAGAACGAGGAGCGTGCCCGTTTCTGCTGGTCGTGCGGGAGCGCGCTTTCCGGCGGGAGGACGCTGCCGCTGCACACGCGCAGGACGGTCACCGTCCTCTTCTGCGACCTGACCGGGTTCACGAGCCTCGGCGCCGTCCACGATCCCGAACGGCTCCGCGGCGTCATGTCCCGGTACTACGCGGTGACGCGCTCCGCCCTCGAACGGCACGGCGGGACGGTCGAGAAGTTCATCGGCGACGCGGTGATGGCGGTTTTCGGCATCCCCGTGCTGCACGAGGACGACGCTCTCCGCGCGCTTCGCGGCGCCGTCGAGGTTCGCGACTCGATCAACCGGCTGAACGTCGAGCTCGAGCAGACGTTCGGGCTGACGATCGCGGTCCGCATCGGCGTCAACAGCGGGGAGGTGATCGCGGGCGACCCGGCCGACGGGGCGTCCTTCGTCGCAGGCGATCCGGTCAACGTCGCCCAGCGGCTGGAGAGCGCGGCGCCGGCAGGAGAGATCCTGCTCGGCGAGCAGACCTACCGTCTCGCCCGCGACGCGATCGAGACCGAGGAGCTCGAGCCGATCCGGATCAAAGGGAAGGCCGACCCGGTCCCGGCGCATCGGCTCGTCGAGGTCCTCACCGGCGTCCTGTCGCACGCGCGGCGGTTCGACTCGACGATGGTGGGACGGGAACGGGAGCTGGCCATCCTCGGCGACGCGTTCGAGCGCTCGGTGCTCGAGTGCTCGTGCCACCTGTTCACCGTTCTCGGGCCGGCGGGCGTCGGCAAGTCGAGGCTCCTCGCCGAGGCGCTCGAGGTGATCGGGGAGCGCGCCACGGTCCTGAGCAGCGCGTGCCTTCCCTACGGCGAGGGGATCACGTTCTGGCCGGCGCTCGAGATCGTCAAGCAGGCGACCGGGGTGACCGACGACGACACGGCTGCCGAGGTGCGCGCCAAGCTGGAGGCCGCGTTCGAAGGCGAGGAGTCCGCCTCCCTGGCGGCAGACCGAGTCTCGGCGCTGGTCGGCCTCGACGGCGGCCATGCGTCGGCCGAGGAAGGGTTCTGGGGATTCCGGAAGCTGCTCGAGGCGGTGGCGCGCCGGACGCCGCTCGTCGTCGTCTTCGACGACGCCAACTGGGCCGAGCCGACCTTCCTCGACCTCGTCGAGCACGTGGCCGAGTGGACGCGGGAGGCGCCGATCCTGCTCGTCCTCCTCGCGCGCCCGGACCTCCTGGACGCGCGCCGCGGCTGGGCCGGCGGAAACCGGAACGCGACGACCATCTTCCTCGAGCCGCTCTCCGAGGCGGAGTCGGAGACGCTGCTTCGGAACCTCCTCGGCGGAACGGACGTGCCGGCCGGCGTCCTCGCCCGGATCTTCGACGCGGCGGAGGGAAACCCGCTCTTCGTCGAGGAGATGGTCTCGATGCTGATCGACGGCGGCTTTCTGCAGCGGGAGAACGGCGGCTGGGTCGAGGGCGGCGACCTCTCGACGGTCAGCGTCCCGGCGACGATCCAGCTCCTGCTCGCGTCGCGGCTCGACCAGCTCGCGTCCGACGAGCGCCAGGTGATCGAGCGCGCCACGATCGAGGGAACGGTCTTCCACCGCGGCGCGGTCGCCGCGCTGTCCGAGCCCCGCCTGCAGGAAAGCGTCCCGAGCTGGCTGGAGTCGCTGCTGCGCAAGGAGCTGATCCGTCCCCATCGCGCCTCGGTCCTCGGGGAAGACGCGTTCCGCTTCCGGCACGCCCTTATCCGCGAGGCCGCGTACGAGGCGATCCCGAAGCAGGTGCGCGCCGAGCTCCACGAGCGCTTCGCCGTCTGGCTCGAGGACGTGACCGGAGAGCGCGTGATCGAGGTTGAAGAGGTGCTCGGCTACCACCTCGAGCAGGCATTCCGCTACCGCGTCGAGCTCGCCCGGGCGGACGAACGCACGAGAGCGCTCGCCGTGCGCGCCGGCAGCCGCCTGGGCGCGGCGGGTCGCCGCGCGCTCGCCCGAGGCGACGCCCCGGCGGCCGTGAACCTGCTCCAGCGGTCGGTTTCGCTTCTCGAAGCCGGCGACGCGCCTCGAATCGAAGCGCTCGTCGATCTCGGGACGGCGCACTTCTACTGCGGCGAGCTGGCCGAGGCGGACAGTGCGCTGGCGAGCGCGATCGAGGCGGCCGAGAGCGCCGGCGAGCACGCCCCGGCCGAGCGGGCCAAGGTCGAGCGCTCCCTCGTGCGGCTCTACCACGACCGTCACTTCGCCCTCGACGACGCCCGCGCGCTGGCGGACCGCGCGATCGAGGCGTTCGAAGGCGCGGGCGACGAGCTCGGCATCGCCCGCGCTCTCGTCCTCGTGGCGCACGCCTGCTGGTCGTCCCTGCAGCTGGTCGAGATGGAGGAGGTGCTCGAGCGCGCGCTCGTGCACGCCGAGCGCGGAGGGGACAAGCAGGAGGTCGCGGCGATCCTGAGCAACCTCTGCCGCGCCGCCCTTCTCGGTCCTGCTCCCGTCGAGGACGGGATCCGGCAGTGCCGCGACACGCTCGCGCGAACGCCCGGCAACCAGCGGCTCGAGGCCGAGGTGCAGGAGGTGATGTCGGTGCTGGTCGCGGCCGAAGGGCGCTTCGACGAGGCGCGCGAGCTCGTTCGCCGCGGCGAGCAGACCTTCCGCGAGCTCGGGCTTGTCGGCTTCCTGCTCGGAGGCTCGATGTACGGCGCCTGGGTGGAGCTGCTCGCCGGCGAGCCGGCGGCGGCGGAGGCCAAGCTGCGCGCGAGCTACGCGCAGCTCGAGGCGCTGGGTGAGAAGTCGCAGCTCTCGACGATCGCGTCGTTCCTGGCCGTTGCGCTCTGCGACCAGGGCCTGCTCGAGGAAGCGGAGCGGTTCACCGTCGTCTGCGAGGAGTCCGCGTCCCCGGAGGATCTCGCGTCGCAGATCGAGTGGCGCTCCACGCGGGCGAGGGTGCTCGCGGCCCGCGGCGAGGCTGCGCAGGCGGAGCCCCTGGCGCGTGAGGCAGTGGCGCTTGCCGAGCGGACGGACGGGCTCGGGCTGAGGGCCGACGCGCTGGTCGAGCTCGCGGGCGTGCTCAGGGCTCAGGGCAAGGACGCAGAGGCGGAGGACTGCCTGTCGGAGGCGGTCGCGCTCTACGAGCAGAAGGGAAACGTCGTCATGGCGGCGCGGAGTCGGAGGAAGTCGGCTTCGCACTTGACGTAGCGGCGGCAAAGCGTTAGAGACGCTCGTTACATCCTCGAGAGGAGCCACGCATGCCTCCCACGTTCGGAGCCTCGATCAAGCAGGTGCAGGCCTTCGCAGCCAGAGCTGCCCACGACGACGAGTTTCGGGAATTGCTCGAGTCGGACCCTGTCGCGGCGATGAAGATGTACGACGTCGAGATCGACGAAGAGGACATCCCCGACAAACGGAAGATTCCCTCGAAGGCGCAGTGCGCCGCGATGCTCGCGGTGCTCCTGCAGTACGACCACTATGCGGCCGGCGAATACGACCCCATGGCGATCTGGCATCTCATCCTCTTCTACGGGTTCGCGATGCCGCTCGTTCCCACGGCCGAAGGCGAGGTCGGTGCCGCGCGTTAGGCGGTCGGTCTACGTCCTCTTCCACTGCCAGGACCAGCTCCTCCCCGACTTCGGAGCCTTCCTCCGCGGCGAGGTTCGCAGCGTCTCGAGCCGCCAGATCTACGCGATCTCCCTGTTGAGAGGCGAGGAGCTGCCGGTCTCCCTCGAAGAGGTCCAACTCGCGTTCTCGATTCCCGCCGACGAGTGGGTCGAGGACGACCGGCAGGCAGTCGACGAGCTCGCGCGCAAGGGCGTGCTCGTCTCGGACGGCGACGACGACGAGCTGCGCCGGCTGCGCGGCCGAGACGAGCAGCTCGCCTCGACGGGCTGGAACCTCTACGGCGCGCTGCATTACCTGATGACGAAGTGGAGCGGCGTCTACATGCAGGAGTGGGCCGGAGAGGACGAGTTCCCTCTGATCACCGAGGAATCGCTCGCCGAGTTCGTCGCGCAACGGGGGCGGCCGCCGGAGCCGTGGGTGGCGGTCGAGAATCCCCTCGCGACAACCGCGCTGCCGCTCATCGAGCGGCCGGGCGAGCTGTACGAG
>Ga0070741_10003259_pt1 | contig 40809 bp, 34 predicted proteins | sample Coa_R1_4_FD_66440 | JGI IMG/M metagenome (GOLD analysis project Ga0070741, IMG submission 66440) | Surface soil microbial communities from Centralia Pennsylvania, which are recovering from an underground coalmine fire - Coalmine... | ecosystem: Environmental > Terrestrial > Soil > Unclassified ...
AGGCCGACAGCGAGAGAACATACAGGATTTGGTCACCCCCCTCCCTGTGAGCGCAGCGTCGCAAGGCAAAGGCTCGAATCGTTTCGAGCCGTCCCTTGCAGTCGCAGTAGGGAAGGGGGATGGGGGGCTAGGTCAAGAATGCGCAGGGAAGAGCGCCTATTGGGAAGAATAGACGGAAAATCCGAAGGAGAGGTGGACGGTGAATCTGGAGTCGGCGCTGCAAGCGCATGAGGAGCAGGTAGACGCTCTGCTCAAATCGGCAAATCGGTATGTGGGCGCGCTGAAAGCCTGGAAAAAGGCGTGCCAGACGGGGCATGTCGGCAATCGGCAGAAGGCGGCGGCGCAGGCGGAAGAGCTGGTCGGCGCGCTGCCTGCCGCGACGCGAGAGACCGCCGCTGCGTGGGATTTCGACGTGCGGGCCTATCTGGAAAGCGAGGCGTGGCGCAGAGAGTTACAGGAGACGGCGGCGGAAAAGTATAGCCTGCGTGTGCTGGAAGAGGCCGAGAATCTTATCTCCTCACCGATTGTGGTACGTTCGCAGCCAAGTCGCGGTACGCTGCAACTCGGCAAGGTCAACTGGCCCACGTTGCGGCCCCGTGTCGTCGCTGCCGAACTTAAACGTTTGCGAGAGCGTACCGGTTCCGCCAACTCGCAGGAGTTCGTCGAAAGCCTGTTCGCTGTCTGGGAGCGCATCAGCCGAGAAGGATATCCTGTGGCAAAGTTTAAAGAGATTTATGACCGCTTCTGTGAAACTCCCGGCTATAAGAAGGAGCATCCCCCTGCGGCCTTCGGCCAGGAGATTTACGCATTGCACCGCTCGGACGTCAGGGCGACAAAAAAGCCGGACATTCGAATTTGAATATCCTTCAAGCAGGGTGAAGCCTGGTGACGTTTTTGCAGTGGTCGCTGAGGACGGCAAACTCATCCAGTGCAAGAACCATCGGGAGCCGGTCGGGATCGCCGTCATTCGGGAACTGCGCGGCGTCGTGCCGGATCGCACAGCAGGCACAACGCCGGTCGTCGCCTGTCCCGGCGGATTTACCGCCGAGGCGACCGCGTTTGCCTCTGAGACCGGCGTCCATCTGTGGGGGCCGGACGAACTCCGGCAGTTGGAACAGCAGACTATCTGATCCGTTACTCCTGAACGGCTCCGATGTTCTGAGCCTTGATTTGTCGTCTACAAGCGGGTCGTCCTGTCGCCCGGCGAGACACCTGAACGGCTCCGATGTTCTGAGCCTTGATTTGTCGGATGAGGGGATGGACTGTGATTGAGGTTGGCCCCATCATAGTCCGTCCTTTAATCATGCAAATCCTGGTTCTGACACCCATGGAAGGAGACGCACGGCTCTGCGGCGAATTGGAGAAGGCGAGCAGAGGAGGCATGGCAGAGTGGCGGAGAAGGTCAAGGTCGGACTGATCGGTGGCGGCTTCGGGACGGCCTTTCAGTTCCAGGAGCATCCCGATTGCGAGGTCGTGGCGGTAGCCGACCTGCGCCCGGAACGCCGCGCCGCCCTGCGCGACCGCTTCCGCTGCGATACGGTCTACGAGACGCTGGAAGAACTGCTGCGCGATAAGCAGGTGCAGGCAGTCGGCCTGTTTACACCCGCGCCCCTGCATGTCGAACACAGCCTCGCCGCGCTCAAAGCGGGCAAGCATGTCCTCAGCGCGGTTCCTGCCGCCTACACGCTGGAAGAGTGCCAGCAGCTTCTCGATACGGTAAAATCTACGGGCCTGACCTATATGCTGGCCGAGACGAGCTACTATCGGCGGGAGACGATCCAGGCGCGGGAGTGGTATCGGGAAGGGCGCTTCGGCGAACTGTTCTACACGGAAGGCGAGTACTGGCACGAAATCTCAGAACGCCTGATCTACCATCAGGAGGAACGCACCTGGCGCTACGGCTTCCCGCCGATGCACTATCCCACTCACTCGACCGCCTTCCTTGTCGGTGTCACCGGGGAGCGGTTGACGCGGGTGCAGTGTGTTGGGTGGGGCGACGAACACGAGATTCTCAAAACGAACGTCTACGCTAATCCTTTCTGGGACGAGGTCGCCTTCTTCCAGACCGACCGGGGCCACGCGGCGCGCATGGCTGTCGGCTGGCACGTCGGTCATCCCGAAGTCGAGCGCGCCTCCTGGTTCGGCAGCCTGTTCTCCTATTTCATGGCCTCGCCGACCGGGCAGCCGACCGTCACCAGCCGGAGCGACCAGGTCGAGCCGTTCGAGACGCCCGATTTTTATGAACGTCTGCCGGAGGCGCTGCGGCATGAGAGCGGGCATGGCGGCTCGCATACCCATCTCACCCACGAGTTCGTCTCGGCTCTGCGGGAGGAGCGCCGCCCGGCCATAGACATTTATGAAGCCCTGGCCTACACCGCGCCGGGCATCGTCGCGCATCAGTCCGCGCTCAAAGGGGGCGAATCACTGCCCGTCCCCGACTTCGGGAGGGCGTAGAAACACGGGAATGAAGTCGCTTTTATCACTCGATCATAAAGTCGGGCCTATAAAAGACCCGTCTCGAGGGCCTACGGCCAACCGTCCTCACGGACGGTCCCTTCAGGAAGTCTGTCGCTTTGTATGCAGCCAGGCACGATACGCAGGGCCGCGATTCCATCAAGCATCCCGTCCGACAGGACGGTTGGCGGCGCAGCCGCCCCCAAGACGGGTCTTTTATAGGCCCGGCATTCTTGTTCTCCTCTTCACTCTTCTCGCGCTGCCCTCTCTGGCACGCGCCGATGCCCTGCCGCCGCAGTTCGTTCCGGCGCAGCGGGAACATTTCGATGCGCAGCCAGAAGCTATCGGGGAGCCGTTTCCGGGGATGCTGCTCGTGCCGAACGGGGAACAGGCGGACAAGGACAGCAAATACAGCCTGCCCTTCCACGCCGCCTGCTACGCCTACATTGCCGAGCGGCGCACCCGCAGCGGCGACGTGACCGGCTATGCCCGGCGGTTCATCGTCCATGCGCCGGACGCCGACACGCTTCCGCTGGCGAAGCGGGTCGCGCGCCTGCTCCTGCTGCTGTTCGGCCAGAACCGGGAGCGGATGCGGTTCGACCATCCCATCAGCGCGCCGACGGTGGACGTGTGGCTGATGCGGCAGGGCGGCCAGGGAACGGCGGCGGAGGCGGGCGGCGAGCAGACGAAAAACGACATCTATCTCTACAATCTCTACGCCGAGCGCAAGCCGATAGAGTGGGCCAGAGAGATCGCGCACGAGTACGGCCATTTCGCGCTGCCCGGCGTCTCCGGCTACACGGCCCCGGAAGAGTGGGCGAACGGCGTGCTGGGCGAGCGCCTGTTTCTCAAGTGGCTGCGCGACGATCTGCGCGCCGGGCGGCTGCGCCCCGAAGACCTGCCGTTCGTCACGCCGGAACAACTCGACGAGTATCTTGCCCGCCAGGTGACGCCTCTCATCCGCCGGGTATTGCGCGACGGCGTGGAGGAGCGTCTGATGGGCAGGCGCGATGCGGGCGGCATGGACTACTATACCGGCTTCGCGCTCTATCTGGATACCCTCTACGGCAGCAGGGCGCTGCTGGATGCGCTGGCCTATACCAGTCCGAGTCAGAACGGCGTCTTTATCCGGGCGACCGACTTTCTCAAGGGTGCGCAGGCATCGCTGGCGGGCGCGACGGAGTTCACCGTGACCCTGCCCCTGCTGGATAAGGAGAGACCCCTGGATACGCTGATGCTCTATCTGCCGCGCGGGGAGTATACCGTCACGACGGAAGGCCCGGTGCGCTCCTGGCGGTTCGACTATACGCAGAAGGGCCTGCACGAGAGCGGCAGAAACGGCGTGATGGCGAACCTGCCCGGCTGGCGCAGGCTGCGGGTGAGTCTGGCGCAGGCGGCGGATGCGCCCGCCCGCCTGACCTTCCACCGGCGGGGTTCGGAGGTACAGTAGCCGCTATGCCCCGCGCTCTCGCACAGGAACAACGCCCGCCGCGCTATGAACTGGAGGCGCGGATTCTCGCGCATGAGAAGGTCATCGGGTACGAACACGAGATCATCTTTCATGCGCCGGCCATCGCGCAGGCCGCCCGGCCCGGCCAGTTCGTCGAACTGCTCTTCGGAGACAACTACGCGCCGCTCGTGCGCCGCCCATTCAGCCTCTATCGGGTGGATCGGGAGGCGGGCGCGTTCAGCATTCTCTACCTGGCGCGCGGCTCCTTTACGACCGGCCTGGCGCAAAAGCGCGTCGGGGACGTGGTCTCGCTGCTGGGGCCGCTCGGCACGCCCTTTGCCTGGCCCGCCACGCCGGGGACCCGCCATATCCTGCTGGCCGGAGGCATCGGCGTGCCGCCCATCTACTTTCTGGCGCAGGAGATAGGCCGCGACCTCGCCGCGCGCGGGGCAGACCCCGGCAATATCGTCATCATCAATGGAGCGCGCACCAAAGACCTGCTGGTCGGGCTGGTGGAGTTCGGCAAGCTGGCCTCCTCCCTGATCGCCGTCACCGACGATGGCTCCCACGGGCAGCGCGGCCTGGCGACCGAAATCCTGACGGGCCTGCTGGATGCCGAACCGGAAGCCAGTGCCGCAACCCAACTCTACGCCTGCGGCCCGATGCCTATGCTGCGCGCCGTCTGCCAGGTCGCTATTGCACGCCAGTTGCCCTGTCAGGTCTCCATCGAAACCTCGATGCCCTGCGGCATCGGCACGTGCCAGGGCTGCGCCATCAAAGTGCGCGATGAGTCCGCGCCGGACGGCTTTTGCTATGCGCTGGCCTGCACGGACGGCCCGATCTTCGAGGCTCGCGCTCTCCTCTGGGAATAGTCCGCCCTCTCTCGCCCGCTGCGCGTGTCTGTGTTGCCTCCTGCCAGAATCTCGCGTTGCTCTGCATCGTCGCCTCCAGAAAAAAAGAGAGGCTGATGTCAGAACCGTTCGGGGCGCAAGGAGGTCAGGTCGAGTTCCGGCGTCTCGCCGCACGCGATCTGCGCTACCAGCTTGCCGGTGATCGGGCCGAGCGACATGCCGATCATAGCATGTCCGGCGGCGATAATGAGGTTTTCGTACTGCGGGGGTCTGCCGAGGAGGGGGAGACCGTCCGGGGTGCAGGGCCGCAGCCCGCCCCAGACTTCCAGCGTCTCCAGGTTTTCCATACCGGGCAGATACCGGGAGGCGGCCCGCCGGATAGCGTTCACCCGGCGCTGGTTGAGGGAGAAGTCCAGCCCGGCGATCTCCAGCGTCCCGGCGAATCGCAGCGTCGGCCCGGTATCGGAGACCATCGGCGTGACGGCGACGCGCGCTTCGCTCAGAATCAGGGGGCGCGTCGGCGCGGTGGCGGGCCGCTTCACCGTAATGCTATAACCCTTCGCGGGCTGGATGGGCAGGTTCAGCCGCAGGGCGCGCGCCAGGCCCGGCGACCAGGAACCGGCGGCCAGCACGACCTGATCGGCCCGGAACTCGCCCTGCGTCGTCCGCACCTTCGCGATCCGGCAGCCTGCCGTCTCCAATCCCTGCACGGCGGTCTGCGTGCGGAGGCAGACGCCTTTTTGCTCCACGATCTGCGCCAGCCCGCGCACGAACCGATCCGGCGTAAAGTGGGCGTCGCCGGGGAAATAGACACCGCCTACGATTTCGGGCCGCACGTTCGGCTCCAACTCCCGTACCCCCGCGCGATCCAGCGCCTTTGCCGTGATGCCGTGCGCTTCCAGCAGATGCGCCTCTTCTCTGCCTGCCTCCAGGCCGCGCGGCGTGTCAGCGAGCATCAGCAGTCCCTTCCGCTCGAAGCCGCAATCCAGCCGGTTTGCAGCGATGATCTGCGCGTACAGGGCGAGGCTGGCGCAGCCCAGGTCGCACAGCGTAGGAATGGCGCGCTGCACCGTGCGCGCGTTGCAGTTCGCCGCGAATTTCAGCAGCCAGGAGATCAGATCGCGATTCAGGCGAGGCTTGATGTAGAACGGACTTTCCGGATCGAGCATCCACTTGAGGCCGCTCGACAGCGCGCCCGGATGAGCCAGAGGGATGCTGTGGCTCGGCACGATCAGCCCGGCATTGCCGTAGGAACTTCCGGCGGCGATGTCGCCCTGCTCGATCAGCGTCACCTGCTGCCCGCGCTCCGCCAGAAAGTAGGCCGTGCAGACGCCGATGACGCCGCCGCCGATGATCAGGATGTTCCCCATAGCCGTCGCCCCTTCCGCAGCCTGTTCTTGTCGGCCTGATTCGTCGGCGCGGCGGGAAAACCCTGTTCCCCGGCAGGAAATCCCACGCCTTTATAGAAACACGACATCGTGCCGTAGGGACTACGGCGAGAGAGAACGCGGGCCGCAGCGTCCGCATGGTTTAGGAGGCGCGAATGCTCCCGGCTACAGGGCGCTGGCTGTCCCCGGCGCAGAAAGAACAGTTCATACGCGACGGCTACGTGGTAGTTCCCGGCCTGCTTTCCGCCGATGTGGTCGCCTCGGTACGTCACGAGATCGAAACGGCGCTCGGCCTCGACCCCGACGATGCGGCAACCTGGAAAGGGCCGACCGTCGCCTATCAGATTCACGCGCTCACCACGCCCTGCCGCACCGCCGAACTGGAAGCCGCTGCCTCGGAACTGGTCGGCCCGCACTTCCTGCGTGGCGAGTGTTTCAGTCCCTATCTCGATTCCCTGGGCCTCGACCCGGTCGTGCAGGGCTACATTCCCGTGCTGAACTACCCGCGCCCCGGCCCGCCGAAATTCGTCAAGCCCAATGGGTTCCACATAGATGGCATTCATACCGCCACGCTCTGGCCCGACAAACACTATCTCGTCATCCTGGCCTACCTCTCCGATACACCGGAATATGGCGGCGCGACCGCCGTGCGGCCCGGCAGCCACCGCCAACTGTTCGCGCACTGGATAACGCAGGGCGTCACGCCGGGGCCGAACGAACTGCTGGCCGATCTGCCCTATGCCGAGCCGATCCCCATTCCCGGCAAGGCAGGCGATGTCATCTTCATGCACTACCTGACCGTACACAGCAGCTCGAATAACCACTCCGATCATATCCGATTCGCCCTGAACGGCGTCATTCAGCCCGACCCGGCGCACCCCTACACGCCGAAACCCGGCCCGCCCCAACCGGACTGGACGCCCCTCGATTGGACGCTGCGCACGGACGTTCTCGCCGCCGACCTGCCATCGAGAGACGGAAACTCCCTCGACATCAGGCCGTGAACGATTCGTCTGAAGAACGCAGCCAGGCTCCGGAGCGGGCAGCGCGCGCCGGGCAGGTGTGGGAACGGTGGCAAGGCCGGTGACTCTGGCGTGCGGCCCCGGAGGGAATGGCTGCCGACCTTTGCGTGAGGAGAGGGACTTTACCCGTGACGGCGCGCGAAGTCGAGGGCATGATAGGTCAGGATGATGTCGGCTCCGGCGCGCTTGAACGCGGTCAGTATCTCGTCCACGACACGCGCCTCCTCGATCCAGCCGTTGCGCGCGGCGGCTTTCACCATGCTATACTCGCCGGATACATTGTAGACGGCGAGCGGGACATCGAAGTTGTCGCGCGCCTCCCGCAGGATGTCCAGATAGGCCAGCCCCGGCTTGACCATCACCATGTCCGCGCCCTCCTCGATGTCCAGCGCGATCTCCCGCAGCGCCTCGCGTCGGTTCGGCGGGTCCATCTGATAGGTGCGCCGGTCGCCGAACTGGGGCGCGCTGTCCGCCGCCTCGCGGAACGGGCCGTAGAAGCCGCTGGCGTACTTGGCGCTGTAGGCCAGGATGGGAGTCTGCGTGAAGCCGTTCGTGTCCAGGGCGGCACGGATGGCGGCAACACGCCCATCCATCATATCGGAGGGCGCGATGACATCCGCGCCCGCCTCCGCATAACAGACGGCGGCGCGGGCCAGAAGTTCCAGCGTCGGATCGTTCGCCACATCGCCCTTCTCGATGATGCCGCAGTGTCCGTGCGCCGTGTATTCGCACAGGCAGACATCCGGCACGATCAGTATGGAATCCCCGATGGCCTTGCGCAGCGACCGGATGGCGCGCGGCACGATGCCGTCCTCCGCATAGCCGCCGCTTCCCACCGCGTCTTTCTCCTCCGGGATGCCGAACAGCATGATGGCGGGCAGGCCAAGTTTGGCGATCTTCTCGACTTCCCGGCAGAGCGCGTCCACCGTATAGCGATAGACGCCCGGCATGGAGGGAATCTCGCGGCTCTCCCGCTCCGCCGTGACGAACATCGGGTAGAGCAGATCGTTTTTCGTGACAACGGTTTCGCGCACCAGACGGCGCATTGCGGCGCTGCGGCGCAGGCGGCGCGGGCGGTGAATCAACTCACGCATGGCGGTAATGCTCCTCTAACGCCGCTACCAGGCCGGGAATCGTATGTTCCTCCGCGACGATCTGCGGGGTCAGGCCCAACTCGCGGGCGGTGTCGGCGGTAATCGGGCCGATGGCGGCGACCAGCGCATTTCCGACCAACACAGGTAGGCTGGCCGTATCGCCCTCCGTGAGGGCCTGCGCGAAGTTGCGGACGGTCGAGGAGGAGGTGAAGGTCAGGATGTCCAGTTCGCCGTTTTGCAGTTGAGCGCGCAGGCTCTCGGCAGAGGAAGCGTCGAGGACAGTTTCGTAAACCGGCAGCACGTCTACCGTCGCGCCGCGCTCATGTAGCTTTTCCGGCAATATCTCACGGGCTTCAGCGGCGCGGGGCAGCAGCACGCGCTTCCCCTGCATCTCCGCCTCCGGCCACTGCGCGATAACGGCTTCCGCCACCGCCTCGGTCGGCACGAAATCGGCGCGCAGGCCCAACTGCTGCCGCAGCGCCTCCGCCGTTGCCGGGCCGATAGCCGCGATCTTCGTTGTTCCGAATGCCCGCGCGTCCCGCCCTGACGCTTCCAGCCGTTCGGCAACAATCGGCACGGCGTTGGCGCTGGTAAAGACGGCCCAATCGTACTGCCGCAGGCGAGAGAGCGCCGAATCCAGGCCGCTATAATCTTCCAGACGCGCGATCTTGATGACCGGAAACTCGACCGGCTCCGCGCCTCTGGCCCGCAGCAGGTCCGACAGAGCGCTTGCCTGCTCCCGCGCCCGCGTCACCAGCGCCCGCTTGCCCAACAGGGGCCGCACCGCCGGATCGTCGAACCAGCGCAGTTCCTCGCGCAGTCGCACCACGTCGCCGACCACGCAGACGGCGGGCGGCGTCAGTCCGGCGCGCAGCCTCTCCTCCACGATGGTCGCCAGCGTGCCGGTCACGACGCGCTGCCGGGGCCAGGTTCCCCACTGCACCAGCGCGACAGGCGTTTCCGGGCTGCGACCGTGTTCCTGCAAGCGCGCCGCGATCTCCGGCAGGCTCTCCACGCCCATCAGAAAGATCAGCGTATCGGCGGCGTGCGCGATGGTCGCCCAGTTACGCCGTCCTTCCGCCGCGCCCGGTTCCCGCGTTCCCGACTCCGTCGCGTCATCGCGCTCATGCCCGGTGATGACGGCGAACGACGAGGCGGCGTCCCGGTGCGTGACCGGAATCCCGGCGTAGGCAGGCGCGGCGATGGCGGACGTGACGCCCGGCACGACCTCGAACGGCACGCCTGCCGCCCGGCACGCCTCCGCCTCTTCCCCACCCCGCCCAAACACGAACGGATCGCCGCCCTTCAGCCGCGCCACCGTCTTGCCCTGTAGCGCCTGCTCCACCAGCAGCGCGTTGATCTCCGGCTGCTTCATGGCGTGGCGCGCGCTGGCCTTGCCGACGTAGACGCGCTCTGCCTCCGGGCGGGCGTAGTCGAGCAGCGCCGGATGCGCCAGTCGGTCATAGACGACGACATCCGCCGCGCCGAGCCGTTCGCGCCCGCGCACAGTGATCAGGCCGGGATCGCCCGGCCCCGCTCCGATGAGATAGACGGTTCCGTTGGGCATGGGTTATAAATCCCGGCGAATGAATTCGCGGCTGGAAAAGCACGAAGTCGGCCTGCGCCGACTCAACCAACCCGCGCAGGCGGGTTTTGTGCTTTTGCAGACGCGGTTTCAACCGCCGGCCAAAGAGTTCTAAATATCCGGAATCTGCCAGTGGATTTCCGGCTTGCCGTGGGCGCGCAGGGCCGCGTTGATCTTGGAGAACGGCCTGCTGCCGAAGAAGCCGTTGCGCGCCGAGAGCGGCGACGGATGCGCCGACTGAATGATGGTATGTCGCCCGGTGTCAATGAGCGGAATCTTCTTCTGCGCGTAGCCGCCCCAGAAGACGAAAACGACCGGACTCTCTTTCTCGCTCACCTTGCGGATGATGGCGTCGGTGAAGGTCTCCCAGCCCTTGCCCTTGTGCGAGTTCGGCGCGTGCGCGCGGACGGTCAGCGCCGCGTTGAGCAGCAGAATGCCCTGCTCCGCCCAGGGGATGAGATAGCCGTTGTTCGGGACGCGGCAGCCGAGATCGCTCCGCAACTCCGCGAAGATGTTGATGAGCGACGGCGGCGGCTTGACGCCGGGCCGGACGGAGAAGCAGAGGCCGTGCGCCTGCCCATCGTCGTGGTACGGGTCTTGACCGAGCAGCAGGACGTTGACGTTCTCATACGGCGTGGTGTTCAGCGCGTTGTAGACGTCCGGTTCCGGCGGAAAGACGGCATATTTGCTGCGCTCCTCCGCGACGAACGCCTGAAGCTGCTGGAAATAGGGCTTGTTGCACTCCTCGCCGACTATCGGCTGCCAGGAGGCGGGGAGCGGGGGCGTCATACGGCGGCGCTGCCTTTCTCGCCTCGCGGCGTCAGGACAGTGTCGTGCCGCTCGCTCTCGACGGGTTCCGGGTAGTCCAGAATGTAGTGCAGGCCCCGGCTCTCATGCCGCCGCAGCGCGCACTCCACGATCAGCCAGCCGACCTGCGCAATGTTGAGTGTCTCCCAGGCTTCGACGGACGCGCCCGGTTCCTCCTCCATCTGATCGAGGACAGCGAGGAGTTCCCCCTGCGCCTGCTTCAGGTCTGCGGTCGTGCGGACGATGCCCACGTTCTGCTGCATCGCGCGCTGCGCCCGTTCCCGCAGGTTCTGGCTCCAGGCGGCGCTGGCGGAACCATCTGTTCGCGGCGGCTCGGTCTGCGCGGAACCGCCCGGCAGCAGGGGCGTGCTGGCGCAGGCGAGCGTATGCTGCGCCGCCCGGTAGCCGAACACCATCGCCTCCAGCAGCGAGTTCGAGGCCAGCCGGTTCGCGCCGTGAACTCCGGTGCAGGCGACCTCCCCGGCGGCGTAGAGGCGGGCGATATTCGTCGCGCCGTCCAGATCGGTCTGCACGCCGCCGCACTGATAGTGCTGCGCCGGAACGATAGGAATCGGCTCCTTCGTGATGTCAATGCCGACGCTCAGGCAGCGCTCGTAGATGGTCGGGAAATGACTCTTGAGGAAATCGGGCTTCAGATGCGTCACATCGAGATAGACGCACGGCACGCTGCGGCGTTTCATCTCGCTGACGATGGCGCGGGCCACGATGTCGCGCGGGGCCAGTTCGCGCCGCGTGTCGTAGCGTTCCATGAACGCCTCGCCGTCGGCGTGCCGCAGGATGCCGCCCTCGCCGCGCAGGGCTTCGGTGATCAGAAAGGCGCGGGCTTTCGGGTGATAGAGCGTCGTCGGGTGGAACTGAATGAACTCCATGTTCGCGATCGCCGCGCCCGCGCGCCAGGCCATCGCCACGCCGTCGCCCGTCGCGACCAGCGGGTTCGTCGTATGCTGGTAGACATGCCCGCAGCCGCCGGTAGCGAGTAAGGTGGCTTTGGCGCGGAAGGTGACGACTTCGCCCGTCTCGCTGTCCAGCGCGTAGGCTCCCGCGCACGCCCGGCCCTCCGGCGTCTCCATGATCAGCAGGTCGGTGACGAAATAGTGTTCGTAGACGGCGATCTCCGGGCGCGCTTTGACGGCCTCCAGCAGCGTGCGCTCGCACTCCCAGCCGGTATAGTCTGCCGTGTGGACGATGCGGTTGCGCGAGTGGCCGCCTTCCCGTCCGAGCGAGAGACGGACGTTGCCGCTGGCGTCGGTCTCCGTGTTGAAGTTCGCGCCCAGCGCGATCAGGTCGCGGATGCGTTCCGGCCCTTCATGCACCAGCACCTCGACTGCATCCTCATGGCAGAGGCCCGCGCCCGCCACGAGCGTATCCTGCTTGTGCAGCGCAAACGAATCGTCTTCGGACAGCACGCCCGCGATGCCGCCCTGCGCCCAACTGCTGTTGGCGTCCGCGCGCCGCTTCTTGGTCAGCAGGGCGACGGAGCCGTGCGGCGCGACGTTCAGGGCATAAGTCAGCCCGGCCAGGCCGCTGCCGATCACGAGAAAGTCTATCTCGACGCTCATTTTCCGACGATCTACCCTTTCAAAAAAGCGTTGCCGCCCCGTTCCAGCAGCCGGTGCGCCACTGCCGCGCCCACTTGCGCCGCCTCGGTGCGGTCGCCTTCTTGCCTTTCCAACAGCCTCTCGGAGCCGTCTGGCGCGGCGAGGACGGCGATCAGCGTCACCGTCCGGCCCGCGACCTGCGCCAGCGCGCCCGCCGGAACCGTGCAGCCTCCGCCGAGCGCCGCCAGAAAGCTGCGTTCCGCCGTGACCGCATCGGCAGTGTCGGGATCGTGCAGGGGCGTCAGAAGCGCCAGCGTGGCCGCATCTCCGACGCGCGTCTCCAGTGCCAGCGCGCCCTGTCCTGTCGCCGGAACGCAGACCTCTGGCGCGATCCGCTCGGAGATGCGCGCGCCCCATCCGAGGCGGTTCAGCCCGGCGCACGCCAGCACGATGGCCTCGTACTGCCCCTCGTCCAGCTTGCGCAGGCGGGTGTCCAGATTGCCGCGCAGTTCCTCCAGCTTCAAATCCGTGCGGTAGGCGCGCAGTTGGGCCTGGCGGCGCAGGCTGCTCGTCCCGACGACGGCCCGCTGCGGCAGCGTCTCCAATGTTGCTCCGTCGCGCGTCAGCAGGGCGTCACGCGGGTCTTCGCGGGCCGGGACACAGGCCAGTTCCAGGCCGTCGGGCAGTTCGCCGGGCATGTCCTTGAGGCTATGCACGCCGACATCTATGCGGCCCTCGATCAGCGCCTGCTCGATCTCCTTGACGAACATGCCTTTCGTGCCGACCTGCGCGAACGGCACGTCACGGCGCAGATCGCCCGTCGTCTGAATGATCTCGGTGACGACCTCCAGCCCCGGATGCGCGGCCCGCAGCCGCTCCACGACCGTCTCTGTCTGCGTGCGCGCCAGCAGGCTCCCGCGCGTTCCGACGCGCAAAACTTGTCTCTCCCCGCTCGCCATCCGCGTTCCTTCTTTCTACGCACAGAGTATACCTGAAATTGCAGACCTAACCCCCCTTCCCAGCGAGGAACGAGCGATTCAGGGAAGGGGGAAGGGGGGTTAGGTCAAAGGAAACCTTCCCCGCTATCACGAACAGGTATCCTGCCGTCACGGAGCGTTTCAAGAAACGTCCTGTATCGGGAGACTACATCGGAGCCGCGCAGAAAGGAAGTCCGCCCTATGTTCGCGTTTCGTCGCCCTGTCGCGCCGTTCGCGCTCACGCTGTGCCTGTTTGTGTCGCTCGTCGCGACTGCCGCGCCGCCGCCCTCGCCTCTGCGGAAAGGCCGGGACGTGCAGGCGCTGGACGGCGTCTGGAAGTTCCAGACCGACCCGGAGAAGAGAGGCGAAGCGGAGGGATGGAAGCGAGCCGCGCCGCCGAGCGCCAGGGAGTCGGTCGTGCCGGGCCTGTGGAACACCGGCGCCGCGCCGGGCTACTCCGGCGTCGCCTGGTACTGGCGCGATTTCGAGACGCCCGCCGGTTGGAAAGGGCAGACGGTGCGGCTGCGCTTCGAGGCGGCGGCGGAGAAGGCGCAGGTCTGGCTGAACGGCGAATCGCTCGGCGCGCACACGGGCGGCGCGACGCCCTTCGAGTTCAACGTGACGCAGGCGATCCGGATCGGGGGCAAGAACACGCTGGCGGTGCGGCTGGAAGGCGATGCGAAAGCGGGCGCGGGCCTCTGGCAGGGCGTGCTGCTGCTGGCGCATGATGAGGCGTATATCGCGGACTGTTTCGCGCAGGGCAACGGTCTGGGCAACCTGAACGCCGCCATCACCTTCCTCAACACCTCCCGCAACAGCGGCGACGCGACGCTCGATGGCCGCATCGTCGCGGCCACCGAATCCAGAAGAGACCTGCTGAAGACGCACCAGACCCTGCACCTGACGCCCGGACGCAACCTGACGACGCTGCTGCTTACCCTGCGCGGCAGGAATCTCCATCTCTGGTCGCCGGAGACGCCTCTGCTCTACCGCCTGCAGCTCATTTTTCGCCAGGGAGAGGATATTCTGGACACGCAGGAGACCGTGTTCGGCTTTCGGGAGTTCGGGTTCAAGGAGGGCGCCATCACCCTGAATGGCGAGCCGCTCACGCTCACGGCGGTCGCGCCGCGTCCCCCACAGCCGGTCGTCATCGCCACGACGACCGACATGGAGCGCGCCCGCGAATCGCTGCGCCGCCTGAAAGATAAGGGCGTCAACGTGCTGCACCTGGACGCGCCGCCCTCCGCGCTGCTGGCGATGGCGGATGAGGTCGGCCTGCTCGTCGTGGAAGGCCCGCGCCCCGATCAGACCGCAAAGGCAGCCGCCGATGAACTGCGCGCCCTGCTGCTGCGCGACCGCTCGCACCCCTGCCTCCTGGCCTGGAACCTGGGCGACGCCGACAGCGCGACGGCCCAGCTTGCCCGCCAGCTCGATCCGACGCGCTTCCTCCTCGTCGGCCCTGCCAATGCGCGCAAACTCTGGCTGCCCGGCCAGAACGAGGCGTCCGCTGTGCCGCCGCCCTCCGGCCTGCTGCCCCTGCCGTAGCGGCGCGCGGAGCGCCCACCGGGCGAGCGGCTCAATCCACCGGAAGCGTGTACAGTTTGTCCTGGCAGAAGAAGCTGATCCGCCTGCCGTTCGGCATCCACATCAGCCCGGTGAGCGTGCCGCCCCCCTCCTCTCCCAGTTTCCGCATCTCGCTCCCGTCCGCCCGGCTCACCCAGAGCGTATCCCGATAGTAGGCGCGGTTGTCGGCGGGCGGCACCAGCCAGGTCAGCAGCCGTTGCAGCGGCGAGGCGCTGGCGGTGCGGAGGATATAGGCGAGACGGTCGCCCTGGGGAGAGAGTTCGGCTTCCGACTCGGTCTGCATCCCGCCGGGCAATCTTACGGTAAAGGCGCGCGGCGGGGCCGCGCCCGGCGTCAGGCCATACTCGTTGATGGTCAGGGTGGCTCCCCGGCGGAAGTTGAGCGAGACGACGCGATCCTGCGCATTGACCCCCATCGGCCAGGGGAGCGGCCCGGTGATGCGCGGCCCGCGCACCGACTTCCCGTCCAGACGATGCATCCAGGGCTGGACGCCCGCCTGGTTGGGAACGAACTCGACCCAGCGGCGGTTATCGGAGAGCCAGAGCGGGCCGCTCGTGTTCATGGTTCCCATGAACGTAGACGGGCCGCCCGTCGGCCTGGGGATCGGCCAGGTCACGTTCTGCAGGCCGTCCAGCGTGGACGCGGTCCAACAGGCTCCGGGAGACCGGAGGTTCTGCCAGACCAGCCACCTGCCGTCCGGCGAGAGCCGCCACTGCGCGGGGGAGGAGGCCGCCCCGCGCAGCCGCCGGTTCAGCGTCATCAGCGGCCTGGCGCTGCCGGTCGCCACATTCACGCGAAACGCCTGAAGGCCCCCCCGCCCGGCGGAGCGGAACGAGAGGATCGAGCGGTCGGACTCCCAGAAATAGCCGCCATACTGCTGAAGCCACTGCTGCGTCTCCACAATCGGCGTGGCGCGATACAGCAGATTCTGCCTGCGCAGATAGAAAAAAAGGAGCAGCGCGCCTGCAACGCCGACCAGCGCCAACAGCGCCATTCCGATGCGCTTTCGCTTGTTCATGGGCGACACCCGCTTCTCTTTCGCGAGGAGTTCCTGCGCCGAGCCGCTCTCGTGGGTGAACTCCTTCGCCTGGCAAAACGTCAGGGCTGCTCGGACGCTAACCCGTAGTTCGTTAGCGAACGGCGGCCCTCCTGCTTGCCTCCGTGCAGAGCATCCGGGGGTGAAGAGCGTGTATAATGAAGGGAGGCCGCACCGCCGCCGACAGCGTCCCAAGCATCGAAAGGAAAGGAAGGAAAGGCGTATGAGTTCTCATCAGGAGAAGGCCGCAGCCTACGATCCCTGCGCCGAGAAGCCGGGGAGCTACACCGCGCTCGATCCCTGCGCGTTTGTCCTATTTGGAGCGACAGGAGACCTGACACATCGCAAGATCGCCCCCGCCCTGTTCAGCCTGGCGATGCAGAAGCTGCTGCCGGAGTCGTTCGTCGTCGTAGCCTTTGCCCGTCGCGACAAGACCGACGCGCGTTTCCGCGACGATCTGCGCGCCGCCGTCCAGGAGTTCGCGCCGCAGCTTCCTGCCGACGGCCCGGAGTGGGACGCCTTCGCGCAGAACATCGTCTATCTGCGTTCCGACCTGGATGACCCGGAGGGCTACCGGCGTCTGGCCGCGCGCCTGGCCGAACTGGACCAGGAACGCGGGGTACGCGGCAACCGCCTCTTCTATCTTGCGACGCCGCCGGAGACCTTCAGCGAGATCATCCAGAATCTTGGCAGCGCGGGCCTCAATAAGCCGGGAACGCCGGAGGGTTGGGCGCGCATCATCGTCGAAAAGCCCTTCGGCTACGATCTGGAGTCCGCCCGCAAACTCAACGCGGAACTGAGCGCGGTCTTTGCCGAAGACCAGGTCTACCGCATAGACCACTATCTCGGCAAGGAGACCGTGCAGAATATCCTGGTGCTGCGCTTCGCCAACCAGATTTTCGAGCCGCTCTGGAACCAGAAATACATAGATAACGTTCAGATCACGGTGGCGGAGACGATAGGCGTGGAGGGGCGCGGGAACTATTTCGAGCAGGCCGGCATCACGCGGGACATGGTGCAGAACCATGCACTCCAGGTCTTGACGCTGATCGCGATGGAGCCGCCCGCCTCGCTGCTGGCCGACGATGTGCGCGACGAGAAGGTGAAGGTGCTGAAATCTATCCGCCCGTTCACGCCGGAGGATGTAGCGCAGCGGACGGTGCGCGGGCAGTACGGCCCCGGCCTGGTGGACGGCAAGCCGGTTCCCGGCTATCGCGAGGAGGAGGGCGTAGACCCGCGCTCGACGACAGAGACGTTCGCGGCCTTCCGCTTCGCGATTGACAACTGGCGGTGGGCGGGCGTGCCGTTCTACGTGCAGGCGGGCAAGCGGCTGCCGAAGCGGGTCACGGAGGTTCAGATTCAGCTCAAGGCGGTTCCCGAAGTGCTGTTCGCGCGCCTGGACTGCCACGACCTGCGCCCCAACCGCCTGACGCTGCGCATCCAGCCGGACGAGGGCGCGTCGCTGGAGATCAACAGCAAGGAGCCGGGGCCGCAGATGCACGTGCAGGCCGTTCAGATGGATTTCAAGTACGGCGCTTCCTTCGACGCGCCCATCCGCGATGCCTACGAGCGGCTGCTGCTGGATGCGATACGCGGGGATGCTTCGCTGTTCGCCCGCAACGACGAGGTCGAAGCAGCCTGGGGACTCATCACGCCGATTCTGGACGCCTGGCGCGATCTCTCCTGCCCGCTCTTCCCGAACTACGCCGCCGGAACCTGGGGGCCGGAAGCCACCAATGCCCTGCTGACGCGGGGCCATGTCTGGCATCATCCGCGCTAACCGCAAACAAAACAGCCCTATGAAGTTTCATAGGACTGTGCTATGAGCTTATCATTGCAGGGCAAAGCGATAGACTTATTTATAGGTTTCCCTCTGCTCTAGCAGGAACGCCAACTGTGCTATCTCGCCCTCTGCCGGAACGCAGGCAGAGGGCGGAGGGAATGCAGGCACAACGAGCGCAGCCAGTTTCGGAATGGCTTCCTGAGCCATCTGCACATAATCGGCGCGGCGTTCCAGCCCGACGCTATCATAACCTAAAGCTTCGCAAGCGGCCAGTGTGGAACCGGAACCGCAGAAGGGATCCAGGATGGTTCCTTCTCCGAGCGGCAGGGCGGCATAGGCCAACTGCCGTAAGAACGACTGTGGCTTGAGCGAGGGGTGCGCAGCGATGGCGCGCTCTCGCGCAGGCGTTCGCTCGCTCGGAATGACATCGAGAAACGGAGTTCCCTCGGAAAGGCGGCGTAATCCGCCGGTCTTCCAACACCGCAGATTGTCCTGTACCCGGCCCTCCAATGGTTTGCGAAAGAGGCCCCAGGGTTCCCAGCAGGAGCGGGGCGTCACGCAGACCAGAGGAAATTCCGCTTCGGCATTCTTCGGGCGATCTCCGCCGCGCAGCGTGCGAACCAGGCGTACGATCTCGCCGCGCCGCTCGAACCCGGCAGCATCCAGCGCATTGAAGACGAGATAGGAGAGTTGCGTTGAGGCAGCAATGAAGAGATGCGCGCCAGGAACCAGTGCCGGCAGGAGCGCCTGCGCGAAATGAAAAAAGAAAGTCTTGAGTTCCTGTATCTCTTCTCTCGAGAGGATGGTGAATCGGGGAGATGGAGCGCGCTGATGCCCGTCGAAAGAGGGGGGTATTCGCCAGACACCGCCTTTCCCGTTCGCGCGTTTCTCCAACTCCGCGTCCTCGAACTCCTTGAGGGCAAAAGGAGGATCGGTAATGACGGCATGGAAAGTATTGGGAGCGCACTGGCGCAGCCACGAAATACAGTCCGATTGAATAAGTTCGTAGGCCAAGTTTGCTCCCTCCTTCAGCAAGATGTGCCATGTTCAGTATAACAGAAACGCTTCCACTTCACAAGCGAAAGGTTCTTACTCTTGGATGTCCCTCGACTGCATGATGAGTTTCTGTTTCGCAAAGCTGGGCTGCCTTTTGGCGTGACAACAGACCAGATTGCGGCAGCCGTCAACGACTTCTATCTGATGTTTCATGACATCAACAAGTATACAGTGGAACGTGACTATGGCCGTCTGGAGAAGCTGATGCGCGAAGCGACGTTCAGTGATTTTGTCGGCGAGAGCCTGACCCGCGCGCTGGCGAAATCCTGCCTGTCCCTCAAACGCAATCTCTGGAACAATGGTTATCCCGACCTGCTTTCGCGGGCCGACAATGCTGAAGCGGGCGTACCTCGTGGAATCGGTATTGAGGTAAAGGCATCACGTGCCAGCGGTCAATGGCAAGCGCACAATCGCGAGGCCGGCTGGTTTCTCGTTTTTCGCTTCCTCGTAGATACGCAGACCGAGGACAATGCACAGGCTCTCCCCTTTCAGATCGTGGAGATATTGGCAGCAGAGTTGACCCTTTACGATTGGTCTGTTAGCCGAGGCGCGGAAGGCGACATAACAGCCGACGCAAACTCTGGGGATTCGCTTCCGTCCACAATACAACAAGCGACTCAGGAGACGCCGATAGAGGCTCAGGTGGCAGACATTGCCGCCGCAGTCGCCCAGGAAAAGCGACGAACGCGCACAACCTCGACGAACGCATCCGGCACGTACAAACTGCGGAGCAACCCCGTCTATGCAGACCCGGTCTATGTGGTGAAGCACAAAAACAATCCTTTATGGTTACGGCTGAAGGCACAAGCGAAGAGCGCAGGCGACCGTCCGCGTTAGGAGGAGCAAAGGAAGAGTATGGCGATAAAGTGGGTGTTTTTTGACATCGGGGACGTGCTGTTCGATGAGGATGTGCCGCACCTCTACTACTTTCATTCGCTGCTGCTGGCGATGCGGCGCAACGGCGTGAAGGTGCAGTGGGACGAGTACCACATGCGTATCCAGGCGTGCGTGCGAGTCAAGCCGGGTACGGCCGTCACGGATGCCGCCCGCCACTACGTTCCCGATGCCGCGCTGTGGGACAAGATTTTCCAGGAAGGCCGCGCCGAATACGAACTGATGCGCAAGCCGCGTCCCTACGGCCTGCTGCTCGATGACATCACCGCAGTCGTGCAGGAACTGCGCCAGGACTTCCGGCTCGGCATCGTCGCCAACCAGCACCCGCCCATCCTCCAGGCGCTCGACGACTACGGCATCGGCCCGCTCTTCGATGTCAAGGCTATTGATGAGGTGGTCGGCCTCTCGAAGCCGGACCCGGCGATTTTCCACTGGGCGCTGGAGCAGGCGGGATGCGCGCCGGAGGAGGCCATCATGATCGGTGACCGCCCTGACAACGACATCGCGCCTGCCAACACGGTCGGGATGGCGACGATCCGCTTCCGGCGCGGCCTGCTCTACTCGCTCTACGATCCGAGGCACGACAGCGAGCGCGCCGACATCGTCGTGCGGGAGACGCCGCGCCTGGTTCCTGCCGTGCGCCGCCTGGTCAACGCGCAGGCCGCAGGTTAGCATGGAGTCACCTTAATCAAAAGTTAATCCGGCCTTAATACTCCGTTAATGTAGCGGCGCTATGATAGTTCTCGTGCGCTCACTCTCCGAGCGACGATCACCCTTTTCTCGCCATGGAGCGTTCTGCCCACAAGCAGGCGCTCGTTGCCGGATACTCACAGTATCCGGCATTTTTTTGCGCACAGGCGTTTCAGGGGAGTATGCAACCAGAACCCGATTGTCTTGCGGGGTCGTGGACGCTGGGCTATCAGAACGTTAGCGGCCTGCCCGCCCTTTGCCCTCTTCCAGCACGACCAGGCGATCTATCGGTAGGTTCTGCACGCGATCCTCATGCCCGCTCGGCCATCGGATAACCGCTTCGTCCACCTGCGTCGCCTGGCCCAACCCGAACAGAATGCGCAGGCTGCTGGCGCTCAGGAAGCTGCTGCCGCTCTTGACGCACTGCCTCTGCGTCATACCGCGTGCGCGCACGGTGACGATAGCGCCGATGCCGTCCCGGTTGGAGGAGTGGCCGATCAGTTTGAAGCGTATCCAGTGGTTGCCGTTCCCGCCCAGATTGCGCCACAGATGCGCGGGCTGGTTATTGTTCGGCACCACCAGGATGTCCGGAAAGCCGTCGTTATCTATGTCGCCATAGGCGCAGCCCCGCAGTACATACTCGCTCTGGAACGGCGGCCCGGCCTGTAATCCGACCTCCCGAAACGTCTGCCCCTGTTCGTTATGATAGAGCAGCGGCCGCTCGGCATAGGTGATACTGGTCTCGAACTGATGCACCATATCGTCTATATGGCCGTTGGCAATAAAGGCGTCCTGCCAGCCATCGAGATCATAGTCGAAGAAAAAGAGGCCGAAGGTCAGGAAATGGAGGCTGGTCTCTCCCATCCCGACCCTATCGGCCATGTCCGTGAACAGCCCGCTGCCATCGTCGCAGAACAGAGAGAGCTTCTCGTTGGAGAAGTTGCCGATCAATAAGCCGCACCGCCCGTTGTTCTGCCAGTCGGCGACATCAATGCCCATGCCTGCCTTCGGGCTGGCGTTGTCGCCCATGGCGATGCCCGCCTGCAGTGCGGTCTCCTGGAATCGCTTGCCCGCCTGGTTCAGAAAGAGGAAGTTGGCGCTCAGATCGTTGGCGACCGCCAGGTCTACCCAGCCGTCCCCGTTGAAATCCCAGGGAACGACGCCCCAGCCCTTGCCGATAGACCCTGTCAGGCCGACCTGTCGGCTCACGTCCGTAAAGGTCCCATCCCCGTTATTGCGGTAGAGCGTGTTGGGCGTGCCGTCGTAGGCGCGGGGAGCGCAGTACTGCTTCTCCCCGCCCGGACGTCCGCAGAACACGTCGGTTTGAGGCGACCATTTCACGAAGTTGCAGACGAACAGATCGAGTTTGCCGTCGTTGTTATAGTCCACCCAGGCGCAGGACGAACTCCATTTCCATCGCAGCGTGCCGCCCATGCCGACGGGCGCTCCGGCGACCCCGGCCTTCCGGGTCACGTCCGTAAACGTTCCGTCATGGTTGTTGTGGAACAGGTGGTTCGGCCCGATGCAGGTCAGATAGATGTCCTCCCAGCCATCGTTATCGTAATCGCCGATGGCGCATCCCATCCCGTATCCCTTCACGGTCAGCCCCGCCTTCTCGGTGACCTCGGTAAAGGTTCCGTCATGGTTGTTGTGGTAGAGCGCGAGCATCGGCGCGACCGGCGCATACGCCCGGCTGTCTATGAGCAGGATGTCGTCCCAGCCGTCGTTATCGTAGTCCAGGAAGGCGCAGCCGGAGCCGGTCGTCTCCGGCATCATCTTCTTGCCCGCCGCCCCGTTATGATGCGTAAAGCGGATACCGGCGGCAGCCGTGACATCCGCAAAGCGGACAGGCGCAGCGACGGAAGCCGCCGGCGCGGCGCCCGGAACATGACAGCCGAGAAGGCCGGGCGCGAGTAAAAAGAGAGGAGCCATCCATCTGGTCGAACGCATCTTTCTTTCCTATGACACCGGGTACGTTCCATATCCATCGAACGGGTCGCAAGTGACTCAGGCGTGTAGCGCGGGGAGGAGGCGCGACGATCACTCTCTGCGAGAGACGGTCTGTTTGGCGCGCGACGCCAGGCTCAGCTCGTCCTGCTCGTCCTGCACACGTCCCTGCGCGGCATAGATGGCCGCCAGGCGCGCGTGGGCCAGGGGCGAATCGGGCTGAAGGGCGGCCATGCGCTGAAACTCCTGTTCGGCGGCGGTAAGGTCGCCATTGCGCAGGTAGAAGGTAGCGAGCGCAAAAGCGGCCCTGGAATCTTTCATGTTGGCGCGCGTGCGCCGGAACAGCATCTCGCGATCTGCGGAGGCGCGCTGGTAATCCTGATAGAGCCGCATCAGCGTTGCGGCCTGCGTTGTCTTGCCCTGCTTCTGGTAGACCTGGTACAGCTTGAGATAGGCTTCGCCGAAGGTGGGCATCAGGCTGATGGCCGCGCGGAAATGGGAGGCCGCCTCCTCCCAGCGCCCGGCTTTCTGGAGCAGAATACCCAGTTGATAGATCGAGTCGACATGGGTCGGCTGGAGGGTGAGGGCCTGGCGAAAGGCGTCCATCGCCTTTTCCATGCGCCCGCCCGAAGCGGCGCGGAGAGCGTAGAGCAGCCCCTGCGTATAGTAGAAATCCGGCTCCCGCGAGTCGAGCGCGATCGCTTTTTGAATGTACTGCTCCGCCTTGTCGTATTCGCCGGTGCGCTCCATGGCGATGCGGCAGAGTTCGCGATAGGCCACGGCCGCCTGCTTCGGCTCGATCTGAAGCATTCGCTGCAAGCAGTCCATCTCCTCTTGAACGCGCTGCAGCCCTTTATAGAGCGTTGCCATGCGGAAATAGAGCGCGGCGGGCTTCTGCACGCGCGGCAGCGCCTGCTGAAGGACGCGCAGCGCCTCTTGCGGGCGCGCGCCCGTCTGGTAGGCATCGGCAAGGTCGAGCGCGGCCAGTTCGCTGTCCGGTTCGAGCTTCCACCGGGCCTCGAATTCGCGGATCGCGCCCTGCGTGTTGCCCTTGTGTTTCCAGTAGAGGCCGCGCGCTTTGTGAGCGAGCGAGCGATTGCCCAGGCGGTCGTAGACGCGCGCCATGTCGGACAGCGCCTTAACGGAGGCGGGCGGCGTTTCATAGGCGCGCAGGTAGGCGCGCACGGCGTCCTGCAAGCGTCCCGCGCGCTCATAGGCCCGGCCCAGATCGTAGTACGCCAGGCCCATGCCGGGATTCAGCCGAACGGCCTTCTCCCAGAGCGGGATCGTGGTCTCCGCTTCTTTGCCCGGCGACAAGGCCGCGCGACAGACCCCCAGAAAATAGGCGAACTCCGCGCGGTTGGGGTCGCGCCGGAGGGCCTTCTCCAGCGTCTTTTCCGCCTGCTTCCACTGACCGGAGCGAAGCTGCCCTTTGGCAATGATCCACAGCGCCTGGAGATCCTCAGGATCGGTTTGCAGTTGCCGGGCGCAGAGGGAGCGGGCCTGGGCGTAGTCTCCGGCCTTCTCATAGGCGAGCGCAAGCGGAACCAGGAGGCGCGGCCCGATCTCGTCGGCAGGGATATGGCGCAGCACGCGCCGCGCCCAGTCCTCTTCGCCGATGTCCACGTAGGCGTTGCTCAGGCGCACGTAGGCGGCGACCTCGCGCGGATGCTGCTTCACGTTCTGCTTGAACCAGAGGATCGCCTGTTCGCGATTGCCCAGGTTCCAGTAGGCTTCGCCCAGCGTGTTCAGGGTCAGCGGATGCGTATCGCCGGCGCGCACGGCGTCTTCCAGCGTCTCGGCGACATCCATCCAGAGGCGCAGGCCGAGAAAACGGGCCGCCAGTTCCTGCCGCCAGCGCGGATTGCCGGGGTCGGCGCGAATGCGTTCCCGCAGTTGCGCGACATCGCTATCGAAACGCTGGATGGATTCGCTGCGCGCGATGGCCTGGCGCTCTTGTGCAGTAACGGCCACGCGGCGCTGCGGCTTGACAACGAGGTAGACGAACAACAGCAGGACGAGAAGCGCGGCCAGGAAGAGGAGACGCCGCTTCCGGGGCAGGGGCGGAATAGAAGGCTTCATCGGTGTGTTTCGCGTGCGTACTCTCCTCTCCGGCCAGATACCTGGAGGCTGCTTCCAGAGATGCGCTCCACGCCAGGAGTCCGGGCGGAGGGGATAATGTATCCAGTTCGGCAGGGGCGGGGGACAAGTCCGCGTCCCCCGCCCTGATCTTCTGTTCCCACGAAGGGAACGCTTACGCTACGGCCCCCACATATCCTCCGGGCCGAGGCGTTTTTCGGGATGGCACATGATCGGGATCCAGATTTTGCTGGGCTTCATGGCCTTGGCATGTCCATCGTAGAGCGAGACGCTGCCCACGCGATTATGGCGGGCCTGGAACACGGTGATCTCCGACGCATCCGGCGGATTGGCGCAGCGGTCGGTGAAACCGGGCTGCTTCGGGCCGTTCATCCAGAGGAGAAAGTCGCCCTGAACCTCATTCCCTGCATCCGGGTTCTGGATGTAGAGCCTGTCGGTCTTGGTGTAGGCGGCGTCGGCGAACTCGACGGTTTCGGCGGGGCGATCCAGCGCGGCCTCGCTCAGGAACGAGCTGGTCCATTCCGTCTCTTTGGTGGTGCTGTTAGTGATGACGCGTGCGACCCACAGGCCGTTCCCGTCGTTGAAGTCCCAGCCAACTCCGTAGGTATTGTCGTTCAGCCCGATGCCCCCGGCATTGCCGCCGGGGAACAGGTTCCCCGGTTCGCCTTTGGCAGTGGGGCCGGAGTTGGTGGGCGACCGGTAGCTGGGGCATTGCATGAGCTGGTAGTTTTTGACGTAGGGATTGATCAGTTGCGGCCACCAGCCGTTTGCCCCGTCGCCTATCGGTGGAATGATACCGCAGGGCAGCGTCATCTGGTCGTAGTCGGATGCGTACATCTTCGCGCCCAGAGAACACTGCTTGATGTTGGAGAGGCAGGTGATCGCGCGCGCTTTTTCTCGCGCCTGTGCAAAGACAGGAAAGAGGATCGCGGCGAGAATCGCGATGATCGCGATGACGACGAGCAGTTCGATCAAGGTAAACGCTTTGCGGTCTGTGCGCATAGCGGAGCGCCTCCTCTGAGTCTCGCGGCTCCCTAGAGCCGCTGATTTGAAAAACCTGGTCGCTTGTTACAAGAAGGCTTGGGTCGTATTGAGTTTCGTACGATGCCGGGGTTCGGCATCGCGCTTTGATGCCCGCTTACCGTGATTCCTGTCCCTTCCGCATCTGCTGCATGGCCGACTTCATCATATCCATCTGGCTTTTCTGCGCAGCTTTGGTCTGTTCAGGCGTCACGTCGGGCGCAGGACTGCGGAGTTGCAGCCAGCCGAAGACCCCCACGAGTACCAGCGCCACTGCGACCAGAGCAATCACCAGGGGCCGGCTGACCTCTTTCTTCACGGCATCTCACCTCCTTTCTGTCATTTTCGAGGGAAGACAAGGCCATCGCAGCGCGCCCTTGCTTACTCGCCCTGTTTCGCGGGTTTTTCGGCGCTGTCAGGAGCGGGCTGTGTCGGCTTACCCCCGCCGGACTTTTCGGCTTTTTTAGCCTCTATCGCCTGCTTGGCCGCCATCATCCCCTGCCGCATCGCTTCCATCTGCTGCCGGTTCTCTTCGAACGATCGCTTCCGGGTATTCACCATCGGGGGTTCGGAACTGAAGTACATCACCGCGCCCACAGCGCCGATGACCAGCAGGATCACCAGAATAGCGACGACAGGATTGATCTTCTGCTTCAAGGCGACACCTCCTTTCTTCAAAGAAAGGATGTTCTGGCTCAGGCGAGATAGCAGAGTGACTACGTAGAGAGAGGAACTGTTTGAGGAGTTCTACTATGACCTTAGTATAAGTCGCCTTTACCGCGCCTGTCAAGAGGAAGGCGCGAAATTTTCATCGCGAAGCAATAATCCAGCCTGCCGGGGACTTTGTCGGGGCGTCTGCTGTGCGCGCCCGACTGCCCACGAAAGTTTCTGCTTCGAGCGGGGCGCGCGCGGATAGAAAGCCGTCTCTGCCGACCTGAACAGAAGCGGCTGCGCGGAAAAGGCCGTCGGGCGTTCCGGCCTCCAACGAAACAGGGAACACAGGGGGGCGCGGATCGGTCATGCAGGGCGGAGGGACACCGTTGGCCTTCCATCCTGATGTGTTTCCATACCGGCAGTGCGTGGACACATCGTCAATTTGCCGGATTTTCGCGGCAGGGGTCAAGCTGGCACGCTGAATGCCCGACGATAGAACGCACTGACTACTAAATTGAGGGGATCAACTCATGGCCGATATCAAGTCCGCGAACCCGGCGCGGCCCGCCGTTTCCGCCCATCGCGGTTGGATCGTGATAATGTGGACGCTCTATCTGCTGTCGCCGACGCTGTGTCTGATTCCGCTGGCGAACCGGGTGAACCTGTTTCCGGCAGCGATGCTGTTGAGTTTCGGTTCCTTCGTGATCGCGGTCTGGCTCGTGTTTCAGCGCAGCCTGACCGACATGCTGAACGGCGGCATCAAACTGACGATAGACGCGGCGGTGACGATGGCGCTGCTCTTTTTTCTGCTGCGCAGCGGCATCCTCACGACGGCGCTGGCCTCGCTGAGCCGTTAAAACAGGATTTTACACGACGGCCTGCGGAACTTCTGCTCCGCAGGCCGTTTTTGTTTGCTGATCCTGCCGCTTGCTCGTTACTTCCGCAGTAGGGTGGATGTTCGTGTATAATAGAATGCAGCGCGCAATTCGCTGCCCAAGACAATAGGGGAGAGGTGAGCCAGAATGTTAACGACCGTAGAAGGAGTTTATAGCGGCGGAACGATCACGTTACTGGAAACCCCGGCCAACGTGAGAGAGGGGCGTGTGTTGGTAACGTTTCTTGGCAATGAAGAAAAGAAGCCTGCTCGTCAGATGGTTTTCGGGCAGTTCGCCGGGAGTGTATTGCCAACCGAAGAGGATTTCAAGATCGCAGAGTGGCACGGAGAAGAAGAGTTCGAGGTGCTGAATGGCGGATAGATACGTTCTCGACACACACGCCCTTATCTGGTTCCTTTTCCCTGCTGACCTGCGACGGCAATATCACCGCTTCGGGTCTTGTACCGATTATATGGTAGGCATCCCGGATGCGGACCTACTTCTCCAGGGTGATGGCCGCGATCTTGATCTCCGGCGCATCCGGCAACTGAATGGCGATGAGTTTGCGCGGCTCCCGAATGCGGATCGTGTAGTGGTAGAGGGCGACCGCGCCCGGTTCCAGGCCGCTGCGGGCGTGATGGCGGCGGGCCAGGAACGCGATCTCATCGTTCCCGGCGGGAGGGCGATCCCAGCGGCTCACCCCGAAGGCATAGACGTCTTCGGACTCGCCGTTCGGCTCCTGGAAGATCAGCTTCACATTCGCGAACGAGTCTTTCCCCGTGCTGGCCGCAACCAGATGCAGCAGGCGGCACTGATCCCCCGATTTGCCCAGCAGCACTTTCTGCCCGCGACAGGCGATGAAGTTCGGCGACTTGCCATCCTTCGGCCCCCATCGAAAGCTGATGCGCCGCGCCGACTCCGGCCCGGTCTTGCCGACAGGCAGCCAGACGCTGGCGGGCGCGTAGTCGGTGCTGGCAAACGGCGGAATCAGCATGGCGGGGAAGGTGTGGCCCGCGCCGTCGAAATCGCCCCCGGCCAGATCGTAATCGTGCGTCACGCCGTTGAGGTTGTAGGCTTTGGAAAGGTCGGCGAAAGTGAGATGTCCGCGCACGACCTGCACCTGATTGACGACCTCATCGAAGACGCGCGTGCTGGCGGTCGTCGAGGCCCAGGTATCGCCCACCTTCACGTCCCACACCAGCCAGTAGGTTCCGTCGTTGGGCGGGGCCGTCACCCAGACCATCATATCCGTCACCTTGCCGCCCGGCGGCACGTCCTGCGGAATCCCGGTCGTCTCGTCCTCCCACAGATACTCCGTGCCGTCCAGATAGTACCAGTGGTAGCCGACGCGCACGGTGTCCTTTTTCCAGGTCTGCGGGCCGACGTTTTGCAGGCTCAGGCGCACAGGGATACGCTTTTCGGCGGGTAGCGTAGAGAGCGTGCCGTCCGCCGTGAAGCGCACGCCGAAATCGAAATCTACGATGGCGATAGGAGTCGGGGCGAGGCTGACGCCCTGCGCGGCGGGCCGTGCCTCTTCCGCGCCGCCTGCCGCCACGACCGGCTGCACGGAGGCCGCGCGCGGCGCGTCCGCCGCCACCTCCCACGCCGCCGCATAGGTCCAGGGCTGCTCCTGGTTCCAGGCGGGCAGCGGGTTGCCCTCCGGGTCGGTGAGCGGCAGCAGCAGGCGCACATTCGCCTCCTGGCCCGGCAGCACGTCCTGCGTCAGCATGGCGGTCGCATCGGCGGCGGCGACCGGCGTCTGTGATAGCCCTCCGCCGCTGCGCGGCGTTGTCTTATAGAGGCGCAGCGTGACCCGCGCGCCCTCGGACTTGCGCCAGGGCCGCGCGCCGTCGTTGCGCAGAGTGGCATGGACTTCGTAGACGCCGCCCGCTTCCAGCATCCGGGGCAGATCGGTACGGACGAGAGCCGCCGCCCATTCCGGCGTCTCCTCCCCGTCTGCGGCGCGCAGGCGTACCGGTATCTGAAGGCGCGCGCGGCCCTCGTTCGACAGCCCGTTCGTGATCTCGCCTTTCCGGTTGATCTCGACCGCGCCGATCTCCAGCGTGTAGTCGCCCGGAGGCAGCGCCGCGCCGCCCGGCCCGGTCGTTGCGACCGAAAGCGCGCCCTCGACATTCTGCCCGGCCAGAACCGGAGCGGAGAGCGGAACCGCCGCGCCTGTCGCGACCACCTGATCGCCGCGCTTCCACCGATAGGCGAAGCCGACAGGCGGCAGGTCGGAGGCGCTGGTCGGCCCCCAGCCCTGCGCGCCGGTGTTCTGCGCGCGGAAATGGACGGTGTAGGCGGCCTGCGCCCGCATGACGGCGGGAACATCGTGCCAGAGGAACTTCGCGCCGCCCGGCCTGGCGCTGCCGAACATCCGCGAGTAGACGCGCGTCAGGTCGGCGTAGCTGAACCCGGTCTCCAGCGTCGAAGCCACCTCCGCGCCGTTGGTATAGTCGTTCCAACTGCTGATCAGCACCCAGTCGGGCTGTTTGCCGAGGGCGGCCATCCAGTCGTCGCGATAGGTCTGGCCGTCGCGCCGGGAGCGGAAGAGCGGCTTGTCGCTCCCGCTGGTTCCCGCCAGCGTGTTGTCGTAGCCCGCGCCGACGCTGGCCGTTTTGATCCAGCCGCCGCCGTCGAACTGCCCGCCTTTCTCCTTCGCCTCCGTGAAGTAGCCGTCCAGCGCGGCTTTCGGCTTGAATCCGCTCTCGCCCAGCAGAACCAGATCGGCCCCGAAATCGGCGGCGAATCGGCCCCGCACGGCGGCGGCAAAGGAGGCGTCGAACGCCGTGAACGCGCTGGCGTCGGAGAGAAAGACGGGATAGGCGCGGCGTCCGCCGTTCTCCGCCGAGAGCGGCACGACACATCGGAACGGTTCCGGGATGGCGCGATAGAAGTCGCGGATCATGCCGTAGAGCGCGGCCTGCGCTGCCGGATCGCGCAGGTCGGGCCGGTCGCCGAGCGTCTCGATGAGCGAGTTCGTGTCGAGATAGAGGGCGACCTGCGGATACTCCTGCCCGGCCAGGCGCAGCGCGTTCAGGGCTTCCACCAGCGTCATCAGCCCTTTTTCGGCGTAAAGCTGGCGGTCGCGCGGCGAGCCGCGATAGATGGGCAGGATTACGTCAATGCCCGCGCGCCGTATCTCCATGAGTTGGCGGCGATGCCACCCGGCGCGGTCGAAGCTGAACCAGGGGCCGACGCCGTCCATCGGATGGTGGATGAGCGCGGTGCTGCCATCGGGGCGCTGGACCTGCTGCAACGGCGCGGCCTTGCGCGAGTCGGCCTGGAACCAGTAGGCATACGGAGCCAGCACCAGCGGCGTGACGCGCTGTGGGCGATGCGGCGGCAGCGCCGGAGGTTCCACGCTGGCGGCGGGAAGCGGCACGACCGGGCGCGGCGGGCGGGGAACGAATTCGGGGCGGAGGCGCGCGGCCAGCGTGTTGGCGAGGGCGCTCGTCCCCGCGCCCGCGCCGAGCCGTTCGCCGAACTCGAAGGCGGTCGCCGTGTTCCATTCGCCGGGCGTCAGTTCGCCGTCTACGACGGGCTTGCTGGCAAAGACGCGCGGGCAGAGGATCGCGCCCGGCACGCCGGCATCGGGCGTGTTGCTGAAGACGATCTCGCTCCAGAGCGAGGGATTGTCCAGGTCGGAGCTGCCGCGCACCTTCGGCGACAGGCTCTGCAGGGCGGGGCTGCCGGGCGCGATACTCTGCGCGGCGACCAGGAAGCCCATCTTCGCGCCGGACTGCGGCCTGCCGCCCAGGTGTGTCCAGGGAATAGCGACTTCGAGCGTGTAGCCGGAGACGCGCGCGCCGCCGGGCAGCGAAGCGCCGAGCGGCACGACCTTGAACTTGATCAGGCTGGAGAGCAGAGCCGCGCGCTTGGCCTGCTGCGCCACCGGGTCGGTCTCGTCCTTGCCGATCTGTTCCAGGCGGCTCTGAATATCGGCAAATCCCTTGAAGAGCGGTTTTTTGTCCGGCCCGGAATAGAGCTGCGCGCCTCCGGCGGCGCTGACGGCGACCAGTACGGAGCGGGCGGTGCGCTGGCTGCTCTTGCGGTCGTCGTCGCTTTGCAGCGAGATGAGCGCGGCATCGTCTTCGAGGGGATTGGAGAACGGTTCGCTGTTCTTGCCGTTGAGGGTCGGCTTGTTGATCTGAAGGGCAATGTAGAAATAGTCTTCATCCCAGGCCGTGTAGCCGACGACGCGGTTGAGCGCCTGGGCGGACAGGATGGCGTTGGAGGCGGGATTGGATTGCGGGGAGGACGGCGTCTGCGCCGGGGCAGAGGACGCCGCGCGCAGCAGCGCCAGCGCCGTTGCGAATAGCAGGGCAATCTTGCCCATCAGACTCTCCTTTACTCACCAGGCCGGGAACTGAAAGTACCCGTCTCAATGGCCTGACGGCCAACCGTCCTTCGGACGGACAATGCAGTGCGCGTCCGTGAGGACGCTTGGCGGCATTGCCGCCCCATAGACGGGTACTTTCAGTACCCGGCAAAACTGCGCGATAGTAGCACACATTTTGAGGCACTGTCAAGGGAAATGGCCGTCGAAAGAAACGCCGTTCAGGGGCAGGAAAAACCAGGAAGATGTCGAATTGGGCAGCCAGAAGGAAGCACAAACGAGCAGCCAGAAACGAGGCCGCGCCCGCGCTTCCCGCCTGCCATGAAGGAGCCTTCTCTATGCCCGATATGCTCGTAGACCTGCTCAAACTGCCGCCTGTGGAGTCGCTTATCTCCGACCTGCGCGCGCAGGGCGTCATCATCCGCCGCGCCCATCCGTTCGAGATCACGCCCGTGCGCGAGTTCATCCAGAAGCATTTTAGCTCCGGCTGGGCGGACGAGGTGACGCCCTGCTACAGCCGCCAGCCCGTCTCGCTCTACATTGCGATCCGCAACGGCAAGATCATCGGGTTCGGGGCCTACGAAGCGACCCGGCGCAACTTCTTCGGGCCGACGGGCGTGGCGGAGTCGGAGCGGGGCGCGGGCATCGGCAAGGCGCTGCTGCTGGCCTGTCTGTGGGGACTGCGCGAGATGGGGTACGCCTACGGCATCATCGGAGGGGCCGGGCCGGTCGAATTCTATGCAAAGGCCGTCGGCGCGACCGTCATTCCCGACAGCGTCCCCGGCATCTATGCCGACATGCTCTCCAGAGATTGAAGGCACTCCTCCGCGGGGGCAGAGGAGTGGTTATCTGGATCTGTCCGCGCCCCAGGCTTTCTGCGCCCACACGTCCATCGCGTCGTACTTGTCCTCCCAGGTCGTATACATCGCGCCCACGATGCCGGGAACGCCTTTGGTATTGGCAAGCCACTTGGCGATGGCGGAGCCGTCCTCGTCGCCGTCGTAGTAGCCGGAAAGTATCTGCTTCAGGCCGAGATCGGCGAAGAACTGGCAGTTCTTGCCCATCAGCCCGCCATGCCAGTTCACGATACCGATGCCCTTGTCGAGACCCTTCCAGGAGCCTTTGAGCGAGCCGTTCACCGCATAGTAGTTGTCCACCGCGTTGTGCATCGGGTCGAACATATCGCTCCAGACCCAGATTTCGGCATCGGGGCGAATGTCACGGATGATCTGCGCCGCCTGATGCACGTTCCAGGCCAGCAGTTGACCGGGCGTCATCCCCTTGCTCTGGCACAGGGCGCACTGGTTCATCACCCGCATCTCGTCGTGCGACATGAAGAAGGCGGCGGGATGGAGCAGCGCGTTCGCCTGCTTCACCTCTTCGCGCCAGTCCTCAAAAATCTTCGGCTCGCTGATGCAGCTTGTCACCCGATCCTCATAGACGATGATGGGATGATAGTAGCTCACCCGCAGCCGCTCGCCCTCCGCGATGCGCGTGTTCGGGGTCAGCTTGATGTCCATCGGCGCGTGGTAGGCCCGCCAGGGGTGCAGTTGCGGGTCCACAATCTTTTCATAGTCGCGCCCCTCCTCGTAGGCCGTGCCGTTCTCCCCGCGCACCGTGACCGGGCATCCCGGACGGCGCAGCACGTTCACCAGGCCGATCTCCTCGACGCTCAGATCGTCCCACCAGAGTTTGCCGTCCTTGCCGTACCAGGAGCCGAGGTAGAGCATGGCGTCGCTATGGCCGAGGCTGTTGAAGACCAGATCGTAGTGCGTCCAGTCCTGCGTGCGCTCGGTGTGGAAGGTCTGGAAGCTGATAGCGCGTCCGGAGTCGGCGGTCAGCACCTTGACTTCGGGATCGGCGGGCGACAGGTTCTCGGATTTTACCCAGAAGGAGATACGGTACTGGCGGTGCGGCTGCAGCTTGATCGGCTGCGCGATCCGGCAGTGCCGATGCTCGTTCTTCCCGATGCTCTCCATGCGCAGCGACGTCTTGCCGCCGTGGACGACCTCATGATCGGCGAAAGTCGTCACGCCCTCATCGTCCTGCATCGTCCAGCCGTTGAAGTGGTTGCCCGTTGCATCCTCGAAATCGCTGTTCACCACGCGGGTCGGATTATCCGGCTGAAACGCGGCCTTGCCGTCGTGGGCGACGAACAGCGCGTCTTTGGAGAGGATGCCCTCGACATAGTTGCGGTCATGCGCGCCGCCCATCACGATAGCGATGAGATCGAGGCCGTACTTCTTTGCGGCCTGCCGCAGTTCCGCCGCCTTCGACTCCGGGACTTTGTACGAGAAGGCGACGCCGTTGTATCCCGCCGCGTGCGCGCGCGGGAAGCGGGCGATCATGCGATCCACCTCTTTGGGGTCGCTCATGTCCCGCCATACGAAGAGCCAGCGCTTTTGCAGGCTTGCCGCCTTTGCGGTCGGTTTCGGCGTGGCTGCCACGCAGCCAAAGCAGAGCGCGCCCACAATAAGGGCCACTCGCAGTGTCGGCATATTTCTCCTCCGTCAGTGGTCTCTTGTTGCATCCCTATTCGAGCAATGATAAGCTGGATCGGCAGCTAGGGATGCGTGTTCGGATCGTCTACGAGCAACCCCTCAGTTATTGCTGCTGCATTGAGTTGAGTATCCGCCGAGATGAAGAGGATGGGCGGGAGGCCGCCAGCCTTATACAGCATATTCAGTTCCAGTGCAGCAGCGAGCTGTACGGCGTCATAGCCTCTCAGCCCGTGAGCTTCCGCCAGCGCCATAGCGCGGACGATAAGCGTATCGGATACCTCGATTATCTGGTAGTCCGTCGCAAGGTAGTGTCCCTATAGCGAGTTGATGCTGCGTCGCCGATGACCTTATCCACTCTGTAGAGGGACACTACCCGTCGCAAGATCAACGCGGAAGTCGGTTCGCGCGATTGCTGCATCAGAAGCAAGGAGGCTCCCGCCCCGTTCCCTCCTGGTGATGGCCGCGATGATCTCGACGGCGGTAAGGCGGACGATGTAGACCTCGTTGCCGGTGGAAGGGTCAATCAGGCTGCGCAGCCACCCCGACCCGTTCTCGGCGATGTAACGCTTGGAAAGGCCACTCGTACCCACATAGCAGACCATCCTTAGCGGCGCTCCTCAATGATGGTCTCCGACAGGGGCTTACCCTGGATAGGAATGAGAGGGCGGTCGAGTTTGCTCTGCCTGTGCCGGGGCTTGATCTCCTTGATGAGGCCCGCCTGAAGAAGCGCCTGGTGGACTCGTTCTTCTTCTGGGGAATACCCGTCTTCGGCTATCTCCTTTTCCAACATTTGATCGGTCGTCATAAAAACATGGCAAGGAGACCCCTGACTTTGCTACAGGGGAGGAATTGCCATCCGGTTCAGGCTTCGGCTCTTAGGCCGAATGCCGCCTCTCCTTGCCTCCTCCTTTCGTCCGATTTTTGTGTAACCGGCTTTCCGGTTTGCCTTGCTGTCGGGTAGTAGAGAAGTATCCCGTTTTCCGCCGGGGCTTCTTGCTGGGAAGCCCCGGCTCAGGAACGGAACCGCTCCAACACCCGGTAACACGGTCTGTTTCGTGCAACGCTCCTCCCCTGGCAACAGACGCCACCGAGTGGATGGTTGGTTTAACAAGGTGCGGAAGCGGATTTCGACAGCATGGCTCTCCTGCGCTCTTTCAGGCAGGCAGAACACGGGCTGAATGTTCAGACAGCCTCTTGTGTCGGTCGGCTCCGAGAGCGACCAGGCGCAAGCCCCTCGCCTTCAGGCAGGGGCATCTGACATCTTCCTCCCTGTATACCGCTACCTATAGCATTATACCAAACGGGAAACTTCCTCGTGAATGCTGGATTCTGGATATGCGAAGAGGACATAGTTGATAGCTGTTCGACAAGAGTGCTTCCAGAACATCAGGAAATTCGATCAAGCTATGAAATTGTCCTAATTTGAGCCAGCAGAGCCAGAGTCTGCGGCGGGCGCGCGTCCGGGACGCCAGAGCCAGACGGCGAAGCGGCTGCTCCCGTCCTGCCCGGCGGTGGCGTAGGGCGTCAGATAGAGCGGAACGGCAGGGGCGCTGCTTGCCGCGCCCTCTTTGCCACTGATCCGCCCTTCCGTCTTGAAGACCATTTCGCCCGCCTTCGCGCGTTCGGGCGCGGGCGTCAGCTTCAGCGTCTCTGTGCGGTCGGCGGCAAGCGCGGCGCGGCGCGGGTCGGCAATGTCGGGATTGAGCGCCGTATCGAGCGCCAGAACGAGCGGGCCGTAGAGAACTGCCGCCTTGCCCTCGTTCTCATGGTCGCCGCGCACTAGGCGCGCTGGCATTCCGATGTCGAGCGTCACGGTATCGCCACGCCGCCACTCCCTGTTCAGAAGGACGTAGGTTCCCGGCTCTGTTGCCTGCGCGACTGGCTGCCCGTTGACGGCAAGCGTCGCGCCTGGCGTCCAGGCGGGAATGCGCAGGCGGAGCGGAAACCGCGCTTTTCCGGCCTGCGGCGAGAGGGTCAGCGTCACCCTGCCGTCGCGGGGGTAGTCCGTCTGCTGCGTGATGGTCACGCGGCGGGCCTTGAGCGCGACGGTGGCGCTGCCGGAGTTGTAGAGGTTGACGACCAGTCCGCCATCCGCGCTGGTCATGTAGGCGATAGAAGGCAGCAGCGCGATGCCGCGCGGCCCGCTGGAGAGACAGCAGTTGGTGGAGTTGCCGTAAGGCTTGTGGCCTTCGAGCGGCGTGTAGTAGGCCCACATATCGCCGGTCGGCTTCTGCGCAGCCAGCAGATGGTTGTAGATGGCGCGCTCCAACTGATCGGCGAAGCGGGCCTCTCCCGTCAGGCGCAGCAGTTGCAGGTTCACCTGCTCCCAGGTCACAGTGACGCAGGTTTCGCAGATATGGGCGTTCTCGCCGTTGGGCAGGTGAAAATCGTCCTGGAACAGTTCGCCGGAGGAGGCGCTGCCGGTGATATAGAGCCGGTTCTTGACGATGTCTTCCCAGCCGAGGAGAATGTCGTCGAGGAACCGCCGGTCGCCGGTGACGCGGTAGAGTTCCAGCAGGCCGTTGAAGTTGGAGAGCATCTCGTAGGCTTTGCCATTGGCGACGCGCCGCACCGATTTGAACTTTTCCAGCGAGGTCAGTATCGCTGGGCCGCCGGGCGCATCGTAGTTCCCGACGATATAGTGCGCAAACCGCAGATATTTCGGCTCGTCCGTCGCGCGATAGAGCAGCGTCATCGGCTCCAACACGCTCGTCGCCGCCATGCCTTCATGGTAGCCCGCCTTGTTGATGTCCCGCCTGCCGGGGCCGAACGTCTCGATAAGCAGGTTGCCGATGCGGCGGCACGCCTTGAGCGCCGCGCCGTCGTGGGTGAACTGGTAGTAGGTGAGCAGGCCGAGCAGATCGTACTTATGCACCCACACGTCCCAGCTTGTCCAGCGTTGGACGGGCGGGTAGGTCCCCAGATAGCCGTCCGGCTCCTGCGTATGGAGCAGCCGCGCAACGACGCGATCCAGTTTGGCCTTGAGTTCCGGGGCGCGGGTCACGGCCCAGGTCTGCGTGGCGGCGTGCAGGAACTTGCCGACGTGTTCGCCCTGCCAGTCCTGGTGCGGCACATCGCGCCGCTCGAAGGCGTCGAGCAGATCGTTCTCGTCCACGTTCAGCAGGCGGTTCTTCGCGCTGGCCTCGAAGCGCGTTCCCAGCATCCCGCCCTGCAACTGCACGTCCCGCAGGGGCAGCGGCGCAAACGTATCTTTCACCCGCGCGGTCGAAGCGATTGCCAGGCCGATGGGGTTCTGCTGCGCCGTGCAACGGAGCGCCAGGCATCCCCAACTGAGACTCGCCGCGAGAGACAGGCCGAAACAGAAAACAGAATTTCTTCTGACCAACGGATTGCCTTTCGACGGAACTTTAAGTTCGGGTCTTGAATATCCCTTACTTTTCATCGGCGGTTGAAACCGCTGCTGCAAAAGCGCCCTCACCCCCCAGCCCCCTCTCCCACGCTGCGGGAGAGGGGAGAGGCTGAGGAGGGAGTCGGCGCAGGCCGACTTCGTGCTTTGGCAGCCGCGAATGCACTCGCCGGGCAAAAGCGAGAGTTAGTCTTTCAGAGAAAGCGGTCGTGCAGCCTGCGCAGGTCGAGGCGGCAAAGCCCCCGTTCCCGCATCGCGTCGGCCCAGTCCAGCACGCCGGAGGCCAGTATCCGGTCGGCCAGCGCGTCGTCGTAGATGCCGCCGTGCAGTTGCAGCACGTCCACATAGTCCGTGCGCAGGCGTTCGAGGCTGCGTTTCAGGCTCTCGGTGCGCTGCGCGGGCGTCGCGTCTGTCTGAAACGGGTATTTGGTCGCCAAGAGGACTCTATCGCGCTGGCCTTCCAGCGCCTCTCCGATCAGCCGCTCCGAACGCCCGTCGCCGTAGCCGGGGGCCGTATCGAAATAGTGGACGCCGCGCGCGACCGCCTCCCGCAGCGCGGCGATCGCCTCCTCGCGGAACGCCGGGCTGTCCCGGTCTTCGTGGCTGAGATAGTCCGGGATGCCGATAGGCGCGCCGCCGAAACCGAGGGCGGAGACTTTCAGGCCGGTTTTGCCGAGCGTGCGGACTTCCATCCTTACTCCTCTTTTCTGGCCTTCCGGCGCTTATGGGCGAACCGGAGCGACAGGCCCGCGAAACAACGTCAGCGCCACCCCGCGCGCCACCGGACTGCTCCAGAGAGAGGCCGAGGGCGGCAGGATGGTCACATCCTCCGATCCGCGCAGACGCAGACGCACGGTTCGCGCCGCGCCGCCTGCCGAGAGAGCGACGCAGGCAAGGCCCGTCACCGAGACGTTGGCTCCGACGGCGGGCGGCGTCAGGGAGAGGGCGGTCGCTTCCACGCCGGGGTCTTTCAGCCCGGCCAGAGGAACCTCGATCTGCGCGCCATCGTCGAGCGTGAACCCGGTCGGCCCGGACTCGATAACGGTTCCCTGCACGCGCGCCAGCACGCCGTTCGCCACGCTGCCCGCCGCGATCTGACGCCCGGTGGCGGCGAGGGGCGCTGGCAGGGCGCGCATCGGGGCGATGTCGGTCAGGCGGACGAGGGCGCGGTCAATCGCAGGCTCGCCTTCCACCGGCAGCAGCGTGCCGACGACGGAGACGATGTCGCCCGCCTGGTACGGCAGGAGCGGCGGCGCGGCCAGGCGGACGCGCATCCCGACGCCGTGCGCGTCCATGACATAGAGGTTGCCAGGAAAGACATCGGAGCCAAGCGTGACGAGCAGCTTCTCCAGTCGCACCGGGGTTCCTTTTGCCGCGCCCTGCAGCGCCGCCAGCGAGCGGGTCAAGGGGAAATCCGCGCCGCCGAGCGTGAATGGGGCCGTCGCGACGCGGCCCGCACGCACGGTCGCCCGGCCCTTCTGCGGCGCATAGCCCGGCGCCTCCACCCGAATCGCGTAGTCGCCGGGCGGCAGATCAATCAAGGCGTAGAAGCCGGTGCCATCCGTCAGGCGCGTGTAGGTCTTGCCGCGCCCTTTCACGGTCACGGTCGCGCCGTCAACAGGGTCGAGTTTCGGCGTGAGAACGAACCCTTTCAGATGCCCGCGCCGCGGTTTCTGCTTCCACGCCATCGGCGGGATAGCGACCAGGGAGGCAAACGGCGGGGACGCCGCATAGCGCGACGGCTGGCTCAGGGCGGCATAGAACTCCGGCTGAAGCCGCAACTCGATCCGCTTGCCTTTCTCGTCCTTCTGCTCGCTGGCGTTCGTCCCCGCATACGAGTAGAGCAGCACGCCGTAGGGCCAGCGCCCTCTCCGGCTCCGCGCCCGCGCGATCTCCATCTGCCGGAGCGACTGCGGGATCGTGTTGAACCAGCAGCCGACGCCGACCGTCGCCGCGCGCCCATACTGATGATTCTTGATGAACTCGCTCCAGTGCTGCTGCCAGGTGACCGCGTGTTCTCCCTGGAAGTAGGTCATCGGGCAGGCCAGGTCGAGGATGCCCTCCTGCAGCCAGCCGCGCCAGTCCTGATAGACCCGGTTCATCGCCGCCGACTTCGTGAACCACTCCTCCTCGGTCTGCGGGCCGTCCCCCCACGCGATAACTGCCGCCGAGACGACGAGATTCGGATTGATCTGAATGGCGTGCGCGTAGACCTTGCGAACGAGCGCCGTCACCTGGTCGCGCCGCCACTGCTGCCAGAGCGGGTCGGCGGGATCGGGCAGGTCGCTGCCGGGGAGCCGCTTGTAGTCGGTCTTGCCCTCATAACGCTGCCGGAAGCGCGCCACGCTGACCGGATTATAGCCCCACTCTTTACCCCCATAGCGCACGAAGTCGAAATGGATGCCGTCCACATCGTAGCGCCGCGCCACGTCGAGATAGACGCGGAACGTCCAGTCGGCGGCGTCAGGGTGGCCGGGGTCAATCTTGCTGGCCTCGCCGTCGAAATCGGCGTTCTGCGGATCGAGGGAGAGCCAGTCGGGATGGAGCGCGAGGATGTTGAAAGGGTTCTTCGCATTCCCGCCGACCGCGCAGGTATTGATCCAGGCGTGGACGGCGATAGGAGGGTTCAGGGCGTGCGCCTTCTGGATGAGATAGGCCAGCGCGTCGAAATGGTTCTGGTCGTCCTTCGCCCAGGGTTCGTAGCGGGAGAGATAGTAGGCGTCGCCGCCCTTGCGCATCTGCGCGAAAATCGCGTTGCAGTGGGCGGCTTGCAGGCGCTGAAGGAGTTCGTCCACCTCCTGCGGGGATTTGAAGCCGGGGTTGAAGCCGTCGGCCCAGAACGCGCGCAGTTCCGGGCGCTGGCTCTGCGCCGCCGACAGGAACCCACACAGAAGCAGAAGAGAGAGAAGAAAGCAGAGGAGACTTCGGGATTTCATGCCCTCTATGGTAGCCTTCTCCGTCGGTTTTGTCAACCGGCAGGCGTGCAAGCGCCTACAAGGAGGCAAAGAGGAATCGGGCAGGAATCCCGGCGCGGCCTGCGGAACTGACCTTCGAACGATCTGAACGCGGGAAGTGCGTATCATGCGTTATGTCATCGGAGTCGACGGGGGACAGACCAGCACGACGGCGGTCGTCGCGGACGAGACCGGCTGCCTGCTCGGTATCGGACACGGCGGCCCCGCCAACCATATTCACGAACCTGGCGGCGTCGAGCGCATCCGCCGCTCGCTGTCGGACGCCATTCGCGGCGCGGTGACGATGGCCGACCTGGAGAACGCGCGCATCACCGCTGCCTGCCTGGGCATGACCGGCGGCAGCAAGGCGATGGAAGAGGTCTGCCTGCCCGTCGTGCCGACCGACTGCCTCGTTTTCGGGATGGATACCCGGATCGCGCTCTACTCCGTCACGTTCGGGCGTCCGGGCGCAGTCGTGATTGCGGGAACGGGCGCGGCCAGCTACGGCCTCAACGCGAAGGGCGAGACGGCGACGGCGGGCGGCTGGGGCTACCTGATGGGCGACGAGGGCAGCGGGTACTGGATCGCGGTGCGCGCCCTCAATGCCTGCTGCCGCGCCCACGACGGCATCGCGCCGCCCACGCAGATACTTCCGTTGCTGCTTCAGCGCCTCGAAGTCTCCGGCCTCAAGCCGATCCATAAGCGTATCTATTCCGGCGCGATGTCCCGCCCGGACATCGCCGCGCTTGCCGAGATCGTAGGCCGGGCGGCGGCGCAGGGAGACGCGCCCGCACGGCGCATCCTGCGCGACGCCGGGAAGGA